>Ga0265780_10006239_pt1 | contig 14844 bp, 14 predicted proteins | sample P1T30metagenome_FD_192432 | JGI IMG/M metagenome (GOLD analysis project Ga0265780, IMG submission 192432) | Plant litter microbial communities from East Loma Ridge, Irvine, California - P1 T30 | ecosystem: Environmental > Terrestrial > Plant litter > Unclassified | place: USA: California... | reverse complement strand
GCTGTTCGTCAGCGTCGATCCGGAGCGCGACACGCCTGAGATCCTGCGCGCCTATACGGCTGCCTTCGACCCGACCTTCCTGGCGCTGCGCGGCGATGCCGCTCAGGTGGCCGAAACGGCCAAGGAATTCAAGGTGATTTACCAGAAGGTGCCGACCGGGTCTTCGTACACGATCGACCACACCTCGGTGACCTATGCCTTCGACCCGCAGGGCAAGCTGCGCCTGAAACTTTCCCACAGCCAGAATGCGATCGAGTACGCTGCCGACGTGCGCAAGCTGCTACATTCCGCCTGAATCACCCGTTCATACCTAGTTAGGACATCATCATGAAACTCGTTATCCGCACGATCGTCGCCGCCGCCCTGATGGTGGCCGCCAGCGCCCACGCTCAGACCAATGTCAGTGTCAAGGACGCCTGGGTGCGCGCCACGGTGCCGACCCAGAAGGCGACCGGCGCCTTCATGCAGCTGCAGGCGGCCAAGGACAGCAAGTTCGTCTCGGCCAGCTCGCCACTCACCCCTAACGTCGAAGTGCACGAGATGGCGATGCAGGGGGACGTGATGCGCATGCGCCAGGTCCAGTCTCTCGATCTGCCGGCCGGCAAAACCGTCGAACTGAAACCGGGCGGCTACCACATCATGCTGCTGAACCTGAAAGCCCAGGTGAAAGAGGGCGAGACCGTTCCGTTCACGCTGGTCTTCGAAGGCAAGGATGGCAAGCGCGAGACGGTCGAGATCAAGGCGCCGGTGAAGTCGCTGACCAGCCAGGCCAAGCCGGCCCACGCCGGTCACTGATCCGGCGCCCCCGCGTGACGGCCCGCAAGAAACTCACGTTCTACGGTGTCGACCAGGACGATGACAGCCTGCCGCGGGCCGTCATCGCCGGACGCAAGACAGTCACTGCCGACACGGTCGAGGATTATTATCGCGGCTACGGCGACCTGGGCGACGGCGGCTATGCGCCGGGCGACCTGATCGACGTGTTCGATCTGCACGGCCGCCCGCGCTGCGTGATTCGGGCGACCAAGGTGTATGCCATCCGCTTTGGCGATATCCCCGAGGAAGTCTGGCGCGGCGAAGACTTTGCCAGCGCCGAGGCGTTCCGCGAATGCCATCGGCGCGCACTTGCCCATCTCGACCTGCACGACGGCTTCGAGCTGGTGACCTTGCACTTCGAGCTGGTGCGCATCGTCGAGCCGACGCAAAGTTGATGTAAGAAAACAAACTTTTCGTTAAATTTTCCATTCAACCAATCGTGCGCGAGGTGCCCGTCCGTACAATCGTGATTTCCGACAATGCTTTGCGGACGTCGGTAACCTCATGTGAGCGGAGCGGGTATGCAAGGTCAATCTTCCTGGAGTCGGGTGCGTGCCGGCGAATGGGCACTGGGTGCGGCGCTGCTGGCCAGCTATCCCGCCAGCTTCCTGCTGCCTGGCCCCTGGGCCCGTGAAGGTGGCCTGCTCGAGAGTTCGCAAGTCGTGGTGCTGCTGATCGGCGCCGTGCTGGCGTTGAGATACTACCTGCGTACCCGGCCGGCGCGCGGCGCCATGCTGGCGCTGTGGGCGGTGCCCGTGTGGCTGATCCTGGCCGGGCGCGAACTGAGCTGGGGCCGGGCCTGGCTGCAGCAGCCGGGCTTCGATGCGGCGGGCAGGGCGGTGGCAGTGACACCGCAATGGCTGCAATCGCTGGCCTGGCCTTGCGCGGCAATCCTCCTGGCCTGGCTGTTATACAGCGCCTGGCATTACCGGATCGACGAACTGGTGCGCGCGGCGCTGGCGCGCCGCACGCCGTGGCTGTGCCTGGCGGTTGCGCTGGGCGCCGCAATGGGTTCAACCTGCGCCGAAGGGCATATGTCGTGCAGCATGGACCTGTCGGCCTCGCATGCGCAGCTATTCGAGGAATTGTGCGAGCTGGTCGCCTATGGTTCGCTGTGCATGATCCAGCATGTGTTGTTCATGCATCAGGCCGCGCGTGTTATCGCCAGGCCGATCGTGCCGCCGATCGACGCGAAGCCTCAAGAAATCCGATGAGCGATCGCGGCGTCAAAGGCGGCGAGTCGGGCGGCACCGTCAGGCACTGCCGCCGGCATCACGCCGATGCGTGGCGGGAAGGTCATGGCTGCCAGCTCTCATCCTCCGCAGCGCAACGCAACATCCAATATTGCGTATCGGATTGTCCTGCCTGAGTTGCCGTCACCGTTCACCTGCAAGAAGAATGGCACCATGACGTTCAAGCGCACGCGAACTTGTGCACCAAGCGTGCCTTGCGCCATACATCCCCACATTCAGGTACCGTGCGCGAGTCCTACTTTGGAATAAGCCGATGGTTAAAATCGTTCTAATCGGGGGTTCGACCGGTGCGATCAAGGCGCTCAAGGTCATTTTGCCCACGTTGCCCCAGGACTTTCCTGCGGCCGTCCTGATCGTGACGCACATCGGTTCGCAGAAGAGCATCGTTCCCGCTATTCTAGGCCGCTGTTCGGCGATGCCGGTGCGCCATGCAACCGACGGCGAACCGATCATCGCTGGCCGCGTGCTCGTCGCGCCCCCCGACGAACACCTCACTGTCGTCGTGAATGACGGCAAAGCCTTTGTCCGGCTGTTACATGGCCCGAGAGAAAATCACTGTCGACCGGCGATCGATCCGCTGTTTCGCTCGGCGGCATCGGCGTTTCTCGACAATACGATTGGCGTCGTCCTGAGCGGCTATCTGGATGATGGAACCGTCGGCCTGCAGGCCATCAAAGCCTGTGGGGGACTCGCCATCGTTCAAGATCCGATCGAAGCGGAAGCGCTCGACATGCCCGCAAGTGCGCTCGAGCATGTCGATGTCGATCGGGTCCTTCGTGTGAGCGACATCGGGCCGGCGCTGGTCGAGTTGACTGCTGCAAAGGTGGAGCCGGCCGGTCCAGCTCCGCGCGCGTTGATGGCCAGCGCCGCCCGTTGGATAGATATTGAAAATCGCATGATCGGCAGGGACAGCGATATGGACGACCTCGAGCAAATTGGCAAGCTAAGCTCACTCACGTGTCCGGAGTGCGCCGGCGCCTTATGGGAGATCGGTCAGAAGGGACCCATACGATACCGTTGCCATACAGGCCATGCATTCACGGCGAAGGTGTTGGAGACTCTGCTGCACAGCTCGGTGGAAGACGCTATCTGGGGCGCCATCCGGGCCCTCCATGAGCAGGAGCGGCTGTTCAGCAAGATGTGCGAAAGCGAGCGCCAGTCAGGGCAGGCCGAGCGCGCCATCGACTATGAAGCGAAAGCCATGCAGGCAAGAGTGCATTCGCAATCGCTGCGCGAGCTGATTTCGACGCGCGCAGTGATGGTCAAGAAAGCAAGCGCCTGATCCCGCCCATGTTGCTACGCTTCTGCCCGCATGGAAGGGTTGGATCAAGGAAATCGATATGCAAGAAAAAGTGTCGTCATCCTGAAAATGAAAAGTTACGCTGTACTGCATTCGCGGCCATTCGGGACGGATCGACTGGCATTGCCTTGTTGTTACTCGACGGCGTCGTTTGCGTATGCCAACTGGAGCGCGAGTGATTGACCGTGACCCTGACGACCAGCCTGTTCGGACTGCAGAACTTGCCTCGGAATTTTCTGCCTTCCGCGAAACAGTCCTCGACCGATGGCGTGCGCGAGTAGCTGCCGAAATACCAGCCGCGACGACACTCGAAGAGCCGGTCCTCGTCAATATGGTGCCTAAGCTCTACGACAATATCGCTGAAGCGTTGTCGAAGGATTCGCCTGTCGCATCGGCGATTGCCGGAACCAATATGGCCACCGCCCACGGTCGTGAGCGGGCAAACATGACGGATTACTCGCCGCACGATGTGGTTCATGAACTTCAGATCTTTCGTGAAGTGCTGTTTTCGGTCACGAAAGCACGTGGACTAAGCTTGAGCAGGCACAGTGCTGAAATCATCGGTCACTCGATTGAAGAAGCTGCGCGCGAGTCGATCAGCGGCTTCAGCGAAGCGGATCGGGAAAAAAGCGTCGATTTCATCGCCAGCTTATCGCACGATCTCAGAAACCCACTCAATGTTGCCAATGCGAGCGCACAACTCATCCGGCTGAAGACGGCAGACCCCAGCATCCTCAATCTGGCCAAGCGCATCTGCAAGAAAATTGCCGAGGCCGACGAAATGATCCAGACCTTGCTCGACGCTTCGGTGCGGCAGGGGCGTATGCAGCTCAAACTGAGTCTGACTTCCTTCGACATGATGACGCTGATCGAGGAAGTGTGCGCCGATCTTCCTCTGTTCGATCAGCATGTGCGCGTGTTCGGGGAGCCGGTTGTCGGACAATGGTGCCGGGTGTCGATGAAGCGCGTGCTCGAGAACCTGATCAACAACGCACAGAAGTACGGCAACAATTTGGAGCCAATCACGGTGCGTGCATATCGTGAAAACGAGCTGCTGCTCCTGTCCGTACATAACGAAGGTGCGCCGATCCCCTGGTCCGAACTGGATCGTCTGTTCAAGCGGCACCAACGTATCGAAGACGTCAGCGTCAAAGGCTGGGGCCTTGGCTTGCCATATGTCCAGAATGTCGCGGAAAGCCACGGAGGCACCGTTGTCGTCGAAAGTGGCCCGGGTAAAGGCACGACGTTTACCGTCAGCCTTCCGATCGACGCCAGTCAGTATGTAAAAACTTGACCGTTATTACCTTCTGCAATGCGCGATCGCGTCGACCTGTCAGGACGGACCGGTGGCTTCCATCCGGCACTGAAGCACGATTCAGGCGCTCTTTGCCACGAACCCGATGGTATCCGGCCCAATGCCGTCAGCTCAGCGCCTGGGCGTGGTGTTGACGACGGCACAAGTGGCTGCGACCGTTGGCGGTGCGGTGAAATACCCCCGGGGCGGCTGGTCCGGCGAGCGGCGAAGCCCATTCGGCCGGTGCCTCCGCTGCATGTGGTTTTGTAGCCAATGTGCCAACTGGGACATTTTGCCCGTATGTCTCGCGCCTGTTTTCCTCTACGATGACGGGTTTTGAAAACGGTCGCCGTCCCTGCACGCTGGCCGAGCGATCATGTCGAACTATAAAGCTGCGAATATCGAGGCCGCGGATCTCGGCGCCGGAAACGATGCCGTGCTGGATGCGCGCATCACCCCCGCCATCACGCCCGCCGTGACGCGCCTGGCGCGCTATTGCGGCCAGTACTGGGCGCTGACCAAGCCGCGCGTGACGATGCTGACCGTGTTCTGTGCTGTCATCGGCAGCCTGCTGGCAACCGATGGCTTCCCGGGCTGGGGCGTGCTGGTGTGCAGCGCAGCCGGTATCTGGATGCTGGCCGGCGCCGCGTTCGCCGTCAACTGCCTGCTGGAAGCGCGCATCGACGCCCGCATGGCGCGTACCGCACGCCGCGCGACCGCCAGCGGCACGCTCGGCCCGTTGCAGACGGTGCTGTTCTCGCTGGCGCTGGGTGGTGCAGGCGCGGCGCTCTTGTACTGGCGCGTCAATCCGCTGACCATGTGGCTGACGCTGGCCACCTTCGTCGGCTATGCCTTTATCTATACATTGCTGCTCAAGCCGAACACACCGCAGAATATCGTGATCGGCGGATTCGCCGGCGCGATGCCGCCGGCGCTGGGCTGGGCGGCGGTGGCGGGCGCTGTGCCGATGCAGGCCTGGCTGCTGGTCCTGATCATTTTCTTGTGGACACCGCCGCATTTCTGGGCGCTGGCGATGTACCGGCGCGAAGAGTATGCGCGTTCCGGCCTGCCGATGCTGCCAGTTACCCACGGCATGGCACATACCGGCCAGCAGGTGTGGCGCTACAGCATTGCGCTGGCCGCCGGCACCGCGCTGCCATGGGTGGTCGGCATGAGCGGGCTGCTGTATCTGGCAGCCGCGGTCGCGCTCAACGCGGTATTCCTGCGCTATGGCTGGCTGGTCCACAAACGCTATAGCGATCAGATTGCACGCAAGTCGTTCGCTTGGTCGATCATGTATTTGGCCCTGCTGTTTGCGGCGCTGCTGGTCGACCATTACGTTCTTGGCTGATTACCGCATTGATTCCCAAGGGAAATTTGCAGTTTTGGTTGGGTAGCGCACGGTAAGGGCGAATGCTAATATATTAAGCTGTTTCGCATGACAGCTCGATACCACACCGACCCCATCATGCGGGTGCGCGGCAATCCAGTGCATCTACCCAATCATCAGCGCGGCGACGCGGAGCTGGTCTCGCCAGCCGACGTGCGCGACAGCGAAGACCTGGCCCGACTGCTCGAACAGCTGGGCTGCGGCGACGACCTGATCGTCGTCTCGAACCGCGCTCCCTGCATCCATTCCCATCAAGAACAAGGCATCGTCGCCCAGCGCCCGGCGGGCGGCCTGGTGACCGCACTCGAAGCGGTGCTCTCGAAAGAAGGCGGCTGCTGGATCGCCCACGGCAGCGGCAATGCCGATCGCGAGACGGTCGACGCCAACGACCACGTCCGCAAAGAATACCTCGATGCGCCATACCGGCTGCGCCGCCTGTGGCTGTCCGATGCCGAAGTGGCGGGCTACTACGACGGCCTGGCTAACGAGGCCCTGTGGCCGCTATGCCACCGCACCGGCGTCGAACCGACCTTCCGCCAATCCGACTGGGACCGCTATGTGCAGGTCAACCGCCGCTTCGCCGACGCCGTGGTGGCCGAGGCCGCGACGTCCCGGCCTGTGGTGATGGTCCAGGATTACCACCTGGCGCTGGTGCCGCAGATGGTGCGCGAGCACCTGCCGGATGCCGTGATCGTCCTGTTCTGGCATATTCCGTTCCCGTCGCCAGAGGTGTTGGCAAGCTTCCCGTGGCGCGACGAGATGATGGCCGGCCTGCTGGCCAGCACCGTGGTCGGCCTGCATACGCCGGACGACATGGCGAACTTCAATGGCTCGCGCTTCGTCGGCCAGGCGCTGCTTGCCACCGCCAACGGCCGCGCGCACGCTGGCGCCTATCCGATCTCGATCGCCTGGCCGGCGCGCCAGGCGTTGCCGCAGCCTGGCCTGGCGGCCGACCTCAATGCCAAGCTCAAGCGCCGCTTCGGCATCGCTCCCGGTGTGCGCCTGCTGGTGGGTGTGGACCGCATGGACTACACCAAGGGGATTCCCGAGCGCCTCCACGCCTTCGAACTGCTGCTCGAACAGCGGCCCGAATTGCACAGCCAGGTGACGCTGCTGCAGATCGGCGCTCCGTGCCGTGGCGCGCTGCCGGCTTACCAGGAAATCTCGCGCCAGGTAAGCGAGCTCACCGCGCGCATCAACGCCAGGTTTGGCAATGCCGCGTGGCAGCCGGTGGTGCTGCATGCGGCCAGTGCCGACGCCAAGACCGTTACGGCCTGCTACCGCGCGAGCGATGTATGCCTGGTCACCAGCCTGCATGACGGCATGAACCTGGTGGCGAAGGAATTCGTGGCGGCCCGCAATGACTTGCGCGGCGTGCTGGTGTTGAGCGAGCATGCGGGTGCGGCGGCCGAGCTGCAACAGGCGCTGATCGTTGATCCGCGCGACACTGCAGCACTGGCGCGGGCGATCGGACGCGCGCTCGACATGCCACCAGGCGAGCAAGTCACCCGGATGCGCGCCATGCGCGGCGTAGTCAGCCAGTTCACCGTGTTCCGCTGGGCGGCCCAGCTGCTGGCGGACGGCGTGCGCATGGCTGCCGGCCGTGGCAGGCGGCCGGCGGTGAGGGGTGCGAGGGCCACGGCCTGACCCACAAGGGCGGCGAGGGCGCTACGGCGCCACCGCCGTCATCGCCAGTAATGTATCCCCGAAGCCACCACGCGCCCGCGCATCGATGCGGGCGCTGGTGAACATGCGTGGCAGCGCACTCCAGGCGAAGCGCGACCGAGTTGTTCCAGCGCCCGCACCAGCAGCACATCCTCATGGAAACCGACGCCGGGTGGCGCCAGCGCATCGAGTGTCGCGGCCGGCACGCTGGCCAGCCCCGGGTCGCCCGCCCAGGCCGCAGCCTGGGTGCCGGCGCCGGCGATATGTCGCGAGCGGTTCACAACGTCCATGGCGCCGCTCCTTCGCTGGCCAGCAGGCGGCCGACGGCTTCCTGGTCACGTTCGGCATGGCTCTGGCGCAGGAATACCGGCAGGTCTGCATAGAGTCGGGCCAGGGCCGGATCCTTGCACAGCGGCCCGACGCCGAGTGCGCGCCCGAAGGCGGTCAGCACGGCCGTGGCGCTGCCCTCGATGTGCAGGCGTACCGACAGGGCCAGGGCCATCGCGTCGGCGCCTGGGGCGGCATCAATCGCCGCCGCCGCCTCGCGCAGCAGCGCGGCGCTACCCTGCAGCGCAACCGCGACCTGGCCCAGTTGCGCCAGGCGGTGCGGATCGGCGCGCTGGGCCAGCCGTTCGCGCAGCACGTCCGCCAGGCGGGTGGCGGCGCCGAACCAGCACGCTGCCACGCCGGCCCCGCCGTGCCAGAAGCCGGCGCGCTCCACATAGAAGCCAGGCCCGCGCAGGGGCATCGCGGCGACGTCGTCGAAGGTCACGTCGACGCTGGCGCTGGCCGCCATCCTGACCGCATGCCAGCCATCATCGGTAACCGTCACGCCGCCCAGGCGCAGGTCGACTGCGGCCAGCAGCGCTGCGCCCTCCGGACTCCAGCAGCTGACGACCGCATGCGACACGTCGCGCGCGCCCGAGCACCATGCCTTGCGCCCACGCAGTACGAAGCCCCCGCCGTCGCGTGGCGCCAGCAGCAGGCGCGCGTCAAGCGGCTCGGCGCACCAGGTCGCCCATAAGCCAGCGGCGCTGTCTGCGGGCACGCCGGCTTCTGCCAATATGGCCAGCGCATCGGTATGGCCTTCGAACAGCTTGGCCAGGCTCAGGTCGTGGGCGCCAACTGCCGCCAGGGGAGGCGCCGCAGACTGCCGATAACGCAGCGCGTAATGCGGACAATGGGGCCGCGCCGGAAGCCGGAAGCGGAGTCATCATGCGGTTCTGTTGCAAAAACTACATCGTAGCATTTGCTGTTGAGTTCGCATGTTCTGCATGACAATGACACGCACGCAATTCGTCACTCCTCGAGTGTCGAGAATGCGAACGCCGTCCGGCGGCATGTCTACCAGTTCTAGCAGGCGTTCCTAGTCGACCGTAACACGCGGGTTCAGGCTGAGCGTGATGCCCGACTTGCCCGGCAGCTGGACGTCGATGCCGATGTGGTAGCTGGCCGTGCCGGCCGTGCACGCGGTGCCCGTGAACGTCATCGGATCGACCATCTGCGGCTGCCCGCCCGCGCCCCAGGCGCTCGAATTGCCGATCGACTGCATACGCAGCGTGCCGCCGGCGGCCGTGAAGGACGGATCGACCGGCAGTACGGTCCAGCAGATATGCGCATTCCTGGCGACCGTGGTCTGCATATTCCCGGCCAGATGGCCGCGGCGCCCGCGGCCACGGCGGCGATCGACCAGGTAGATTCCCCTGGACGATGCGGGTTGGATGGCGTGGGTATCGACCCACACCTGGATGAACACAGTACATTTCGACACTGGCGTTGACATGGGCGACCTCGCTGGTTTTCGAAGGGTTGATCTGCGCTGAATGTATTCCGACGGGAAAGCAGTAAGAAAAACTGTATCGGGCTGGCCTCCACAATATGTCGTCAATTGTCGCGACACCATGCATACCGCGTGAAGTCGCGCCTGCGCATCGACATGCTTGCCGGGTCACAAATCGCCGTACGATTCCCGCACTGCATAGAAAAATTGTGCTTGGCACCCGTTTGATGCTCTCCGCCAGAAGGTGGAGACCTGATGCCACCGCCGGGCTTGCTGCTACACTGGCAAGTCCGGGCAAGCGCCCCGTTGATATCCGACCCATGAACTTGCAGCTCACTGACATCGGCCAGGCTATCCAGTTGGCGATCGCGCCGGTGTTCCTGCTCGCGGGCGTCGGGACCTTGCTGATCGTGCTGACCAATCGCCTGGCGCGGCTGATCGACCGCACCCGGGTGCTCGACGACCGGCTGCGCGCGCTGCCCGAATCCGAGTGCCTGGGCGAGCTGCACAGCCTGCACGTGCGCGCCTCGCTGATCAATATCGCCATCAGCGCCAGCACCGCCTGCGGCCTGCTGATCTGCATGGTCATCGCGATGCTGTTTTTGGGCGATACCACCGACCTGCCGCTGGACCACTACATCGCCGTGTGCTTCGTCACGGGCATGCTGTCGCTGGTCGTGGCATTCCTCTACCTGATGCGGGAGATCCTGCTGTGCGCGAGCTACATGCGCCTGCAGCAGCAGAAGGTCGTGGCCAATTGCATGCTGTAAGCGCTAGCCAGGGTCATGCTTGCCCGCGTTGCTGGTCGCGTCGCGACAACTTGCGCAGGAAGTGTCGACGCTTCATGGGTTTAGAATGGAGGCTGATTGTATTGACTCGACACTGGCCAGCATGGCAGGTTTCATCAGTAACAAGAGGCGCGCAACACCGATGTCGATTCACCCGGATGCAACTAATTTTTGATTGCGAGAGACCGGCATGACCCTGACCACGCACCCTGCGCACGCCGAGCGACCGGCGCCACCCGTGCCGCAGGCGGACGATATTCCGCCGCTACCCACCGCCAACCTGGAAAAGCGCCGCCACCAGATCTACCCGATGCTGGACGACGAGGACATCGACTGCGTGCGCCGCTTCGCCATGCCGCGCCGCTTTGCGGACGGCGAACATGTGTTCTGCGCCGGCCAGCCCACGCCCGGCATCCTGCTGGTCTTGCGCGGCCAACTGCTGCTGCGCCGCCACGACGGCTTCGGCGGCTGCGAGCCGATCGCCATCCTGGGGCCCGGCCAGTTCAGCGGCGAGGAAGGGCAACTTGCCGGCCGTCCGGCGATGGAGGACGGGTGGGCAGTGGGCGAGCTCGAGACGCTGGCGATGTCGTCCGAATCGCTGCGCATGCTCCTGATCGCGCAGGCCGAACTGGGCGAACGCATCGTGCGCGCGCTGATCCTGCGCCGCATCATCCTGATGCAGAAGAACTCGGGTGGGCCGGTCATCATCGCGCCGCACGGCCACCCGGGCATCCGCGACCTCGAGCGCTTCCTGGCCGGGAATGCCCACCCCTACACCCTGGTCGACCCGGCGCGCGACACGCTGGCGGCGGCCCTGGTCGACCAGCTGCGCCCGGAGCCCGATGACTGGCCGCTGGTGGTGTGCCCGGGCTCGCCGCCCAAGCGCAATCCCACGCTGGCCCAATTGGGCCGCTGCATTGGCCTGCTACCGGACGCCGACCCGGACAAGACCTGGGACGTGGTGGTGGTCGGCGCCGGACCGGCCGGCCTGGCGACGGCAGTGTACGCCGCCTCCGAAGGCCTGTCGGTGCTGGCGCTGGAGACCTTTTCGTATGGCGGCCAGGCGGCGGCCAGCTCGCGCATCGAGAATTATTTTGGTTTCCCGACCGGGATCTCGGGCGGCGCGCTGACCGGGCGCGCCTATGTCCAGGCCGAGAAATTCGGGGTCGAGGTAGCCATTCCCGCCGCTGCCAGTTGTCTGGACGCCGGCGCCGGCCCTTTGCACTTGACGCTGTGCGAAGGCGAACGGCGCCTGCGCGCCCGTACCGTGGTGCTGGCCTGTGGCGCGCGCTACCGGCGGCCATCCCTGGCCAACCTCAAACGGCTGGAAGGGCGCGGCGTGTACTACTGGGCTTCGTCAATCGAGGCGCGCCTGTGCAAGGGCAGCGAGGTGGTGCTGGTGGGCGGCGGCAATTCGGCCGGCCAGGCGGCGGTGTTCCTGGCCGCCCACGCCGCCAAGGTGCACATGCTGATCCGGCGCGACAGCCTGGCTGCGACCATGTCGAGTTACCTGATCAACCGGATCGAGGCAGCCCCGAACATCGAACTGTACACCCGCGCCGAGATCGTCGGCCTGGTCGAGGACGAGCACGGCCTGTCGCGGGTCCAGGTGCTGGACCTGAATACCGGGCTGGAGGCCGAGCACGATGCGCGCCACGTGTTTTTGTTCATCGGCGCCGACCCGAATACCGACTGGCTGGCCGGCAGCGGAGTTGAACTCGACCGCCATGGCTTTATTTGTACCGGGGCCGACGTACGGGCCGGCGGCGCGCCGCTCGGACGCAAGGCGCTCGAGACCAGCGTGCCGGGCGTGTTCGCGATCGGGGACGTGCGCGCCGGCTCGACCAAGCGGGTGGCGGCGGCGGTCGGGGAGGGAGCGTCGGTGGTGGCGCAGATCCACCAGGTGCTGGCCGAGGCCCAGGAGCCCCGGCCGGCCTGAACTAGTCCTTGGCGCGCAGGTTGCGGTCCAGGAAGCTGCGCATCTCGCGTGCGATGTCAAGGCCATGGGTCTCGATCGCGAAATGGCCGGTATCGAGGAAGCGCACCTCGGCCCTGGGGTTGTCGCGCTTGAACGCTTCGGCGCCCGGCGGCAGGAAGAAGGGATCGTTCCTGCCCCAGATGGCAAGGGTCGGCGGCTGATAGCGGCGGAAGAACGCGTGTACCTGCGGGTACTGCTTGATGTTCTGGCCGTAGTCGACCAGCAGGTCCATCTGCGCATCCACGCCGATGCGCTCGGTCGCGGCATGCGCCAATACATAGCCTTCCGGCGCCACTAGCGAGGTGTCTTTCACACCTTCGGTGTACTGCCATTTGGTCATGTCGAAGGTGTTGAACTTGCGCAGCGCTTCGCGGTTCTCGGGCGTCGGGTTGGCCCATGCCGCCTGCATCGGGGCCCAGCCCGGGCTCAGCCCCTCTTCGTAGGCATTGCCGTTCTGACTCACGATGGCCGTTATCTTATGTGGGTGGCGTACCGCCAGGCGCCAGCCGACCGGCGCGCCGTAGTCGAATACATACAGGGCGTAACGCTCCAGGCCCACGGCAACCGTAAAGCCGTCGATCACATTGGCAAGATTGTCGAAGGTGTAGCGAAAGTCCTTCGGCGCATTGGTCATGCCAAAGCCCGGCAGGTCGGGCGCCACCACGCGGTAGCCGCTCGCCAGATAGGGGATCAGCTCGCGGAACATGTGCGACGAGGCGCCGAAGCCATGCAGCAGCAGGACGGCAGGGGCGTCCCTGGGGCCGGCTTCGCGGTAGAACACGTCGACGCCATCGACCTGGAGGGTGGCGTAGCGGACGACCGGGGCGGCGGGAACCGATTGGGCAGATGCGCCACCGGCACTGGCAATGGTGGCTGCCATCAGGAGAGGACGAAACAGACGATGCATGATGAGCTCCTTGGAAAAGTGTAGTAACCGTTAAAGTTCGATCTAAGAGGTTATGGATCCAGTATTGCACGGACTGCGTAACTGTTCAAGTATAATATTGACGGTTACCTCGAAAGGAAGAATGATGGCCGTCCCCGATCCGCAACCCGACACCGACGAACCGCTGCTGGTCGGCGACCACCTGGCGCTCGACCTGCTCAACACCGAAGCCGGCGCCGGCACGCTGTACCGCGATTTCTGGTCGGGTGGCGACGACGTGCTGGCCTGGCTGCGCCGCTGCGACATCAGTACGGGGAGTGAGTTCGATTCGGCCGGCAAGGATGCCTTGCTGGCCGAGGCCAGGGGCTTGCGCGCGGCCAGCCGCGAGCTGATCGAGATCCGCAAGCAGGGCCGGCGCGCCGATCCCGCGCGTCTGAACCGCTACCTGGCGCTATTGCAGTCGACGCCGGTGCTGGTCTGGGACGCGGATGGCCCGCGCCTGGAGCGGCGCCCGAGCGCTCCTTCACCGCTGCTGGCGCTGGGCATCGTGGCGGAGTCGGTGGCGTCGCTGCTGGCCGAGGGCGAGTTCGCGCTGGTGCGCCAGTGTGAACACCCGGACTGCGTGCTGTGGTTCTACGACCGCACCAAGTCGCACCGCCGCCGCTGGTGCAGCATGGCCTTGTGCGGCAACCGTCACAAGGCGGCCGAGTTCCGCAAGCGCACGCGCGCCGGCGCCTGAGTCCCCGCGACTTTCCGCGCTGCTTGGCCGGTGAATTGACCACAATTTACTGGCTCCGGCGAGTGATTTTCGTCATCCTGTCTGTGGCGCCCGGAGCGTCGACCACGATAAGGAGTGACCATGAGCATGAGAGACAAGCTGCCTTCGAATCCGCTTGGGTTTGGCGCCGCCCCGCTTGGCAATATGTTCCGCAAGATCCCCGAGCAAGAGGCGGCTGACACCATCGACGCCGCCTGGCGCGCCGGCGCCCGCTACTTCGATACGGCGCCGTTCTACGGGTCCGGCCTGTCCGAGATCCGGCTGGGTAACCTGCTGGCGAAGTACCCGCGCGACGACTACGTACTGAGCACCAAGGTCGGACGCCTGATCCTGGACGAGATCGAAGACCCGGCCGCGCGCGCACTGGGCGACAAGGGCGGCCTGTTCGAGCACGGCCGTCCGAACCGCATCGTCAACAACTATTCGCACGACGCCACGCTGCGCTCGATCGACGATAGTTTGAAACGCCTGAACACCGACCGCATCGAGATCGTCTGGGTCCACGACATCGCTCAGGATTTCTATGGCGACAGCTGGCTGTCGCACTTCGAGCAGGCCCGCACTGGCGCCTTCCGGGCCTTGACCCGGCTGCGCGATGAAGGCGTGATCAAGGCCTGGGGCCTGGGTGTCAACCGCGTCGAGCCGTGCGAACTGGTGCTCGACCTGGAAGAGGCCCGGCCGGACGGCTTCCTGCTGGCTGGCCGCTACACCCTGCTGGACCATGCCCGTGCGCTGCAGCGCCTGATGCCGGCGGCGCAGGCGCGCGGTGTGGAGATCGTCGTCGGCGGCCCATACAGCTCGGGCGTGCTGGTGGGCGGCACGCATTTCGAATACCAGCCGGCCTCGCCCGAGATCCTGGCGCGGGTGGCGCGGCTGCAAGAGGTCGCCGGGCGCCACGGGGTGCCGATCAAGGCCG
>Ga0265780_10006238_pt1 | contig 14845 bp, 15 predicted proteins | sample P1T30metagenome_FD_192432 | JGI IMG/M metagenome (GOLD analysis project Ga0265780, IMG submission 192432) | Plant litter microbial communities from East Loma Ridge, Irvine, California - P1 T30 | ecosystem: Environmental > Terrestrial > Plant litter > Unclassified | place: USA: California... | reverse complement strand
AATTTCAGAGTTCGGCCGGTTGCAAAGACAGAGATGACTGTTTCGACGTTCGGGCTGAGCTCACCACGCTCGTGACCAGTCACCGCGCAATTAAGCTCATCCAGTCGCGCACATCTGCGCTCAGCCCTTTGCAATTAGGAGAATGTATGGCTGACATCGGGCCACATGAACTGATTGAGGAGGCAAGACTGTAAAGTACCTTCGTGCCAGAACTGGTCGCTACATGTTTCCTTTTGTGCGTAGAGATACGATGTTCCGGCATTGGGAATGTCGACGATGTTACATTGTGGTGCAATATCAGGAACATGCACGTTCCCTAGCTCTAGTCCTCTGTCTCGGATGTCAGGTGGTAGTTCAATGGAATCGCATATAGTATGCGCCAGCTGCCGGGTCGAGAACGATACAGTATTTGTCGTTGCGGGAACGGGCGGTACATACAAGTAAGCGCGATCACCAAGATGGTAAATCGTGAGAAAAGATTGCACAAGGCTTTCTGGACACCAATGTATTCTCTACCTAATGATTGCCACCATAGACATCATGATAGCATTGCTGGAGTTCGGGACAGCTGCAATTTGTTAGTAAGTGTCCCGTTTCGCGCACTACTTCGTACATACTAGATCGGGTCCTGCCCAAATATGATGTGCCATAAATACTCGAAAACTCGACCGCTGACATCGTCGCTCAGTTCTGTCTTCATCAACCAGTCGTGATACCGTACGTATTCTAGCAATGGTCGTTTTCGGATCTGGTCTCTAGAAACCGCAAATTGAGCGCAACATGGTGTACCAATGATCGAAGGCACTGCTTGCGGCGCAAAGAATAACGGCCACACCGACGCCATAGCCTGCTCTGTTGACTCGCCGCCATCAACATCCTTCGGGGGTTCACGAAGAGGATGGATCTCGTCCGGGCATCCTGGTATCCATATGCAGCGAAGATTAGCGTAACCATTTCGCTGGACGAAGTCGATATTGAGCGCTTTCAACGAATTGACGTTGTCGTAGTTACTGGCATCGTTGTGCCATGCGGCGGGATATCCATCACGATGAGGATGAACAAATGATACGATCGATGGCAGACTTTCGTAGTTACGAAGTATGTAAGAGAGGTACGCATTTGCTTCACGACCTTTGTTCGCATCTGTATGCAGAAGGTGGCTGGTGTTATCGACTGTGTATATCGCATGTTGCCATCTGCTAAGATGAGTACGCGCCGACCTGAATGGATTACAGTTACTCACTCTGGGAGAAATTCAGCGACCCAGTCGGTGTTTTCATGCTGGAGCTTGCCTATCACAACGATCTTGTCCTCGGGCGCCGATCCAAGTGGGGAACCTCTTGTCGTTGTGTCTACCGAGATGGATGTCGAAGCTGGTGATGGTCTAGTAGGAGACTCAATGTTCGGGCCGCCGTGATCTGGCTTGATTACTTCCGGTCTAGTTATTGTCGATGTGCTTGGGGGCCGGGCTATCTGGTTTCCAATTTGGCTGTCACGGCTGCCTTCTGTCGGTCCATCGGCGTTGTCACTGCTTGTCGACGGTCGCAGCCGTGTGAAGCGCTCGAAACCTGCATGGAGAACCGAGAAGTGGACGAGGAAGAAAAAGAAGGACAATACGCACGCTGCTCCACCAAAACGCGCGACCAAGCGGTTGTACATAGCACAAATAGAATCAGGATTTCCAAGGGGATGCTTAGAGACTGCAAGTCGTAATCAACAACAAGTCCATACTCATACGGAAAATTCGTGTCGAGTGAGCTTCCGTCTCGCCAATTGAGTGCTGCAACAGGCGGGTTACGATTTCGTCAACCTGCAGGTGACGGTCTCATTTCAGCTTCGTCACACGCCGCTGATACGCTGCGAAAGTCCAGGGCAAAAACTATACACGTGCACTCAATTTCGACAACCCGTCTTGTGGCACTGGAATGCTGGTCAGGCTCAGCGATCTTCGCATGGTGTACCCAAACGGAAAAAATGTCAGTTTGTTCGGTCAATCTCAATCGAATGCGCTCAATGCTTGCATTGATCCCGGCTTTACGAATGTGATCAACTTGCCATGTGATCTTTACCTCGCCTTTGAAAGAATATGCCAATGTGAAGACATCGGCCGATCCTTCGGTGTCAATTTTTACGGCATGCTATATCCGTCTGGCTCACCGAGGTACACAATTATGAAGCGTGATCTTATGTGTCTTAGCTGACTGTAGCATAGCTTTGTCGGCCAGCTCGTTATCGAGTTCGATGATTCAATTGCTATTACCATTGACAACAACCAACTCCTCCAACCAGAAGTAACCATCAGCAATGATGGAGAACTTGTGGCAAATGCAACGACGAACGAGCTCTTGATCAACTCCATCCAGGAAGTCAACGAAAACGATATGCCTATACTCGGCCGCCAATTTCTATCCGCAGCAATGTTAATGGCTAATCTGGATGCACAAACATTCACGTTATGGTAGGCTCTCGAATCGCCAGACCAATCCCTCGTTGCGGTGGACCAAAGTGGAGCGCTCATCCGTTCAATTTGCTCTACCGCGGCAAACGGCGACGGCACAACTACTTCTGCGACGCCGATCGGTAGCGGTAGTCCAGTTGGTCCCACGCCCCCGACATACACTCCTGCTCCCAAACCCTCCATAGCTGCCATTGCTGGCGGCACAGTCGCTAACGTAATCGGTATGGTGTCTATTATTGCTGGCATCTGGTTCATTGTTCGGCGTCGTAAGAATGCAGCCACGCAACACTCCGTGCCTACACAGCCCCAAGACGTTCGATACCATTATGCTACGTCTAATGCACAGCTCTCGAGCCGTGATGTCAAGCTGTATAGCACACAGAGCGAGCCGCCACTACTCACACACACAAATCCTATCGAAATGGAATCGACGCGCAAAGTGGCAGAATTGCCAGCATCATAGAGACTGGAACATGTACAGCGCAAAGTCCTTGAACACCTCTAGGGTAGTGGTTGGAAGCAACAATGGGAATGGGATTTTTCGTTGGTAAGATTGAAGTTGTGCAAAGGCACGGCGTGTAGATTAGATGAGTGGGTCTGTAGCCTTCGACTGCTCTACATATCCAGTCGACACCTTAGGGAACATGATCTATCGTAATACTCAAGGCGTCCCGGGGTTCGACGTGAGCTAACTTAGATTTCCAATTAACGTGCGTCCCTTCGACAAGAGACGCACGCCGTGGCGGGACACGCCTGCGTTGCTACAAGTACGACTACGAGCTTCACATACCTCAAGCGTACTCCATATCCTGCCCTGCGTAGTTTTGTCATGTCCCGGCACAGGGTCAGTCTCTTGTCATAGGGATGCACGTTATGTTAGACGTGCTGGTGATAGCCGAACAATTTCCTGTCCGTCAACCTCAATAATTGGACTCGAGATATGTTGGTAGCCTCCCCCTACCTTCGCCTCACCGTTACAGAGATCAACACCACCAAAATAGTGTACGTGTCCACCGAATGACCTGACTTCTAAGAAGAAGAGTGACCATTCATTTTCTGAGTTTTCAGGAATGAATGTTTGACTGCGGACACGTGCGCACAGACTGAAGGCGACTCACCGATCTGGCCTCAGCTAGACTTCGGCCTTTCGGCACAGAGCTAGCTGCTAGGAGCAGTCACGAGCATGGCTCTGAAACCTGCTATGCACAGTGTATGCCTCAAGTTGTTGTGCTCGCGTCAAAGGCTGACAGCTCCAGCCAGTTGTACCGTACAGTAATCAATTTTCGCCTCAAGACCGCAGTTGGAAGCTCGCCTGGGTAGCTGACCATGTACACTGCACCGCTGTCATCGACCATCAAGAGTATGGTGCGACCAGGGATAGAACGAGCAAGGACCATGCACTGTACTTCATTAATCGGATATAGAGTGATGTTATCACGACTGACATGCACCACAAATAGTCAAAAGTGCAATCAGCCTCGGCTTCTGTCTGGAATTCCTTCTTGGAGTCAAATCGAGTTTATCACCTGGTGACCGATCCAAGAACGACTGCAGCCGAAGATACTTCCGACAATGTGTCTTAGATATTTCATCCCACGAGGACCTCGAAATGATGCTGCAGGAAGAGACGGAGCAGCTAAAAGACCTGGGCAATACAGAGCCCACGTTCGTAACTTGCACTGTTACTGACCGGATCCTGCTAGTTACGTAAGGAGCCGTACAGTCGAACTTGAACTTATCTAACGTTGGATAGCTGACTAACCAGCTCGGCCATGTGCAAGACAAAATCGACTTGGCCGTCGCCGCCCTCCTTACACACCCCTCTTTGGCGCTTATATTCGTGCATTAACGATCAACGATATTGATCGGCAGCTTACAATATATATATGGAATACCTCGTACCGCGACGGATCTGTGAAACTAGATTTTAGCTACGTTAGCATACTACATTGTTCCCTAATCGGAGTGGAACGGTGAGACTGTGCTTGACGACAGTAATGGTTTCCAGGACTGCAGCGCGCACAACGTCTGGAAAGGTAGTATGGATATACACTCTTGTAGAAAAACTCTTGTAGGATCAGGGGATCTACATCTCGCGTTGACTGGCTCGTGTTCACGGAAGAGAAATGGATGTCTGACATCGGTCTTTCTCGTCACCAGGATTTCCCCCACGTGTGGACGGACGTTACACGTTACAATGGACAGATGCAGTAATACACGAGACCGGTGTCCGGAATGCCAACACTCGTCTTGTTACCCTGCGCCTAGACTCCGCCTGTCACACGCGAATGTGACTTGATACACATGTGTCTCAAGACACCGGATCCCTGACTGATTGTGATCAAGCAGATCATTGTAGCTGCAGTACAGTTAGTTCCTGTACGAATCCGCTGTCCAAGTTGGATATCAATCCAAGGCACACTCGTGTGTAGCGGATGAAAGCTAAGCGCAGGGTGACAAAACAAAATTTTGACATTCGGGACATCGGCTTCGCAGATTGACTTGCTATCTGCGCGAAGACACTACAGTAATTTGCGAAACCGGTGTCCCGAATGTCAAGCTTTTTTTTTGTCACCCCACGCTCGAACTCCGCCCGCTACACACAAACATGCCATGAATCAACATCTATCTGAGGACACCGGATTTGTAACTGTCTGTACGGTACAGTACAATCGCCGGTGGCTGTACCATACCCCGATTTCATTGGCTGGGGTCTCTCACTAACTTAGGCCAGGACTAACTATAGACTCTCCGGCCGAAGGAAAATCGGATGCGGAGAATCATCTTGCGAACCTCGCTTTTCCCATGCTGTCGTCAAGTCGCATGTCTAGGTGTCGTGCATGTTTAAATCACTGTTAGCACCACGGATACAGTAGTTTGCAGAATTGGCTTCACTGCACAAAGTGTCTCCCACGGTCGGGATCGCTTGTATTGGCCGGCCGGGAAATACAACCGCAATCTCCGATTGGCCTCAGAAGGAATACACAACAGTGCAAAGGTGGAGTCGGCTCCGCAGCGTACTGTATGCAGAGTCTATATGTCACCCTGGCGACGGTGAACGCAAAAAGCCTTTTCCACCGGTGTAATAGATTCTAGGACGCAAACCTCACACACCCAACTCCCTCGTTCAAGAAGTTCCACATCGCAAGGATAATCTTGTCGTCTTGTTCGGATCCGACGACATATCGAGCCATGATACAGATGTGGAACACGTTTCGGGAGTATCCTTATCTTGAAGGAGTGACTTATCTTGATCATGAAGGCGGCACTGTAGGTCAACCCCGGCTTCTGTTCTCGATCGTGAACCGTTGACTGGGAAATTAGCTCTGTGCAAACTCTCTACTGGGAAGAGTAACAGGGGGCACAACGTCCGATCGACACCTCGGCTCTAGTGCGACTTCGCCACATTCAACATTCAGTTTTCGGGAGGTGGAAACGGTGTGTGAGCAGATGGAGGTGGTCAAATACCGGATCCTTTGTTTTCTCAAAGTGGATCCTTTCTCCTACGATCTAAATTTTGTCTCAAACACCACTGCGGCCGTCCGACTGGCTATTCGGTACATTCAGTGTTGTGCTGAAAAAGAAAAGGCGATAAGCTCATATTACTACCACCAGGAGGCGTGCGCAAGATTGGTGGATTTGAGAGAAAGCTGCAACCAGTATCGGTGCTTTCGAACTGACGAAGATGTTGATCGATGGATCGAACAGGAAGAGACCACTAAACTCGAACCGCAGTCCTTGGGATTATTCGTCTATCCCGGACAGTCGAGTGTGGATGGTCGAAGACTCCCCAAAACTTGGTAAGTCCTCTCGATCCGTAAGCGTCGTGGTGTTACAGTCCGAGAACAGCAATCTCATGCGAATAGGGTATCTCGGATCCGCAATAAATCGCAGGCACCTACAGTACTCACGCTCCTCGACGCAAGTTCTTTGGCTAGCACGGGGCCTCTGGAACTTTTCTACGAAGATACAGCACCGGACTTTGTTGCTATATCTTTTCAGAAGATATTTGGGTATCCCGAGCTTGGCGCTCTATTAGTCCGGAGGGATCAATCTTGGTCGGAGCACAGTCAGCACCACATAAGGGAGGAAGCAGTCATGAGTGTGGGCGGAGGATCCCACGTCACGAACAACATCCTGTCGCAAGTTGAGTTCGAGGAAGGCAGATTGGACTTGCAGTCTGTCATTGGCCTTGGTCATGCAATCGATGTTCACCGCGAGCTATACGGTCCTGATCCAATGGAAGCCATCTCCAGACGGACCACGTCGCTTACGCAAACCCTTGTGAGAAAGCTGCAAGAGCTAGTCCACGGAGGCGGAGAACCTGTCGTGCGCATCTACAAGTCGAACACACCCGACTGTTGGAGTCCATCAACGCACGGACCTGTAGTCGCAATCAACGTGACGCGTGCGGATGGAAGCTTCGTCGACTGCCGTGCTGTGCAAGAGGCGGCAGCTTCTCGAAAAATTTCCGTTGGGAACTTAGCTTTGTGGGACTACGGTGGTGTAGCGGCAAACTGTCAGTGGAACATCGCAAGGATCGAACCAGCACGTTGGCTGCACTCCGGTCAAGAAATGGTTATATCTGGACTACCCACTGGAGTGATACGTGTAAGCTTGGGAGCTATGAGCACAGAAGTTGACGTCTTGATCTTTGTCAACTACATCAGCGCATTCTATGTAGAGAGACACAATCCAACGGCTGAAACCATTCTGAGAAAGGTTGAAGCTTGGAGGATGGATGTTGTGGCCGCTCAATCGGCAACATAGACTGTCCCAGTGTCTCGACTGACGCTCTCGACCATAAGGAGGAACCCATACTTCAGATAGTGGCAGTCTGTGCAAATTGTTCAGTAACTTCAAATCTATGGACTTGGCCTACCGTCAGCGCAATCAATTGAGATGCTTTTGTTACAATTACCAATTCCTCGAATCCCTACATACACCCACTCACGAATCCGGTGTCCTGAGACAGGTATCCTACAAGGCACGTTCGTGTAATGTGCGTCCCTTCGATTAGAGACGCAAGCCGTGGCGGGACACCTCTGCGTAGCTAGAAGTACGGCTACGAGCTTCACGTGCCTGGAGCGTAGTCCGGATCATGCCATGCGTATTTTTGTCATGTCCCGGCACAGGGTCAGTCTCTTGTCATAGGGATGCACGTTAGTTGACGTCCTGCTCAGAGAGCGTGACTTTCTTGTCGCACGAATGCACGTTAATTGTGTACCGACTTTTGACTTGGCAGTCTTTGCATGCTTCCGGCAAGATCATGCGATCTCAACGAGACGATCCAACTGCGGGCGGCTTTTCTGACTTGACGTGCATCCCAGCAAGAAGAGACTCACGCTGTGGTGGAACACGACAAAACCACGTAAAGCAGGATGCTGACTACGCCTCAGGTATTTGAAGCTCGTAGTCTTACTTGTAGTCACGCAAGCGTGTCCTGCCACGAGGTGCGTCTCTTGTCGAAGGGACGCACGTTTCAATTTCAATTAAGATGTGAGACTCCCAGGCTGATGAAGTCATTGAAGGATGAATCAAAAGTCGTCTTCTTCACGCTGCAAGTAAAGATGATCTCTACATGTCTGTCTGGTTTTATTCTGGTGTCAAATCCGAACAACAGCCATTGATCAATTCGGTAAAGTAGTTAATGAAGCCGGCCTACTCAATATTACGTCTGTCTTGTAACACCATCAGTACCTTCTTGTCGAATAACGTTATTCACGGTTGACGCCCCCGAATCGACATAATCCATTTTATCAAAAAGGGGTAGACCACTCTCTCGATTCGGGCGGACAGCACAAAGATCAGCAGGGTGACAGATCCGCATGCCGTTCCAAGCCAGAAAACGTTCTTGTAACTTTGTATCTTCCCTTGATGCCCCGTCAACATTTCCACCGTTGCACCAACGGCGAGCATCAGAGCAATACTACTCTGCGCCAGGGCATTGGCTAAAGTCCCTGTGAGACTTCGATCTGACGACGGTAACGCTGTTGCGAGAAGCGCATAGAACACGTGGAATATCAGATCAAGGGTGATCGCGGCACATAGCATTGCCGGGAAGAAGTAGGCCCAGTAGCTAGCTTCCAGTGGTGCCACGGCCAGAAGCAGAGGTGCGACTACCGCGGCGCAGGCAGTCAAGGTCAGGACGATGGTACTGCTTACAGCATGCAGGAAGAATCCTTTGAAAATCGCCAGAAAGCAGCCTGCAATCGTCATCGGCGCGAACCAGACAGCCAATCCCAGAGGTCCAACCTCCATGATGTCTCGAATGCTACATGCTGTTAACGAAGTCCACCAAAATCGACATTTGTACGTGGGCCAAGAACCTACTAGAGTGTTGCGTATAGCAGATAAAGTCCCACTGCACCGTAGCCGAAAAATAGGCCAACTAGGAGTGGTCCGACCCGACTTGTCTCCAAGATCCTGAGTGGAAGCAGAGGCTTTTCGGCAATCCAGCCCTCAACATACACAGCCAAGCCAAGAGCGACGACGCTCAGTACTTCTGTTACGAGAAGGTATGGTGTTCGCCACCCTTGTGGTGCATCGGGAAACTCAATTATCCAGCAAACGGTCAATATCAATGCGGATGCAGTAGTAAAACAGCCCAACCAGTCCATCGAAACTTTTTCTTTTTGGCCAAAGAGCTTGGCCGATTCAGGTACCGTGAGCGCAGAACCGACCAGGGCCTGCAGAGCCAATGTAGCAGCCACCCAGAAGTACCACCGCCAGGAAAGATAGTGCGGTACTACGCCCGCGATGAGAATCCCTAAGAACGAACCCAAGAGCTCCATCGATTCGTACAGGAGAAAGACTTTATCTCTCCGTGATCCTGGAGAATAGACGTTACTCAGTATCGTCGCACCTGATAAGTAATGCGCTGCGCCTCCCAGCCCTTGCATAGCGCGACATGCTATCAGCATCGAACTATGGGTGGAAATACCAGCAAACAGTGTCCAGACGAGAGTCCATGCCAGTCCCAGATGGAACACCATCAGAACACCGAGCCTATCAGCCAGACGTCGGAAAGGAATCAGAAATGCTGATAAGGCTAGTGGGAAGATGATGGCAAGCCATGTGCGCGACGTCCGTTCCAGATCAAATTCATCGACTAGTGTTGGCAGGAGCGTAGGAAAGCCAATGAGAGAGTATCCGCAGAGGGATCTTGAGATCGAGATAGATACGACAAAGACGATTTCGCTCCAAATCGACTTGGATCTTCGCGTATGAGGTCTGTCAGAATGGTCATTGAGGTAGCTCTGTGTATGCGCTCCGTCACATAGCGTTTCGCCAGAGAGATTCGATTTGATATCGTCAGGGCGATCAACGCCAGTCGTCATGATGTCTGGTTTTTTGAAAGGGAAATGTGTGACGATTGCGGAAGCGTTTAGAGTACTGTACGGCTGTGTACAGTACAGTATTTAGGAGATGGCAAACTCTCTGCCGACAAGCTGGATCGATCAATCTCTGATTCACGACGCCGGAAAATGTTTCGGCCGAGATGTTAGCCATACGCTCGCTCCTTACGCCGTGGGACTCGCGAGGTACAGTGCGTTAAAGAAGCATGTTGACTTCATTGCGTCTCGGTAAGGCAGAGGCCGAGCGACGCTTGACAGCAAAAACCAGCCGCTTCATCTCCCTCAGAGCTCACTCCGCCACTGGTATCTAACGTACGTCCCTCTGACAAGAAACACCTGTTGTGGCGGAACATAACTTGGTAAGTAGGTCCTAAGTACGACTGCGAATCTCACATACTCTCGGCGCAGATCATGTCCTGCTCTGCTTAGTCGTCGTGTGTTCCGCGACAGCGTGAGTTTCTCGTCGCTTGGATGCGCACCACTAATGTTGTTGGCACTCATTTCGCTATAGCTGCTTATGGTGAGTTTCGGAAGTCGCTTCGTTCCTAGGTTTGTCCTCTGTCCGGAAGATTCACAAAGAGATCGTTCTCGAGCGGTGTCGCGGACCATCGCTACTACCATTTGTCATGGCACAACTAGTGTCTTGGCATGCTGTGCCTCAATATGGATCTGCCATCCGACACAGATGTGTCTGTGCACTGCCGAGTCCGCTCAGCTATCTCGGTTGACCACGTTGTAGCACAGACAATTGGTTGCCCCTCTCCCTAGGTGAGTTGATTACAATTGCAGCGCATAGGCATGGAGACTATCTCTAAAGCACGCACCGCCTTGATGTCGCCACTGCTAGAGGTACGCTCCACTGAGGTACCACTGAGAGATATTCCCACTTCGTCTTAGCTAAATTCAAGTCGGACTTGGTTTGGTGATCTCTCGAAGTCTAATGTGCATTCTACTGGTGAGACTCACTCTGTGGCGGAACATGGTGCTGTAAAGCTACGCAGGGCAGGATGCAGACCGACTTGTACTTCAGGGTACACTGATATGCGAAGCCGGTGTCCCGAACATAACGACTTTGTCTTCGGGTTTTATTGTCACCTCACGCCTAGATTCCGCCAACTACACACGAATATGTCTTGAACTCATATCTGTCCTATGATACCGGATTCGTAATTGTCCCGCCACGGTGTGCATCTCTTGTCAAAGGGACGTACGTTATGCCGGATGGCGTTGCAGGGCATGGTAAATATGGGAAGCTCCTCGGCCGAGACAACACTCGGGTGAAGACAAGTAATGTTTTTGTGCACGAGTCATGCCAAAATCCAGCGTCGTTCATCCCTCTTTCATGCATGGATCCTACGCTATCACGCGAATTCACGGAGGAAACTTCTGTGCTCTTCCAGATTCCATACATTGAATCGTCCATTACTGTACCATTTCTTCAGATCCTCAAGATGCCTTTTCCCAACTTCATTCCATCTCATCTCCCCATCGAAAGCTTTATTGCTGGCATGTACGTCGCTATCTGCCTTCCTTACGCTATTCTCGCATATCTCTTGATGCCACTTCGTGGTGTATCGCGATGCAGACTGTGAGTGAAGATCAAACATAGAGGGATGCCGGCTGTTCCCTGTGGTACAATTCCATGGACTGATCATGAAGGTCTAGAACATCAATTGCTTGCTTTTCACCCTTGGTTTATAAAATCATCTTACACCCGTTCTTCGGCTTTCATGGTACTACTACGAAGACTTATTCCCGCTGGATTTGGTTAGCTAGCCATTCAGTCGCCGGAGTAAGCTCAGTTGGTTCGCTGTGGGAACAGCGAGAGAGAGAAGAGATTCTGTTCATCGGTCGGTTCGTAATTTACCATAAATCTGACCAGTTGATCTTCGCTCATGAATGGAATGCAGGATACTGGACGCTGTTTTTGCTGTGACGCTCGACTACTATGGTGGGCTCTACGATCGGAGTGTTGGTGGAAGAGTTTTTCTTTTCTGCTCCAACGTCATGTTTCCGACGTTGTATGTTGTGTGTTTGTTACTCAACACCATGCAAAGACATTGCGCAAAAGACCGGAGTGCAAAATGCGATCTCGATGGGACAAAAGTGTAGTTTTGTTAAAGTAGGCAGAAGACAGTCACGTGGGCACAAGTCGACGGCAGAGTATGCATTGAGTCGTTGAGTAACGTGCATCCGTATGACAAGAGACTGACCCTATGCCGGGACTACGCAGGGCAGGATATGGAGTACGCTTGAGGTATGTGAAGCTCGTAGTCGTACTTGTAGCAACGCAGGCATGTCCCGCCACGGCGTGCGTCTCTTGTCAAAGAGACGTACGTTACGTTAGTCGTACTTCTAGCAACGCAGGCGTGTCCCGCCACGGCGTGCGTCTCTTGTCGGAGGGACGCACGTTAACTAAGTTACGGGGCTTGTGCACCCCACTCAAGCTGCCGCGAATGGATCACATCTGCTAGTGTGACGGTAAAATCAACGCTGTCGACGTCGTGAGGCCAATTTACGTGCCGAGGTGACCACACAGTACTGGACTGTATCTCACAAAAAAGATCTCAACTCCACAGATTTGATCGTGGAAAAGATCCGTCCACCCACAGTAACGCCGCGACACCCTATTCTTTGATGGTGGTGTTCACGATCTCGACTTCAACAGTGTACTCGGAAGCCGTCTTCGACTCTTCCGCCGGCTTGTCTTCGTGCGAGCTTGTCTTCATTCGCTCGAGATATCAGTTCAAGCTCGGCCGAGTGCATTGTCAGCCACCGAGTGTTCATAAGCAGCGTTCGCATCGTCTTGATCATTTTGGAATACTCTAGCTCAACAAACCACCACAACTCCAGCCCTCTTTTCGATACCACAATGCGTCTAGCCAAGAATCTGACCTCGTCGTTGACGATGCAGGGCGTTGTTTACAACGGAACACCCCACCAGGTCTCGGTCGTCGAGCTGCCGAAGCCCACATTGGAAGCCGATGCCGATGCCATAGTCAAAATCACCATTGCTGGGATCTGTGGAACAGATTTACACATGTACCACGGCTTCAGAGGTCAGGGTGATTGGTGGGGCATGGGTCATGAAGCTCTGGGTAGAATATCTGAGATAGGATCTGGTGTCACCTCGCTCGCGGTCGGCGATTACGTCGTTATCCCCGATAACGTGGATAGTGGTCGTCTCGACATTGCGCCACCAGCACTCGAAGTTTTCGGAGTTGGCAGGGGATTGGGGGGACTGCAAGGTAAGTCGGAAATCCCTAGAATGTAGGAAAGTTGCGGGAACGATGCACTGACACGTGATAGCGGAGTACGCGCGTGTGCCATTCGCCGACGACAGCCTTATACCTGTGCCTTTGACTCGCGAAACGACCAATGTTTCGATCGAGATGGATTTCATGGCCTTATCCGACATCTTCGCGACAGGATGGCAGGCGCTCGACTTCGCTGGCTTTCTACCTGGAGATACCGTTGCAGTCTTTGGCGCCGGACCCGTTGGGCTGCTGGCTGCGCACTCTGCCATCATCCGGGGTGCTTCCAAGGTGTATCTGGTCGACAGGATAGCAATGCGACTCGAGCGCGGACAGTCTCTCGGCGCGATACCTATCGACTTCTCGACATCGGACGCCGTCGACCAAATCCTGTCACACGAGCCCCTTGGTGTTCAGCGGGTGGTTGACTGCGTTGGTATGGAGGCAGTCGATGCAAATGGAGTTCCTGACCAAGGTCTCGTGACTCGGAGTATGGTTCGAGTGGCTGCGCAGAATGGGGGCTTAGGTCAAGTCGGTGTTTATGGGGCTCAAAACGACACCGCTGCTGCTCCGAAAGCCAGCAGTATAGACCCTGACGTGAGATTCCCACTCAGCGACTTTTTCATGAAAGGTCTGAGCCTGAAAGCCGGCATAGTAAATCCAAGGGCTCTGGCGCCGCAACTACTAGCACTGATCGAACAAGGGCGAGCTCATCCCGGATCGGTTGCTAGTGCAGTAATCCCTATCGCCGACGCACCAGAATTCTACCGCCGTTTCTCGGAGCATAAAGAGACTAAAGTGTACATCAATTTTGAAGGTGCACGATAGTACGCAGCTCGGCGGCTCCCAAACGACTTGAGCTTCGGCGGCGATAAAGTCCGATGATGGACTTGTACTCCTAATGTGCTTGACAATGTTGGTGGAGTCGCCGTCATGTCACCAACAGCTCTTTCGAATAGTACCTTCTGTAACTTAGTAATGCATAGCAATCTGCGAAGCCAGTGTTCCGAACGTCAAGATTTTGTTTTCCTACCTCGTGCATAGACGTCGCACGCCACCCACGAACGTGCCCTGGAACAATACCTGTCTGAGGACACTGGAACTCGTAGGTGACTATAAGTAGTACGGTACAAGCCTTAAGTAACGTGCATCCCTGTGACAAGAGACTCACCCTGTGGCGGGACACGACAAAAGTACGCATGGCACGATATGGACTACGCTCCAGGTACAGTACGTGAAGCTCGTACTCGTGCTTCTAGCTACGCAGGAGTGTCCCGCCACGACGTGCGTCTCTTATCGAAGGGATGCACGTTAAACGTTTCGAATCGTCGAAGCGTGCAATGCTGACGTTGAGCGGTAATCAGGGCGGGGAGGGAAAACATTAAGGGGTTGCATAACGTGCATTTATGCCATGAGGAACTTACCCTGTCGGGGAAAATGACAGAACTAAGTTATGGTACGCAGAGCAGGGCATGTTGTATGCTTCAGGTATAACGTTACGAGATTTGTAGTCGCAATTGTAGTTACGTAAGCGAGTCTGCTCCGCCACAACGTGTGTCCCTCCTCGGAGGGACGCACATTTGTCACTGCGTACAGTAATCCCGAGAACCGGCTTCCTTTACTGCACTCATAATTGGTAACGTGCATCCCTATGACAAGAGACTGACCCTGTGCCGGGACATGACAAGACTACGCAGGGCAGGATATGGAGTACGCTTGAGGTATGTGAAGCTCGTAGTCGTACTTGTAGCAACGCAGGCGTGTCCCGCCACGGC
>Ga0265780_10006237_pt1 | contig 14848 bp, 11 predicted proteins | sample P1T30metagenome_FD_192432 | JGI IMG/M metagenome (GOLD analysis project Ga0265780, IMG submission 192432) | Plant litter microbial communities from East Loma Ridge, Irvine, California - P1 T30 | ecosystem: Environmental > Terrestrial > Plant litter > Unclassified | place: USA: California... | reverse complement strand
AAGCATTTCAGTAAGCTTTAATTTTTTTGCCGCGCTCAGCACAGTACCCGTAGCCGCAGCCCGTGGTGCAGCCGGCTGATCCATCGCTGCAAGCTCTTCCTCAGTAAATCTTGCGGCATCCGGCGTAAACTTAGTCGATAGCTCGTTTTTTGTATCGTAAATAACAATTTTACCTTTAAGAGCAGCGCCCAGGTTTGCGATTACGGTACTGTCTGGCTTCACCAATATAACTTCCGATCTTACCATGCCGGCAGTGCTGCCCGACCATGCTTTTGGCACCCCCGTCATTGGCTGATAATAAGGTGACCTCATTGCCAGGTACGATTTCTGCTGCTCCCATCCTTTTCCAAAATCACCCCAGTATTCTAGCGTGGCATTTGCAGCGCCCCAGGATTTCAGCATGTTCAGCGCCCAGTCTTCCGCCTTTTTTAAACCGGGAGAGTTGGACAGCCGCGGACCGTTCACATCCGTCAGGTAAAAAGCCAGGTCCATTACCTTTGAATGATTAAGTCCTTCCTCCCTGATCTTTTGAAGAGCAGCAGGGTCTGGCGCCTGCCTGGCAAATGAAGAACCAATTACAGCACTCAGCAAACAGGATCTTAAAATATGTTTATAGTTCATTTTTGTATCGTTTAGTTTATAACCGGATATTTTCTATTCCTTCTTTCGACCACCTCTCCAGGATATGCCCCACGATCAGGCCGACACCATATGCCGGATCTTCAGTCGGCTTTTTACCCCATTTATAAGGCTTTTCAACTCTATTATCGTGACGGTATCCCCTTATATGCGTAAACTCGTGTGCAATATGCCGCACATAACGGTAGGTAAGCGCCTGGTCACCGCCCATCCAGTAATCGTTACTCGTTATCTTATATTTACAGGCGTTCGAGAACCCCTGGGTTCCCGTCTTTTTCAACGTCTCCTGTACCAGCAGATCAAGGTTAATCAGCGTGTCGGCCACCAGATTATCATATACTACACTTCCGTCGATCCGCTGCGTTTCATTATTGATCAGCTTCTTAAAGCAGGGGTTCTTCACTTTCGAATAAGATGAATCGTTGAAGGTATGTGCATATAAAGAGTCTTTAAACTCCTGAGAAGAATAGATCTTGTTCAGAAGGTAGTTTACCCTGGCAAGCGTGTCGCTGAAATGAGCGGGCAGCTTAACATTGCCGCTGGTCGTTAGGTTGAACTTAAAACGTACGTGGAAACCTGCCGGAACTGGTTCAGAGTTCTCTATGCTGTTAAACGAGCAGGAAATGATCATCACTAAAATCCCGCATGCCAGTATCAGCTTATTGATGAGCTTAAAGGTTAGTTCTTTCATCATTATATAAAAAAACAACACTCTTCCCTAAGGCCGTTTCCTGCCCTTAAAGAAGAGTGTTGTTAAGTTAATTTGTTAAGGGGTTTTGTACGAGACCTGGATTTGTTTCCATCTCCCTGCGGGGTAACAGGAACTGCCATCTCACATCGTTCTCCGGGATAGGAATAGTCAGTACAGTGGCCAGAGAGGAGAGCGTTGGTCTCTCCACTATAGTAGTTCCTGTGCGGTCAAGCGCTTCGTTATTTCTTTTAAGGTCCAGGAACCTGAAACCTTCTCCCCACAGCTCCACACGACGCTGAAGCATAACTTCCGAAGCTGTGATCGTTATTTTCGATGCGATAGCAGGATCACGGTTTACAGCCATTGGCCGGAGAGCCTCCCATGCATCTGTGGTCCTTCCCAGCCGGGCGAGAGCCTCCGCCTCGATAAGGTACATTTCGGCCACCCGCATAAAGGGAATATCTCCTACACTAACCGACGGATCTTTAACCATATACTTGCGATGCATATACTTGTATCGTATCTGTGAACGGTCAGCCTGACCTGTGGAAGCGAGGATGACACCCGGAAAATTGACAGAATCAGCTTTTGTTCCATCCCACCATAGTTTTTTGCGTATATCTGTAGCCGGCAACGGATCCCATAACTTCCTGTTGATCAGTTTTGGATTCGGCCGAGTATGTGCTGAATTAAAGTTTCCGGACATATAGGCGAAGAAAGAACCATAAGCAGGAAGCTGGTCCGCCAATTGATTTGCTCCCCACATCCATTCCGAATTCACCAGGCTGTTAAAACCCGACAGATAATCGGCGTTAGACATAAGTCCGTAACCTGGCCTGGCTTCCCTTGCATACTGCGCAGCAGCCTCATAGTTTTGCATTGTAAGGGCTACCCTTGCTTTAAATCCTCTGGCAACACTTACGTCAACATGTGTTTTATTTGGTCTTGAAGGTGCCACTGCGAGATAAGAGATGGCTTCATCCAGGTCTTTATTGATCTGAGTATACACTTCTTCGACCGTGGCGCGCGGTTGCGGTTCAGTTGTAACCCTGGTCATTATAGGAACACCCGGATTGTCATTAGGCATTTCATCAGCATTATAACGCCTTCCATAACACTGCACCAGCTGAAAATGTGCCCAAGCCCGTAAAGCAAGGCATTCTCCTTTTATGGCATTCTTTTCTGCGTCACTACCCTCCACTCCATCTATACCACTTAGTATTTCGTTTACGTCAGATATCGTCTTATAGTAAAAACGATAAACGAATGTAGTAAAGTCGCTTGCCGCGCTTCTGTGATTTGTCCATTTATAGGTACTTCTAAAATAAGTAGTTCCCGCAGCAGAATGCACAACATCTTCTCCCATATAATCCAGGCAGATCATGATTGCCGGATGCCCGTCTTCTTCCTGGTCTGCATATTGACGGTATAATCCGCGATAAACGCCATTCATGGCCACTTTAACATTTGTAAGGCTGGAGAACATGTCCTCCTGCGATACCTGGTCGGAAGGCTGGGTATTAAGATAATCCTCAGAACAGCCTGAGATCAGTATGATAATTAAGCCTAATAAGTATAGTATCCTGTTCATATTTTATAAGCTAAAGTGAAACATTTAATCCCAAACTGATAATTCTTGCCGGAGCATAGGTATAAGAAGGAGCTCCTGTATACGTCTGCGTCGGATCCATTCCTTTTCTCGCTGAGGTGATAAACAGATTCTCGCCGCTGGCATAAATACGTGCGCTCTGCATACCATATCGCCTGGTGAACTTGCCGGGAAGGTTATAAGTCACGGTCGCTGTTCTGAAATTGAGATAAGAGGCATCTGTCAGCCATTTATCACTATCGTACATTGTCGCACCTGTCCCGCGTTTGGTAACGCTTGTTATATCTCCTTCTTTCTGCCATGCATTGAGCTGATCCTTATGTATTGCCCTGCCTGCCGAGCCCCTGTACATGAGCGACTGGTAGTCATTGTCAAACGTTTTTCCACCGATCTGGTAAATGAACATTACCTGCAGGGAGAAATTCTTGTATGAAAATGTATTGTTTACACTTCCATAAACATCAGGGATCGCACTGCCTGAATAATGATATTGTGCATTACTTCCAGCGCTGGTAAGTGTATCGCCATTAAAATAAATCGGACTGGTAGCCTTGTTTGCGGATACGTACATATCCAAACCGCTTACCGGATCTACCCCTACCCAGTCACGCAGCCAGAATTCGTACATTGATTTCCCTTCAATGTACTTCTTGGTTCCGTTAATTTTGTCTTTATATTGAGGAGGTAATTCGAGCACTTTATTCCTTAAGGTACTTGCATTGACATTCATATTCCAGGTAAAGCCCTTTTTCCTGATCAAATCGCCTGATAACTGTAACTCAATACCTTCATTTCTCATACTCCCGAAATTGGAGTTCACTGTAGTGGCGGGTGATGTCAAAGGTAAGGTCACATCAAAAAGCAGGTTTTTCGATTGCCTGCGATATGCTTCAATAGTTGCGTTAATACGGTTTTTGAACAAGGAGAACTCCAAAGCAATATCGGAGTTGGTATTCGTTTCCCAGATCACATCAGACTCATTTGTTGTTTTGATCGCGCCTGGTTCAGACCCGTTATTGTATCCAAGGGTATACAAAGCCTGATAAGCAAAATAGGTACCCACCTGGTCGTTACCCACTTCTCCGTATGAACCACGGATTTTCAGATAATCCACCCAGCTTAATTTAAAGAAGGACTCCCTGTCTATATTCCAGGCTCCGCTGACTGCCCAGAAGGTCCCCCACTGGTCGCCGGGTCGGAAACGCGAAGTTCCATCTCTTCTTAGTGAGAATGAGGTTATGTATTTATTCTTATAACTGTAATCGAGTTTGGAAAGATATCCTTCAGTTTTATAATATCGGTCATAAGACCCCAGACCTGTAACTGTTGTAAAGTTATCCAGAACATCAGAGCCGTCGGCATCAACCGCCATTCCCCTCCGCGCCCCTGAAAGATAATCGTAGTAACTGATATAGTTCTCATGTCCCAGAAGAACTCCTATCCTGTGCTCACCAAAACGCTTTTTGTAATTCAACAGTTGATTAAAGTTCAGATAAGCAGTCATGCTGTTCACTCTGGAAATACGTCCAACACCTTTTGCATCACCGATTGTCGGGTTGTCAAATACACTAGATCTGTAATTTCCGAGGTTACCGCTGAATGTGGTGCTGAACTTAAAATCTTTCAGAAAGGTAATATCTGCATTGGTATTTACGATAACTGCATTTCTCCTGATCGCGTTTACGTTTAAATACGTTTCTGATGCTACGTTGCGGCCGGTAAGCAAAGGCCGGTAGTCGCCTGCATCATATTGCAGATCACCATTCTTGTCTGTAAGATATTCGCCTGTAACAGGGTTATGAATATGTACCGGGTAGATCGGTGCAAGAAGGAGGTCTACATAAAATGGATTTTCATTGATTCCGCTGTTTTCATTTGCCTGCTCCGAAGAACTGTAGTTACCCGTTACACTTAACCCTGCAGATATCCATTTTCTTGGCTGGGAATTCACTCGCAGCCTGCCCGAATATCGTTTAAAGTCAGATGCTTTTACATAACCATTCTCCTTTAAATAACCCAGAGAAACGTAATAATCACTTTTTTCTGACCCTCCGCTTAAACTCAAACCCATATCTGATCTCAAGCCTGTGCGCTTTAGTTCATCAGAAAAGCTCAGATCTTCCGGATATAAGAGTTTTGCCTTTGGGTTTATCTGGCCATCCGTTAATACAATCTCGTCATCAGCTACATTAAAAGGGTTCCAGCCCAGATAATCTTTTACATCTAAACTCGCCTGTTCAGGCGTACCTGAGCTCCCGAACCTCAGAGACTGCCAGATAAGAGGATAATATTCATAGGCGTTTACGGTCTCGTAATTAGGAAGCCCCCTGGATGATGCCGCCTGGGTTGCCTTAAAATTGATATTGGTCTTGTTTCTTTTGCCTTTTTTGGTAGTGATCAGCACAATTCCGTTGGCAGCCCTTGCACCATACAATGCAGTCGATGCGGCGTCTTTCAGAACAGAGATACTTTCAATATCGTCCGGATTAATGTTATTGATCACACCTTCATAAGGTGCTCCATCGAGTACGTAGAGCGGGTTATTATCATTCGTAATAGAACCAAATCCCCTCACACGAATAGCAGGACCTTCGCCAGGCTGGCCGCTTCCGGCGTTCGTCTGTACACCGGGGGCTGCTCCCACGAGAGCCGTTGTTAAACTTGTTATTGACCGTTGTTCAATATCTTTAGCATTAACTACAGCTACCGAGTTCGTCAATTCCCTTTTGGTTGTGGTTCCAAAGGCAATGTTAACTTCTTCAAGCTGCTTACTTTGCGCCGTCAGGGTTACCACGTAATTTGTTGCAGCCGAAAGAGGAACCTCCTTCGTGGCATACCCCAGGTAAGTAAAAACCAGGATTTGATCGGTCGACTCTACCGTTAAACTAAAGGTGCCATCAACCTTTGTCACAGTTCCGAGTGCCTTTCCCTTTATTCTTATGGAAACGCCGGGAAGAGCCAGGCCATCGGCAGCATCGGTTACCGTGCCGGTAATTCGCCTGTCTACTGCTTTAACCGAGGCAGCAGAAGATTCGGCAGCTTTTGGTTTTACTACAATAATTTTGTCTTCGATAGAATAACTCAGAGAAGTATTGCTGAAAAGCTTATCGAGAGCTTGCTGGATACTGACGTTTTTCACATTAATACTAACAGGCTTTATTTCCGACAACAACTCATTATTGTAAATGAAATAATAGTCTGTTTGTCTTCTTAATTCTTTAAAAACCGATTTAAGACTGACATTCTTTTCTGAAATGCTCACGTTCTGAGCAAGCGTAACGGCACTAACCTGTAAATTAATAACTAATAGGATGATTCCCGTTAATTTCATACACAGATAAATTTTTTTTGAACTGTCAAAGGAAAGAATGCATTTTAATTGCAGCAGCCGATGTAAAATACGGGCATTAAAATGTATCAGTTGTTTCATACATTTGCATGTTTGGGTTAAAGAGATTATTTATAGCGTCAGAATTATATTTAACAGGGTTAACTCAGACTTTTAGCTTTCCCGGTTGCCGCCGGGAAGGTTTTTTTGTTAGAATTAACCTTCGTGGTCAGGGATCCTCTTTTATCATATCTTCTATTTCTTTTTTACAATTATTTTATTTCCGTCTACTCCAAAATTTACGCCCCCGGCAGATTCCAGCAGATCAAGCACTTTAGAAACCGTGCGATTCCTGGGTATCACGCCAGTAAAATGCCCTGTAGGCTTAGTTCCGCTGTATATTACCTCAACGTTATACCAGCGTTTAATCTGCCGCATTACCTGGTCGATATCTGTACCATCAAAAATGAAAAGATCATTTTTCCAGGCCACCGCTTCTTCTGTATCTACTTCCGAAACCCTGATAGCAGACGTCCCGGCCGAGTAGACAGCTTGCTGTCCCGGTTTCAGGAGCTGTTCCGCCGTTCCCTTTTTCAACCTTACAGAACCTTCCAGAAGGGTGGTTTCAGATGTAGGCTCATCTTTATAAGACATTACATTGAAATGTGTTCCCAGGACTTCTACAGCAGCCTCTCCGGATGCAACGCTAAATGGGTGATGCGCATTTTTTGTCACCTCAAAATAGGCTTCTCCGTTCAGTTCCACTTTCCTGTTCTTCCCCTTAAATTCGGCAGGGAAACGCAATGAAGAATTAGCATTGAGCCATACTTTTGTACCGTCTGACAGTATTAACTGGTACTTTCCGCCCTGCGGAGTAGAAACCATATTAAAGATCTCGGTGTCATTGCCATCCTGCACTGTTGTTCCGGCTTCATAAACAAGTGTGCCGCCACTGGTCTTACTGATCTGGGCATTCCCCTGACTGGCAAGATCGCTCTGCGCCTGTCCGTTAAGCGGGATCTGTGAGCCGTCCGCCAGCGTAAGCATCGCCTTATCGGTACCCGGAGCTATATCATTCTTGTATTTAACCGAAACCTTCTGTGCGGCTTCACCATTCATTCCGTCATTCTTGAACCAAAGGACAGCAGAAATACTCACGCCAATCAACACTACTGCGGCAGCCATAAAACGCCCCCGCAGAGAGGAACGACCGGATTTTGGTTTCCCCGAAATCATCCGCTCATAAATTTTATCCCAGTCCTTATCGTTATGGCTTTTATCCGGGTCGCTAAGTAAATAGCGCTCATCCATATATGTATATAGTAACCCCTTGTTCTCCTCCTTTTCAAGGCAGGAGAACAGCTCCTGGTATTCCTCCCAACTACAGGATCTGCTCCTGTACTTTTCCAAAAGATATATAATCCTCTCGGGCAATTCTGTCATCTTGATAGATTTATATGTATATAGACTCGTAAAAGTAGTTCAGGGACCGAAAAAAAATGAAATTTATAAAAGGAAGGAACAAATCAAGGATTATAAACTGCAGACAGCCAAAACTGAACTGTCCTGCACACAAAAAAAGGGCATATTTCAGCCATTTTTATATTAATGAATTGCGATTTCTGATTTAAATAAAAAAGAAAGATAAAAACACAGATACATACTTTAACCTTACCCGCAGATGTTTTAACACTTCAACAACGATGTTCTTAACCCGGCTCCTGGAAAGTCCTGTCGCGCAGGCAATTTCTTCATGGCTCATGTTCTCAAAACGGCTCATCCTGAATACAGTCTGCTTCTGTTCCGATAATTTAAGCAAAGCATTGTCAATGATCATTACGCTTTCCTTTACGTCCAGCCCTGATTCCGTTTCATTAAAAGATTCCTGTGTGTTTTCCCAGGCATGACGCATGGCTTTTTGATTTCGGGCAAGCCTGGTAAGGTAATCGTAACATTTGTTCCTGGCAACCGTGTAGATATAATTGCGCGGATGTTCTATCCCTGTAAGAGATTCCCTGTTATTCCATAAAACCAGGAAGGTTTCCTGAACGATTTCCTCTGCATCTTCCCTGGAATGAATAAAGTTTTCAACAAAAGAAAGTATAGTTCTGTTATACAAATGAAATACCTGCCTGAAAGCAACTTCTTCCCCCTTTGCAATCCTCCCCATCAGCTCCTTCTCGGCCAATAAATTATAAAAAGCCATCGCGATATGTTATACTTAGAATCTTTTGTTTCGAATCGGGCGATACAAGCCGGAAAAACCTGCATTCCTGGGTTTGACACAATCTATTATCCCTGTCCCTGATTATTATTTGAAATTATAATAAACTATTGAAAAAACAAAAGAATTTTAAATAAAACAGTAAAAATTAAAACAATTTCACACATTCAGCATCTGTATTGCTACGATCGCATAAACAATCCGCATTAAACCGCCTTAAAAAGTGACTATACAAAAAAAATCCGGACGCAATGCCCGGATTCCGATCAATTCTCATTAAAGATCTATATTAATTATTCAGAAAATTCAATTTCAGGCCAAGTTCTATTGTACCGTTTGTATAGTTTCTAAGTCTCGCCATTGTAGGTGAGGTATAAGCAAGCTGCAGCTGGTAACGCTTTTGGTGGGTAAAACCCAGCCCCAGAGTAACGTTCTTAGAAGTATGATACATGGCAAGGACGTTAAATTTCTCATCTGCAAAGATCGCATTCATCCCTGCATCGAGGATATCGTCATAATTCCTTAAACCCCTGTAAGACACTTTAGGTTCCAGAGACAATATTTCACTGTCGTACTTGTAGCTTATTGAAGTAAAAAAGGAGGATGTAGGGTACAGTTCTGTTTCTTCGTCGCCATAGAAATATTTCTTCATATTCTGAACCACCGCCTGAACGGTAAGATTTTTGGCCGAAAAAGCGGCTCCGAAATCGGCATCAAAATAGGCTTTCTGATCATTGTATCTTGATAAAGCAGGGTCTTCAGAATCGCCGACGATATTACCCATTCCAAGGCGGTCTGTAGTGAGCCCCGCAGAAAGGCCAAAACTTAATTGCTGCTCGGTTCCGACCGGAAGATGATAAGCATAGGTCACAGCATATTTATTATTGTTAATGATACCGTCTTTAGCTGCATTGACATACAAACCAAGTCCGATATTCCCTCTGCGGTAATCGGCCGTTACCAGGTTCATTACCGGGGCTCCGTCGTTGTCCACCCACTCCCGGTTATAACCAAGATTTACGTTCAGCCCTTTACCGCTGCCTGCCATGGCCGGGTTATTGATATACTGATTCTGATAGTAAGATGAAATGAGGGGATTAACCTGCGCCGTGGCCTGCATGCCTGCCGCGCAAAGCAGAAGCAGCATCACAAAGGAGAAGCCGTATTCTGATCTGAACACCTTTGCAGTGCTTGATTTTCTGAGGTTTAATTTCATGAGTATATATTTTTGAGAATGACTTAATCGAAATGCTGTTATTTATCGCGGACTATTGTTAGAACACCTTTAAGCGGCTCCATTCCTTTTCCCAGGCTAACCCTGTAATAATAGGTGCCGGTTTCAAGCATCTTACCTTCAGAACTGCCGTCCCAGTCCTGCTGATACTGCTTCTTCTGATAAACGACCTTTCCCATCTTGTTGAAAACCATAACCTCGTTGTCATTATAGATCTCGATGTTCTCTACTTTCCAGGTATCGTTTTTGCCATCGGCGTTCGGTGTGATAACGTTGTGTACAGTTACGCCAAAACCAGCTTCAATACTTTTTACGCTTACAGCAGGACTTGCATCGCTGTTTGAGCCTGCATCATTGAATGTTGCATAATAAGAGTGACTGCCAACACTTAGCTCGTTTGTTAATTTATAAGACCAGGTCCCTAACGTAGTCACCGGTATATCAGTAGAAACAGGAGCTCCATCCACATACAATGTTACCTTGAACGTCTCAATTACACCTGTCTTTAATTCTGCAGACAAATTTAAGCTCCCACGTAAGCGGGGTGACCGCGTTGGCACCAGGGAATTGTAAGATCCAATGATCTGAGGTGCCAAAGGCGGCAACATCAGCCTGACTTCAACGCTTTCCTTAACGGAGATCTTGTTTCCATTACCCGCCGTCACCCAGATTTTGTGTACCGCCTTTTTTGTAAAGTCAAAAGCCGAATTATCGGCAACAGTGATCAGACCGGCAGCATCAATAGCGAATGCATTGTCATCATTTCCTTCGACGATCGCCCATCCATCGACAGCCCCCTGCCCGACCAGGGTTGCTTTGACTGTTCCGACAGCCTCTCCCGGCTGCGCCGTTACTCGTATTCCGAGCGACTGCTCCTTAACCACTACCGGTGGAACTTTACCGACAACATACGGCACACCAAGCTCAAAAGCAAATCCTTCCAGTATAGGAGTAGTTCCGGCCATGATCCCGGTTCCACTGGCTTTCTTATCGAGCCTTACAATACCTTCACCGCTAAGACCGGATACTGTAACCTTATAAACCGAGCCCGAACCGGAAATACCCGTGATCGTACCAACAGCACTTTCAGCTGTAGTAAGAACAAAATCAGAAACATCTACGCCGGTAACGTCTTTGGAAAATTCTACTGTAAATTCTATTGAAGTTGATGCCGGAGCCGCATCCGTAAATATTTTTTCTATTACCGGTGCACTTCTGAGATAAGTAATGAAAGCAGCATTATTACCACTTTCGCCAACACCATAGGCTGGCTCAGCTGTTGAACTGACCAATAGTGGGTTAGTTACAGTACTAACTCCATTGTAATCTGCCACAGTCATTGTCGGATTAGTTGGAGCAATAAAGCCATTTGTAGGAAGGATAAACGATCCGCCAAGCTTGCGGCTGCTCGCTTTTGTTCCGTCAGGGCCGGTTAAATTGTTAAATGCAGCCTGGATGCCTGAGCTAACCACAGGTAGAAACGCATGAATAAGATTGTCAAATCCGACAGCAGTTGTTGTTTGTTCAGCCTCGGTCTTAGCTGCAGCTTTAATAAAAATCAGATCGTATGAGCCCAACGCAAAAGTGCCGCCTAAATTCAAAAAATAGTCGGTAGTTTCAAGCTTTAGATCGATAGTTCTGTCTGAGGCATCCATATCCGGAGTAAAAGTTCCGCTTGGGGATCTTCTTAATACGATTGTAGTACCAGATCGCAACGAACTCCAGTAATCGATCCTGTTAAACATAATCTTTCCGCCGTCAGTAAAGGTAGTGCTGCCTACAGCCGCTGAACTAACGTCTTTAATATACATGCCCCGCATATCAAGCTTATCCTTTAATACTAAAAGCTCAACTACATCGTTAGAACCAGTGCTTGGTGAACTGGCATTCGAATTAAACACCTTATTAATTACGACGTCCTGAGCATTTACACCCAAATGAATAAGTAGCGCTCCCGCAAAAAATAGTAGCTTTTTTTTCATACTTATGAGAATAATCTGTTTAACCAGCAAAAAAACTGCTCCTCGGGAAGCCTTTTTACCTGATTTAATAGGATAGACTCTAAAAAGCCGGTATGGGACCGGTTTTTTATAAAAAATTTTCAACAGAGACTTACGTCATTTCGGAAAGTGCCCGGCGACTTTCAGAATCACCGGGAACAAACAGATCTCTCCCGCGGCGGATCTGCATTACTAAAACTGTTTTCGCAGGAAAACCCGTTTTTAATCCCTGCCTAAAGCGTATTCTAATCCGCCCAGCAAATGCTTAAGAAATAACGGATCGCTATACGACTCGTCTGTATGCCCCAGTGCGGTATAAAAGGACCGCCCGCCCTCAAACTCATGATACCAGGCCACGGGATGCTGCGCCCCCATTTTTGTACTGCCGGCATCATATGTATTTTCATCGATCGAGATGAGAACCCGGATATCCGGCGACATCCATTTAAAATTGTACCATTCGTCTTTTCTCCTCCACTCTTTTGGCAGATGACGCGTTGACGCATGTCCTGAATCTTCAACCTTTAACACTGCCTCCTGCTGCGCAGGGTGCCCACCGAAGTACGCACCTACCAGGTTTCCGTACCATTGCCATTCAAATTCACAGTCTGTTGCGGCATGGATGCCTACAAATGCACCGCCCGACTGGATATATCGCCGAAAAGCAGCTCGCTGGTCTTCGTTTAACAGGTTGTTTCCCGTCGGACTTAAAAAGACCACTGCTTTGTATTTCCTGAGTTTTGCTGAACTGAATACCGAAGCGTCAGTACTCGTATCGATATCGAACTTGTTTTCCAAGCCCAGTTTTTGAATTGCCTTTATGCCCACAGGTATAGATTTATGATAAAATCCTTTCGTTTTACTAAAAATCAATATCCGCGGGTGCTTTTTTGCCGCCGCTGTAAAACTTACCAAAACTAATATCGATGCCGTAATGCAGAGACAAAGAACTTGGAATATGCTGCCTGGTTTTATTTGGTTCATAATCTGGTATAAACGGGTTAGGTAGCTAAAATAACTATTTCCTTATTAATCTGAATAAATGGTTTAACACTTATTGTATTCCCACCATTTCCTTCAGAAATATATCTTCAACCTGTTTGATCTCTGCAGCATAGATCGTTTTCTTCCTGCTTCCAAAATAAAGCGTGTTCTCTATCGGGTTAAACCCATCCCATATAATTTTGATATTGCCGGCATCCAGCTCTTTCTTCGATAAGAAATCGGGTATAACGGCAATGCCCTTACCACCGCTGAGACAGCGGATAATCGAACTCATATTCGGAACAATATAATTCGGTTTGAAGTCCGGTCTCTTTCCGAAGTTGGTATGCCAGAACCGGCGTAAATGTTCCATATCTGCGGTGGTACCATACCAGGTCTGTTTTAGAAGCCATTCGTGTATCTTTTGCAGATCCCGCTTTAAGAGAAGCTCATTAAATTCTTCTGCCGGCGTTTGCGCACCTCCGATAATCACAATCCTTTCTTTAAAAAAAGGCTTGTACATAAGGCCTGTATAATCGCCCTTCTGCGGCGTAATGATCAGGTCCAGTATCCCGCTGTCAAGATCCTTCAGCATCTCCGGATAATCACCGAACTTAATGATCACATTAAAAGGCAGGGCCGGCAGATAGGATTCGAGCGTAAACTGAAACGTTTCAAAACACATTCCTATGCTTATGGTTGGCCGTTCGTTCTCTGCACTTTTATGAAAATGCTGTTCGGCCTGTTCCAGCTTACTGAGCGGCTCCAGAATAAAGTTGTACAGGATCTTTCCTCTTTCTGTTGATACCATTTTGCGCGAAGAGCGGTCGAATAACCTATATCCCACATGTGCCTCCAGCGAGCTTAAATGCAGGCTTACTCCTGGCTGCGAGATATAAAGTACTTCTGCCGCCCCGGTCAGACTTCCGGTTTCGTATATCGCCTTAAAGGTTCTGAACCATTCCAGGTTTACCATATCATCTATTATAATTATAATACAAAGCTATGATTTATCTTATTTTAGTTAAGAAGCCCGCCCTCGTAAATTTGTATCTGTTTAAAGAAAGACAAAAATGAAACCTCTTAAAATATTTATAATCAACGGTGGACAAGTGTTCGGGCATTCCGGCGGGCGCTTCAATAAGACCATCTCAGAAATAAGCCGCCAGTTTTTTGAACAGCATAAAGGCTTTGAAATACGGTCTACAGATATCAACGATATATACGATCCGAGGCTTGAAGTAGAGAATTATGTATGGGCAGATGTCGTTATTTACCATACCCCTGTATGGTGGTTCCAGCTGCCGCATGGTTTTAAGAAATATATAGATGTTGTTTTTACTGAAGGGCACAACAAAGGCATATATCACAGCGACGGCAGGTCCTCTGCCAACCCTGCAATCAATTATGGAACAGGGGGATTGCTCCATGGAAAAAAATATATGCTTACCACATCCTGGAATGCTCCTGCCACCGCATTTACATTGCCAGGAGAGTTTTTTAACCAGCATAGTGTAGATGAAGGCCCTTTATTTGGATTTCATCGGATGAATGCTTTCACTGGAATGGAACAGCTGGAAAGTATCCATTTTCACGACGTGGAAAAAAATGCAGATATAAACAGGGACATGCAGCGATACCTGGAGCATCTGACCCGCATTTTTTTAAATCCCGGGAAGGATGATGAGCTGATTTCAAATTATAACAGGGCAGAACTGATCAGCGATAAAATTAATTAATATTGACCGACAGCCGGTTTTACAGATCCGGCTGCATATGCGCTGCCGGGTCTGTTATACTATATTTCTTAAAAATAGGTATCCATATATTCAATGATAGCCTCGGCTATAGACTCAGCATAACCAGGTCTTGTGCTATCGCTCGTTCTTACTGAAGAATTAAATTCAAGCTGTATGGCAGATGTGGTACCAGTGAACTTGGAACCATGCCTGCTTGTATTATATCCCCCGTTAAAGTATCCTCCATCTGTGAATACAGAAGCATCACCCGGTTCAGGATAAACCTTGCTCGGAGTAACTTTAAAAGGAATGTGATTCATGAGGAGTGTACCCAGGGCAGTGTTCCCGCGAACCAGCGATGTCATCGTAACAGATCCCGGTTTCACCATATATTTGATGC
>Ga0265780_10006235_pt1 | contig 14850 bp, 16 predicted proteins | sample P1T30metagenome_FD_192432 | JGI IMG/M metagenome (GOLD analysis project Ga0265780, IMG submission 192432) | Plant litter microbial communities from East Loma Ridge, Irvine, California - P1 T30 | ecosystem: Environmental > Terrestrial > Plant litter > Unclassified | place: USA: California... | reverse complement strand
CTTTGGTGCGGATGGTGAATGTGCAGGTAAACTGGGACTGGTCGCCGTCTCGGCGCTCCAGCAGGACGGCTGTGCGAAAGAAAGTGGGCAGTCCGCTCTTGGCCGCTTCGTTCTCGAACAGCTGCCATTCGGCGACATTTGATCTATCCGGGTCGCCCACTTCGTCAGCATCGTGGTGGCTGTACTCGCTTCGTTCCGTGCCGTTGATGGTGATCTGGTCCACGCGTTCGACGGACTCGGTGAGCTCGTAGCTTACTTTGGCCGTGCCCTTCAAGTACTCTATGCCAGCATCGCCGCCGGCCTCTGTAGACCGGGTCTGCGACACAGCAACAGGCGTCGCGAGCATCGAGTAAGTGCCGTTTGGCGCCACAGCTACGACATTGGGGTCGTAGTATGCGTTAATGCCGCTCCCCGAGCTCTTTTTGTGCTTTGTCTGGAACACGGCACGGATCTCTGCAGACTTGAAGCGTCGTCCGGCAGCGCGCTGTTGAAGCACCCAGCGGAATACAATCAGCGTGTGAGGTGTTTTGTTGGCTGACGTGCCGTGGACGGTCTCTTCACGGAAGCCATATACGACCATGGGAAGTCGCTGGTCATAGCCTGTGAACTTGCGGTGCTGCAGCTTGCCCATGTTTCGTTGGCGGGGCACATATTCCGGGTCAGCCTCGTCGTCCAGACCGGCCTCCTCGATGACCATGCCGAAGTCTGCATCCTCAGGAATGCTGTCGAGGTCGGCTAAGGACGACATGTTGCCTTATTGTGATGGAGGTAGAAGTAGCCAACAGTGGAGTGTCTCTCAAAATCGATGTAGTAATTGAGTAAGGCACTGACGAGAAGGCTATCTCACCAAGGCGGACATCGAGGTGGGGTGACGAGCTGCATGTTGCATGCAGTAAGAGTACCGGGGTAGGCGAAAGCAACACCATCTCTTGACACATCATGTTGCCTACTCCAGATACTACCTTACAGTGACCCACTTGCTTCTGTGAGAGGCACAACGATGGTGGGAATGTGGAGAAAGGTGGATGGATGGTAGAAGGGTCAGTAGCAACAACTGGGAGATCAGTTTGGATCAAGTCAAGTGCCCGTGTATTTCGACCATCAGGCGCAATGATTGCATGTGCGAGGAGATGGAACTCTGTGCACGAGATGAAAGTGTACCTGTTTATTAATTGTACCTGTTTATTAATTTCGAATGTGGAATAGGCCAGATTCTGATTGAGTGAAGGAAGGAGTCGAGCAGATGGTACATGAAGGGGCCACCCAAAGTCGGAACTGACATTACGTAGTTAAGCAACCGCAACTTCGAAAAGTCTCAAGCCATCATCGCCAGCATCGTCCAACACGACATCCACCATGCTGCTCCCGCGAATACTGGCGCCCGTACGGGCAACTCTCAAATCGCTGTCAAATCTCGCTGCGCCATCGAAACACGTCCTGGAAGCCCTACGCGCAGCCAATGGCACCACACTATCCCCCCCTAACCATCGCACTCTCCTTCATACGACACGCATCACATTCCTAAGGCCGCGCACCGCATTTGGTTGCTCGTCCAATTAATAATTTTAATGAGGGCGTGAGTAAGACTGAGGTAAGACTTAAATGGAGATCCACAAAATTTGATCAAGAGGTAACAGCGACGCTTCCCGTCTGCTTAACATTACTGAATTAGACTTTAAAACTAAACTTGTTCTGTTCTACATTAAATCGACGACTGCATAGTATCCTCCGACCCCAGCTTAGCAGACGCGTTTGACTAAATTGTACTCCTTTAATGCTAATTACAATAAATTTGCAAAGTGATAAATTCAGACCGTGTCCTAGCATTTCACATACGACCACAGGAAAGTGAATACAACGCATCCCGTTTGCTCTGCGATATTTAAGCACTTTACCGGCGGATTAGTAGTTAAGTGGGTGACCATTAGCGAATCCCCGCTGTTGTATGTTTTTGCCATTCTTTTTGCCGGATTTGAGCGAGTTAGCAGTACTTATCCTACAACCCACAGCGTGCGTTCAATCACCCTAAAGAAAACTATGCCTCTTCATCTGGGCCCTCATCTGATCCTTAACTTCCCTATTCATTACTCCCTCAATATACGCTTCTCCGACCAGCTGATACCCGTCCCTTCTTCCAACTCTGCCTTCTATATCCGCGAGTTCTTCGCGTAAAGTGCTCTCCGACATCGGATCTGCTCTGCTGTGGAGTTGATCTTGAAGCTCGCATGCTCGTCGTCGTAGAACATCGTCGATGTGGGCAAATACGTATGGCGCATTTCCGTCGGCCATGAGGAATACGGAATCGCCGTCTTGCAGCCCGTTGGGCCCGATACCCACGTAGCCTTTCTTGGTAATGAAAATGCTTTGCATGGTCAGGTCCTCACAGTAGTGCTTCAGTACGTCGAATTCGAAAAGATCCTTTTCTTTGAAACAATTCTTACTTTCGGTGGAGGGTTCGTCGGCATCATTTTTGAATCCCAACAGATGTTTGGTCGTTTGCGCTAGCTGCTGGGAGAACCCGGGTTGTTGCTCGCTATTGGAATCGCTATCCTTCGTTGCCTGGAGCTTGTGGTCATTTTCAGGCCATGGTGCATTTGGATGACTCTTTTTTATCTCTGCGTACGCCATGGATGCCTTCTCGAAAAGCGCACCAAAGAAGGGGAGCCACTCGGGTACTTTAGCGGAATGAAGAAAAGCGAAAGAAGAGCCCGGTGATTTTTTGCCCTGCAGCCAAGAATCGAGGAATTCACAGAACCTCGAACACAAGAACAGCTCAAAGGTTTCTGCCACTGGCTCTCGTTTCATGCGAAATTTTGACATGGCGACATTGACAAGGGTTTGCAAGCCGGGTTTGCCCGTCGGAACGTACACCCGGGGGACCAACCGAGAAATCCAATTGACTCCATCAATCATCCTCCGTTCAGGATTGTCAGCAAAACCCGGTGGTGAATAATGCTGGATTGTCTCATCCCATCTCGCTGCAGTCATGAACAGTGTTGTGCCGTCGGCCGATATTCTCGGCCGTGGGCAACCTGAGTCCTTTGACACTGACAAGGGGCGCCTTGAATCGCTGAGCATGAAACCTGGCTGCAACTCTCGTAAGGACCAACGACGTGGATCGGGTATCCATGATACTAGTGAATACAGTGGCGTCTTTGAGATGGTGGGTTCAGGTTCTGGCAGATAACGCAGTGAAGTGGTGGAGTTAGGCGGTGGCCGATAACGCAGAGTGTAGGCGAATAGTAGATTGAAGTCCCAGTGCAAAAGTATGCATGCTGCTAGATTGAGCAATACAAATGAGACTTCAGCGTCATAGTCAGCATGTAAGACTTGCCAGAGTCTTGGGTGCGGAGAGTGCAGCACAGACTGTTCCTCCGGAAGCTGTAGGTCCTGATCAATGACCAAACTCTGGGCGTCCAACAGTGCGAGACCCGCAAACACAACATCTTGGGGCTTTGTTGTTCTGCGCGCGGTAGTAGCATCAAGCCAATCTCGAAGCGTCCATCGCCCACCAGATTGGAAAAAGTCGGTCGATGCCAACATAGCCGGGATTCTTTTTATTTGTGGAGTCCAGGGCAATACAGGCGCAACGAGCCAGGCGAAACTTGTCTCTGGAGATAACTCCTCCAGCCATCTCATTATACAGGAAATTTCTACCGGAGTGAAATCATAATTGCCCAGGACAAAATCTAATTTCAGTGCGAGGCATGATTCTTGCACGACCCACAGCCGCCGGAACCAACGACGGGTCAACAGCCAGACCATCGCCAGTTGGATGATCCACCCATCAATCCCACTCAGATTCTCGTCCCTGAATTTTGAGGGTGACGATCCGGAAGAAGTTGCAAGAATTTGGGACAACTTTTGCACTCCTTCATCAAGTAACGCCGGTACATCACCGAGCCAAACGACCACGCCTGCCGCAGACTGATAGATTTTTCCCATGATCTGGACCTGAGCGCTCTGCTCATTTACGTCGTTTTGATTGATACACACAGCGTCAATCCAATAGTTTCCAGGTCTGCTCTTCCTCAAGTGAAGTAGAGCGTTGTATAGATTGTCTTGAATAGTCATCGCCGCTCCGTCACAGAAAATGGTCTGTGGTATTCGCGATTCTTTGACACTCTTTTCGGAGAACAGCTCTTGAAAGATTTCCATGCTTTTGGCCTCTCGCTCCCCACTACTGACGTAGTCTCGCTGGCCCATCATTGCTCTCAAGTTTTGGGTCGCTTTCCAAGTCGAGTTGCGAAGGATGTGCTCATGACCTATCGCATGCAGTGACGCCAACGATTTGTCTTGTTTCCAGGAGTAAGATAGAGCCAAGAACGCTGGCTTATCGTTCAAATCTACTGTTCGCATGGTGCAATGGATAGGCTCGGATGCAGTCGCGGCTTCTACTCTGAGGATACGAATGCAAGTTGAGCCAGGCAGAGGCTCATATTTGTATGTGTCACTGTGTTTATTCTTCGACACCTTAGATTATCGCAAACCACAGCAGAAGTGATTCGACGTACCTCGAGAAGTTCTTTTGCTTTGCGAACCGTACTACTATCGGGCAAGCTCTTCGCAACACTTTCAGCCATGCTTTTCGCAATGTTTCCGGGTACGCTGTTCGCAACAGTTTCTGTCAAGCTCTTCGCTACATTTTCAGGCACGCTGTTCGCAAGCGCAACACCCTCGGTCCAACTCTTCCCAACACCTTCGGTCCAGCTCTTCGCGACCAGAGGCTGCAGCGTGTTGCGCACCTTCTCGAATGTTTTGCCAGTCTCTGACATCTTCGCATGCTACGTGGGCACACATCTCTCTCCAGTTTAGTAAAGAGATGGTGTAGCGACAGGATAGGTATAGACAGGGAAGTGGCTACTCCAAGCTGTGATTTGAAGTTTGAGGGATCGTTGTGTTCAAGGGAGAGTGCGTATGGCAGATCAAAGTGCGGGCGCCAATAGTAAGCTTACTATCAAGGCTGCGGTTCATCCTGTCCTGTGTTCAGGCAGGGTGAGCGCCAATTTTTGTGGTGAAACAACAACTAATATCGCAATGGCGCGTACATACGTTGGAGCGCATTAGGATGACTTTGGTGCTTTAACAGTCGTAGTGCGCTGCTGTGAGTCGAACGGGTGAGCGATAAGCATGATCGCAAATACTCCCATCAAATCCAGAGCCTCAACTGAAGTAGTCTTTACAGACCAAGTATACTTTAACTTGCACGGGCCATAGTTTTTGGCCCCATCTTCGATTCTGCCTGTTATCCATCCACTTCGGAGTGATACCCCGCCTTACTTCTCTTCTGGGCTGCCAAGATGGATACTGTGGCCTAGAGCACATTGAGTGCCATGGCGCGAGAGCTGAAAGTAGTTCGCGTCGTCTTCACATGCTTTATGACATAACTCTAACGAGTCTGTCTCGGCGGCAATGTCTTCGCAGTCACTATCCCACTGGTAAAGAGTTTCTGGGAGGATGTTTTTGCCAAATGCGTTGAAAATGGCGGAAAACTTTAACGGATTCTGCTACTGTGTTAGTGACGCAGGGGTCGAAGAGTGTCGAGAAATATGGGTAGGTAGCAACCCATCCGCGTATTACTTCTGGAAAGCTCAAAATTGGCGAGCTGATTTATCTGGCATAAGCCCGTGTAATGCATCGTCAGACAGGTTGACAATAGTGTGTTGGTCCAAAGGGCAGAGTGCGTCGCTTTTCGCTATTGACGGTGGGCCAAGATAGTTTCAACAAGATCCTCTGTCGCTTGAGCACGCATTCACTTGCTTCTGCTATCTTGTTCGACCATGAAAATATTGAAGCAGTGACACAAAGACCAGCGGATGGGAAGCAGAGGAGCTGAATTTCGCAAATCGGGTTGTTTGGCGGGAAAGGGACGCTGAGCCGCGCAGGCAGCGAGCAGCTGGGGTCTTGCACTACCGAGCCAATCTACCGATATCGAATGGTGTCTGTCCACCTCATGTAGAACGCTTCGGTGAGTGGAGATGTGGTCCATCTAGACAAGAATGTAAATATTTGAGTATTTGTTAAGATTTCAGGAACGGAGGTACTTTGACTTGCTGATTTAAGACTAGCCGACGTCATTATTGTAGTAGTTGAGCAAGTCAGACCACGTGCTCTTGTCTGGATCGCCATCCTTGGGGCAAGAAGGATTGATTCATACGAGTTGGAGTGACACATGTTAAAGTTTTAATGTCCGTGACTCAGTCCCCGTCACTGCAGAGATCTGAGCAGCATTTCAAAGCATCTCTAATCATCCTCATCCATCATAGCCTCCGCAATCGCCTTGGCCTCCTCAATATCTTCGTCATTGTAGAACTTTAGACCGTAGGATAGCATAAACTGCTCCGAGTTGCGATAGCTCTTTTCGATCCAATCAAGCTGGCGCTCTGTGAAGTTGTAGTCTGCCTGATGGCCTTCTGGATCCCACTCATCATCAGACTCTTCGTCCTCCAACTCTTTATCCTCACGCATAATGGCACGCAGAATTTTCCGGCCTTCTTCGCGATCTGGCTCGTTGAAGACTTTGAGCCCGTACTCCATGAGGAAATGGAATTCTGACCTGTAATTTTTCTTGAGAAAGGCGGTTTCCTCAGCCGTGTACGGCGCGACAACTCGCCTCGGCATAAGCAGTCCATTTTCGACTTTGTATTCGAACCACTTGCGCTGCTCAACGGCGTCCCATTCGCAGCCAAGCACGTATAGTTCATCCTTTTTGAGCGCGTGCGGACCGAGTGGTGGCCCGTTTGGTAGATGGCGGACTTTGATGGCGAACAGTTGGCTCTTGGGGTCGAAATAGGCGACATTTCTGCCTTGGTCGTCTTTGATGGTGCCACGGGATTTGGCGCTGAAGCGAGTTTCCACGTCGTATCCCCCTTCGGACATGAGCGGATGTCCAATGAAGTTGCATATGCAGTCGGGTACGTATAATACGTCGTGGAGAAGGAGAGAACTGTGCGAAGATGAACCTGAGGTGTTGGGCGAGCGCTTTGTGGGGATCTCGACTGTTCCTACTCCAAGTACGGGAAGGTGCCTGGGTGGATTGATAATAGGTGAGGCATCTAGGTATGAGGCGAAGGGTGTAAAGGATTTGAACCAGCCTCAATCTTTTGCGACGCTGATGATCCAGCTTAAGTAGTTGATGCTTTCGAATCGGATGTGGCGGCACTTACTGTACGTTGGCATTGGGTAGGAAGACCCAATCGGGACACAGAGTTGAATTGCTATTCTGGTTCATCTTGCTTGGGTCTTGACATCAGTCATTCCACTGATCGAATATAGGGGTCTACGGTTGAGAGCTTGTCCTGCGACCCCAAAGGCTGTTTCTTCCGTATATACGATTGTCATGTGCCTCCATATTACCGCCGATGGCAACCAGAAGCATGCACGCTAACTCCCGATACCCCTCCCGGAGCAGACTCCAATGTCTCACAACAACGGCACTCAGAATCAACAGAATCGCTGCTCTGTCCAATGAATACCCAGAAAAAAAAACAAGGTCGACGCGCTGGACGAGGATCTTCACGCGCAGATTGTACGCCATGAGAATGTTTCCGGTACTGCGTAGCATGGAGACAACCTCATGGCGTATATAATCTGGCGATGAACCCAGCAGCTTGTTAAGCAGCAATTACACCCCAGATTTGCAAGACTACATACATTGAAGTTTTTATTCATGCAGTTAGCGCGGACGTGTTTTCCTGTAAAGATTGATGCTGTCTTCCCAAAGGTTGTCTGGGACGTACCTAGGTATGTCACCCAAGGGCCTTGGAAGCTTTGAACGAACGACTGGATATCTAGTCTGGCTGAGCAGAGTCCATAACACTCGGTTCTCAGGTTTCAGTGCGTACAAGTCGTCAATTTTCGTCCTTACGGTACAGGATTCATGCTCTCATCTAGATACGATTCCACGGCGGCGCATGCATGCTTGAACTCAATCACACAACCCATGACGAGTTTCCAGTAGATCAAAAAGGTCGCTGTTCTAGTGATTGTATTATTCTCATTCATGTCTGAGTCGTTGCATCATCTCTTCTATACATCCTTTCCCAGCACCGACAAATTTTCATCACACACTATTCCTCTTCCTTCGTACAAGCGCTTAGTTGCATCGTCCCCACTTGCTCTGGCACCAGTTCGCCTTGCCGCAAAAGTCTTCTCCGCTACCGCAGAAGTTGCTTCCAGAACAGCACAGTCCGTTTCCGCACTCTTTGTTCACAATGGGTCCGCACGTCTCGCCCTCGCCAGACACGCCACGCTGCGCAGTCGGCTCAGCGGGCTTGTTCTGCTTATCGCACTTTCCGAAGCCGGCCTGACATCCGTCGCCGCAGTACAAGTTTTGGTCTTGGATGTCGTTCTTGGGTCCTGTATTAATGTGAGTATCTGAGAAAACGATTTGATCATGTGACGTACCACAGTGTCCAGCAGACGAGCAGCAGCGGTAAAAGTATCCGCTGGCACCAGCACCGGGGCAGGTAACACCGCCCTGTGCGTGGCCGCAGACGTCGATCTCAGGGACGGCGGTTGGGAAAGTCTGAGCGGGTGAGGTGCCTTGCTTGGTCGCGGTCTTGAAAGTGGTTGGGGTAGCGCCGCCGCATGATGAGCGCGAGCCGGAGAAGGTCTTTAGGCAGGTTGATTTGTCGCAGTGGTCGACGGTAGTTCCGCACCAGCCGTATTGGCTACCTGGGGTCAGGATTAATATGGCGTACTCTTGGTCTAAGAAGGCGTTGATACGTACAGCACTCATTCGAACCGCACTTGGCATTTCCATTGGCCGGGCCGCAGTTTCCTGCAAACACACCGGACACGAGCGCAAGAGTAGCGAAGATTGAGGAACGCATTATGATTATGTTGGTTGTAAAGCGAGTGAATAAACGTCAGTAGCGAATGAGGTGTATTAACCAAGGCTAAGGAAGGGGAAAGCTTCAGTGATGATTTCCCCAAGAATGCAGATCCGAAATTCTTATATTCAGCCCTTCCCGTTCGTATCCCTCCTTTTACCAACGCCCATTGCCCTGCGAACCAATCATACAAACGCGCACGACGAAAAACCCACATGGGTCTTCGCTGAGGCTGAATGTTAGCCCGCGCGCTACGGACATGGGTGCGCTGCTCCACCGCGTTGAGTCGCGCGGCTGCATCCGGCATGGACTTTTTCTCACTGGTGCATGAATACCGGACATCGGCTCTCTTTACGAATGCACGTTTTCTAGGGCTTCGTATTTCGTGGAGAATGCCCAGTGATTTTTTTCGTGTTGCGAACACAACTACCTAGTTACTCGAAACTTGCCTGGCTTTGTGGGGTCGCAAACAGCACGAGAAACTACAAATGTTATTAGGGTCAGCGAAACTCCATGTGTGTTTGCTCAATAGGGTTCCAGAAGAGGCATCTGATGGTAGGGCCGAGATTAAGCATGCGCCAAGTCGGAATTTAATGCGCCCAATCAGCATGGCGCCGCCCCTGACACATTTGACAGCGCGCGCGAAGCCGTGAGTTTAGCTCGACACTTTGACAGTGAAGAATTGGGCAAGTGGAGCTTCGTGTGAGATGACTTCATTGCTATTTTAAGTTGCGCTAAAGTCTATTCGAGTTTGTGTGGAGACTTGAGCGGCATTTCTTGTCATGCATCATGCATGCGTCTCCTTGCATCCTTCTCGTGTTGTACATTTCCAACGTCCTGTTTGCCCACAGGAGAAAACAAAGGGACGGTGCTGAGCAAGCACTTTAGTTTCCGACTTGGATTGCGTACCCACCATCAACCGTCACCGTCTGGCCGTTGAGGTACTGGCAACCCACAACGAAGAGGATCGCTGCCGCCATATCGCGATCATTGCCAGGTCGCTGAGCTGGAAGGCCCTCTTTGTGCTCCTTTGGCATCTCCGACTTCTGGTTGTCGTCTCGGCTGTCATTCGTGGTCATCTCCGACGGGAAGACACCTGGTGCGATGCTGTTGACGCGAACTTTGATGCCGTTTTTCGCGATCTCGGTCGCGAGCATCTTGTTCAGGTGGATTGTTGCGCCCTTACTGGCGTTGTAAGAAAAGTGGTTCTGCGAGATCCTGATGTGGCCTGAGATGCTGGATATGTTGACGATCGTACCACTGTACCCTTTGTGCGTCTCCGTCGACTTTTGGAGTAACGGAAGGAATGCGGTGCTCATGAGGAAGGGTCCAACGACGTTGGTCTGATATACATCTAGCCACTCCTTCTCGTCGGTAGGTTCGAGCAAGTTCTTCTTCAACTCTTCTGCGCTCTCAACGTCTGTTGAGGTCTTGCCGGGGGCGATGCCGGCGTTGTTGACCAGGATGCAGAGGCACTTTTCCCTCGACTCTATCTCTTTAAAAAGCTTCCTATAAGACTGTCAGCAACACGTCGCGAGCGATACGGCTGCTCTTAGACTCACTGGACGCCAGCCTTTGTCGATACATCACCAACGATGGGGATGATTTGGCCTGCGATGTCCTTGCCGTGTACCTCAACAACCCTTTCAAGCTTCTCCTCCGTCCGGCCAACAATATAAACCTTGGCACCGTTGACTGCAAGCGTTTGCGCAATCATTAATCCGATACCCGACCCTGCCCCAGAAACAAGAGCGACCTTGTCTTTGACATTGAACACTTGGTCCATCATCAGATCTTGGTTGTTAGACATGGTGGCGTATGTGTTCTGGAATTGGTTTACGATTTGATGTTTTCGTGCTCCGAGTTTCGTAAGAAGTTGTGGTTGCAATCTGGAGAACACTGATCGAGGCGTTGATGTTGTAAAATATCGCATTGCGCGCATATGATTGACGTCACCCACTTTTCGTCTTACCACGCGCGTCAGTGTGACGTGCGATCTTGTTGAGAACATTGCAAATTTGAGGTACAGAAAATTAGAAGTGCGCCTTAAAATAAGCGCACACTCGGAGAAGTCTTGGTGTGCATTGGTACGAAGGCGTGAATCATGCGTCTTATTTAGGCATATTAAAGACATGTCGTTATTATTACATCACGGAAAATACCTATGGTATGTAAACACTCTTCTCCCCATACTAAATCACTTGTTGTTTAGAATTTAATCAAAAGGAAATGCTGGGGAGCAGCTTTAGTACTCGGAGGCTGCGCGTCAATGAGGGTGATCAATGAGGCTATAAGCTGTGGGTGAATATATGTATGGGCAATACCTAGGTAAAAGGGGAAAACATGAAGAGAGTTATCAAGGGAATAGTATGATATAATTGTGCTACCTCGATGCATTCGCACCTAGCCACCTACCAGCACTTTTTTTGCAGGGTCGGGGTCGAGAATCAGTCATCAGCAAGCATTCGTTCAGCCTTGCAAGCCACCGCACTGGTAAGCGCGGGGCAACTGTCTATCTATCTAGGTACTCGCTAGATCGGATACAACCTACCTTGCTAAATCCTTTGCTAGTAACAGACCAGTTCATCACGTGAACGTTACCTACCAGTCACACCTCCCTTTCCCAAGGGTCAACATTCATGATGAAACATTCAATTCTCTCTCCCTTTTATATAGTAGTACTTAGCCGTTTCGTAACATCCTGAGTCATTTCAACTTCAACCATCGACGCATCGCCACCATCCAGTCTGCACCGCCACAAGTGATCCAAATTCAGCCACTACCTGGCTGGCCAAAAGAAGCCATTATTGGTCTTTGCTCCATCTTTGTAGCATTGTTTTGCTGCTTCGTGAAGATTGCATGGTCGAGCGCTTGGGCACAATTTCGAACACTGTCTATGACAAGCTGTAAGCAACATCACTGGCCGACGCAATCAACGGCTGACTGATCCATGCAGCGCAATCTGAAATTCACTTGGAGAATATTGAATCTGTGGTTTCGATGCTGGATGAGGGCGAGACGGCGGACAGTAGCGGGGGAAGACACTCAACATCTTTAGAAATGAGTGTAAATAGGGGTTTGACGTTGTAGACGTGACTGGAAGCACATAGTCAAGGCAAAATTGCCCTGCAGTCTTATAAGATGAGTCGAATCTGCAAGACAACCTGCTGTTACGTTCCGTGTTGTCTCTACCGTAGATGATACAAGCCATATGTCATTCGTTTAAGCATTATGACACCCGCATCCCGGAAGAGTAACATTTTGTACTTCACATATCATCAGGAAAGGAATGAGGCAGTAGCAGTCGATCGAGGAAACATGTTTTAGGTTGGCATATTGAACAGGAAGCTAAAAGTGATCATATCCTAGTACATGACCAACACAGCGAACTCATGGTTTGAGTCTAGATAAGAATGCTTGTACTGTGGCTAAACTTATGTAAAGCTTCATTTATTGGAAAGGCTCTTATATTCATACAAGTCACACCTCGCAAGCGTGAGTTGTTTGTGTACTGCTAGAGAAGTGGAAGCAGTCGATACAACAGAAGCTTGACTCGGTTCGACTATGTGATACAGATGTCTCAAAATCAAAGGTGTTGCAGTAGATCGGGGCGCAAAACATCAGCAAAGGCATACAGACTGCCGATGTGAGATTGGAAAAACCATTGATTCGCTGGAAAATGGCAATGGCAAACCCACACCGGGGAAGGCGCTAGCGCGAGCACGGGGTCGGTGGCTCAACCGGTGAAGCCTCGAGTAGGTATACATATACCTGGAGTGTAAACCTCGATTGTCTATATATAATCAGGAATACAACAGCATCTTCTTACTCTCTTTGTGATTTCGAGGCCTTCTAATGGTTTGGCTTGAGGGACAGTATCTTCGTTAGTTCACTCTTTCCGTAAAGTTTGCACATGCAAAACTACCCAGGTGACGCCCACAAACAAATTCAAACATCATGCCCGTTCCATCAATCACCGGTGAAGCCCAGCCTCCGGCCAATGGAATGTCCACAGAAGCAGTCATCGCTGTTGTGGGCATTTGCATAGCCCTCGCTTGCTTCATCATTGGTCTAGCGTGGCCACGCTTACGCACATGGCTGTCATTCCATTTTGAAAGTAAGCCTACCCCACCTAGAAGTTTTCAGCCTTCACAATACTAAATTTCTGAGCGCAGAAATCTTTCCGCGCAATGGATATACGAACGATGAGGACTGGTGGACTACTGTCGAGAACGACCTTCCGCGATACCAGGATGAGGAGAGACGGATACTGCGCGAGCATTACCCGGATTGGGTGCGGTTTAACCAATGGGTAGAGCTGAGACGGGCTGGAACTTCACGGCTGTGAAATGAATATCCTGTGTTCACTAGTATGTGGATGTAATGAAGCACCTTTGCACTATTCTCCATCACTCAACTGAACAATTCATTGAACAAGCTTGCTAAGTAAAATTAACCAACATAGCCGATACTCGCAGCCGCATGTACGATTCCAGCCATGCAAAACGATTTGCGACGGCGGGACTCTATCAGCAACTACACACCTCACTACAGGTTCACCAAAAATCACGTATTGAACGTCCCTTGATCACACATGGAGGAGTTGAGTTGAGACAAATTCGACTTCACTGCACTGCCACCATGTGCACTGCCCCAATGCATAGAACTGAAATCTTAGTGCTTACAGGTGTGGGCTAAGCTCAAGCCAGCCGGGCAAGCAGGCTACCTCTGCCAATATGGCCAACGACAACGGGGTAGAATACAGAATGGAAAGCAGGAGAATCCAGAGCTCGACTACACCCGGCACTTCTTGGCATGCTTCCATGATGACTCTCCTCATCCGAACACACTATTGGCTCCCTAGTCTCGTTCCTTTTTGCAGCTCTAGAGTTGCAGCTTTTCCACTTCCGTCCTCTGTCGTTCCACAGACTTTCGCTAGCACACCCGCCTCTGACCCTTGGTCCAAAGAAGCAATTATCGCCCTCATTGGCGTCTGCATCGCACTGGCTTGTTTTGTCATCGGGCTTGCTTGGAAGCCTTTGAGGTCATACTTGCAAAGACAAATGCGACGTAAGTAGCCACCGCCATCACTGAAAGTCAATTGAACTGACAAACTCTTTGCAGGCGGACACCTACTCTTCACCAGGGAACGGAAAGAGGCCAATAAACAATGGCGCCGCAACCAGGAAGAAACAAGGCAGCACTTACAGGACCAATACAATTCATTACTGGAGATGCGTCGAGGGGGGTTCTGACTTTCTTAACGCATGTAATATTAGCTGCGATGTCGCAATAAAAATCTCCCAATTCTCTCACCTACCCCCCTACACACGCACAGCAGTCTCACTTCACCCGCGCAAAAAAGACACCAAAGCCCTACCAAAGACTCGAACCCTGGCGCAAAAAAAGAATACTCGCAAACCTTACACAGTTTGTCTTGCAAGTTGAACCCAAGTTTAGGTTATCACGACCACTGCGCCAAGTCGTTGAGACTGGGGTTGCCGCCAGCGCGTATTTAAGGTGTGCTGGATTTGTTGAAAGAGTTGTGGTTTGTTTGGGTTTTAATGGGGAGAAGGAAAGTATCTGCGTGGCTGAGCGGGATTTTCAATTGGCATATTCTTGCGAGCTTTTTCTTTCACCTAACAATCGACTGAGGATTCGTGTGATGGATGAGTACCAGCTTGTTGTTTTGTACTTCTCGCATTTTGTATGCTTATGTTACCATTAAAATGGAGAGCGCGCGACATCAAAGACCTTTGGTGGGAATTTCAATTCCAATCTTGTAGACATGGTATATATAGCAAAGTTATATGTGCTTGGGTATGTCAATGTACCAGGACAGGTCATGCAATGCTACCTCAAGTAGGTGGCGTCTCAGCTTTCTCTGAATCAACACTTCGTCGCTTCATCCACGCATACAAGGCGAGAGCCAAACTGACAAGTATCACCAATGCTGTCGTCATTTTGTTCGTCGTGAGGGCAGTAGAGTCGTGAGAAAGTCAGAGCGTTGGCTCAG
>Ga0265780_10006234_pt1 | contig 14851 bp, 15 predicted proteins | sample P1T30metagenome_FD_192432 | JGI IMG/M metagenome (GOLD analysis project Ga0265780, IMG submission 192432) | Plant litter microbial communities from East Loma Ridge, Irvine, California - P1 T30 | ecosystem: Environmental > Terrestrial > Plant litter > Unclassified | place: USA: California... | reverse complement strand
GTCCATGCGATCAATAAAAGACATGACCTGCACGAACGGTTTTTGGTCATAATGTTTGTACTCGTCGTAATAGAGCTTGCCACATTGCCACACGATCTGTACGTTCTGAGCCGTAAAATTCACAAGTTCCTTTGCGATCAGCTGATTGATGCGACGTGCGCCAAGACTGCCGCCCAGAACGAGCACCGTTTTCTTTTCAGGATCAAGGTCCAAATATTCACGGGCTTCCTTTCTCTTGCCTTTAAGATCAATAAGGTCCTGTCGCACGGGATTCCCCGTCATCACGATTTTGTGCTTCGGAAAAAACCGCTCCAAACCTTCATAAGCCGTACAAATCCTGGCCGCATTGCGCGACAGCATTTTATTGGTGATGCCCGGATAGGAATTTTGTTCCTGAATTAACGTCGGAATTCCTGTCAAGCCTGCAATCTGCAACAGCGGACCACTCGCAAAACCTCCCGTACCAATGGCAACATCAGGCTTAAAATCACGGATGATCGACCGCGCCCTGAGCAAACTTGAAATCAGTTTGACCGGGAACATCGTATTGTCAAGCGATAATTTGCGCTGCAAGCCCGAAATCCACAATCCTTTGATCCTGTAGCCGGCTTGCGGGACTTTTTGCATCTCCATCTTATCCTGTGCGCCGACGAACAAAAACTCGGCTTCGGGAAAACGCAGTTTCAATTCATTAGCGATAGCGATCGCCGGGTAGATATGTCCACCGGTGCCGCCTCCGCTTAGTATGAATTTGTATGTTTTCAAAACGTCCTTTTATTTTATTAATTCAGTTCGAGGTTTTCAACCCTTGCCTCTTACGGCATCCATCGGGTTGCTTGTTGCATCTTCAATCGAAAAATCGATACCGTTAGCCAGGGCAATTGCGCGTTCTTTCATCATCTTTTCGGCCTCTTCTTCACGTGCGATCTGTGCATCGATCATGCGTCGCAATGCTTCTTCGCGTTTCTCTTTATCTTCCATTTCCTGGGCGACTTCCTCTTCTTTCTTGGTTACCCCGATGATTATCCCCAGTGAAATACATGTCATCCAGATCGACGATCCGCCACTTGATATCAGCGGCAGCGTCTGGCCCGTTACCGGAAGCAGGTTCACCGCAACCGCCATATTGATCATGGCCTGGAAAACAATCGGGAATCCCAAACCTACAACGACAAGCTTTCCGAAAATGGAAGGCGCCTTGTGGGCCGCGACGATGAATCGGAAAAACAGCAACAAATACATGACCATGACGCCAATCCCGCCAATCAAACCCCATTCTTCGACGATTATGGCGTAGATAAAATCGGATGATGATTGCGGAAGGAAATTTTTCTGGACGCTTTTTCCAGGTCCCAGGCCGTATAATTGCCCTGATGCGATTGCAGTCTTTGCGAGATCGGTTTGATAATGCTCGTCGGAGGTGTCGCGGTCTTCTGAACGTTGTCCGAAACTCTCGATCCGGCTCTCCCAGGTATGGACGCGATTGAAGAATTTAGCCTCGGGAAATGCATGGGCAAGGGCCACAAACATTACGAGGGCCCCAATTCCGGCCCCTATGATAATGCCAATGTAGCGCAGCGGATATTGTCCGATAAAAACCAACATGATCACCATTGAGAACATCATGGCCGCAGTAGAAAAGTTAGCGGGCAAAACCAATCCGATCGTTACGAAAACCGGCAACCACAATTCAAGGAAAGACTGTTTGAATGTCAATGGCGCTTCCCGTTTTTTCGATAAGTAACGGGCCACGAAAACCATCATGGCAAGCGATGCAAGTGTGGAAGTTTGGAATCCGATGCCGATAAACGGAATTTGTATCCATCGCGCGGCATTTGCGCCCGCAATGACGGTTCCCTTTACAAGCGTATAACCCAATAATGCCCACACGATTGGCATTGCGATCAACGAAATCCCTTTGAAATAATGGTAGGGAACTTTATGCACCCAATAAATCATGAGGAACCCAATGAAAATATGCAACGCATGCCGAATCAGGAAACTTACCGTGTTGCCGGTTCCCTGGCCTACATACGCCAGGTTCGAACTTGCGCTGAACACCGGCATAAACGAGAATAGCGCCAAAAGTGCGATGAACGCCCAAATGACTTTATCTCCTTTTAAGCTGTAGAGTAGGTCTTTCATGTTTCTTGTTTTTTGTATCAGGAATCAGCTCAATTTGGTTTTGAATTTCAGGTTCAAACCGGTCTGGCCTGGCAACTGATACTATAAATTCTGGACGGCGTTTTTAAACTGCTTTCCACGATCTTCATAATTCTCAAATAGATCGAAACTCGCACAGGCCGGGGATAATAACACCGTTTCGCCTCTTTCGGCTAGTTTTTGTGAGGTCCGGACTGCATCGGTCATATTGTCCACCTCTACCATCATGTCTACCACGTTGCCGAAGGCGTCGATGATCTTGCGGTTATCGACACCCAGACAAACGATGGCTTTGACTTTTTCGCGAACCAATGGCATAAGTTCCGAATAGTCGTTTCCTTTATCGACACCACCAACGATCCAAACCGTTTGTGCCGTCATCGAATCGAGCGCATAAAACGTAGCGTTTACGTTCGTTGCTTTCGAATCGTTTATGTATTGTACGTTACCTATTTTCAGCACTTTCTCTAACCGATGCTCAACACCCTGGAAATTCGTCAGGCTTTCGCGAATAGTCGCTTTGCGGATCTGCATCAGCTTGGCAACTGAAGCCGCCGCCATAGCATTCTTCAGATTGTGCTTGCCTTCGAGGGAAATTGCTCCCGTTTCGATGATGAATTCTTCTTCGTTGATGTTGATCTCCATTTTGTCTTGGTTTAAAAAGGCGCCTTTCGCGAGCGTTTGGGTTATTGAGAAAGGGATTAATTGTGCTTTCGTTTTGTTGTTTTTGAGCCAGTTCACGATGGCTTCGTCGTCTGCGTCATAAATCAGGAAATCGTCTTCTCCCTGGTTCATCGTGATCCGGAACTTCGCATCGATGTATTTCTCGTATTTGTAATCGTAACGGTCCAGGTGGTCAGGACTGATGTTGGTGATCACCGCGATATGAGGCGCGTATTTGATGATACCGTCCAGCTGAAAACTTGAAAGCTCCAGCACGTAATAATCGTAATCGTCTTCAGCGACTTGCCAGGCAAAGCTTTTGCCGATGTTGCCTCCGATGCCAACGTTCAACCCGCCACTTTTCAAAAGCCAGTGCGTAAGCATTGTGGCGGTTGTTTTGCCGTTGCTTCCGGTGATGCCGATGGTTTTGCCTTTGGCGTATTTCGAAGCGAATTCGATCTCAGAAATCACAGGAATCTCTTTCTTGCGCAGCTTCTTGACGATGTCCGCTTTATCCGGAATTCCGGGGCTTTTCATGACGACATCTGCTTTGAGCACCTTTTCTTCAGTGTGGCCGCCGTCTTCAAATTTTATCTGGTTGAGTAAAAGAACTTCTTTGTAATTGTTTTTAATCTTGCCGAAATCCGATACGAAAACTTCATATCCCTGCTTCTTTCCCAGGATGGCGGTTCCGACACCGCTTTCTCCTCCGCCTAAAATGACCAGTCGTTTCATAGACTATCGGAGTTTTAGGGTTACGATTGCCAGAATGGCCAGCAGGATTCCCGTGATCCAGAAACGGGTTACGATTTTGCTTTCGTGATAGCCTTTTTTCTGGAAGTGATGATGCAACGGGGACATCAGGAATACGCGCCGTCCTTCTCCGTATCGTTTTTTCGTCCACTTGAAATAACTGACCTGGATGACTACCGAGGCGTTTTCGACCAGGAAAATCCCGCAAATCAATGGTATCATTAATTCTTTGCGTACGGCAATTGCCAGAACGGCGATAATACCGCCAATGGTAAGGCTTCCCGTATCGCCCATAAACACGGCCGCCGGGTACGAATTATACCACAGGAATCCGATCAGCGATCCCACAAACGCCGCGATATAAACCGTCATTTCACCGGAATTCGGGATGTACATGATGTTCAGGTAATTCGAAAAGATGATGTTACCCGATACGAACGTGAAGATTCCGAGCGCAAGCACTGAAATGGCAGAGGTTCCGGCTGCAAGGCCATCGATGCCGTCGGTCAGGTTGGCGCCGTTAGAAACAGCCGTGATAATGAAGATCACGACCGGAATAAAAATCAGCCACGCCCAATCCTGGTAGTCGTCACCCATCCAGCGCAGGGCTTCTGCATAATCGAGCTCGTTATTTTTGAAGAACGGAATAGTTGTCGTCGTCGATTTTTCCTCAACCGGAGCAGGGTAAATCGTAGTCTCCATTGTATTTTGTGCCGAAAATACGTTTGTGAATTGTGTGTCTGTTCGCACCGTGACTTCAGGATTGAAATACAGCGTGCATCCGACAATCAGGCCTAAACCAACCTGCCCGATAACTTTGAAAATGCCTTTAAGGCCGGCTTTGTCTTTCTTGAATATTTTGATGTAATCGTCAATGAATCCGATAGTTCCCATCCAAAGCGTGGTCACGATCAATAAGATGATGTAAATATTGTTGAGTTTGGCGAGCAACAGGACCGGGATCAAAGTGGCCACGATAATTATGAGTCCGCCCATGGTTGGTGTTCCCGCTTTTTGCGTCTGACCGGCAAGGCCAAGTTCGCGAACCGTTTCTCCAACTTGCTGGTTGCGCAGGAAGTTGATGATCTTCTTCCCGTAAATGGTTGAGATAAGCAACGAAAGTAGCACGGCGAGCCCTGATCGGAATGTGATGTACTGGAACACGCCCGTGCCCGGGATGTTCATCGATTTATCTAGGTATTCGAATAAATAGTACAGCATCGTTTATTTATTGAGTTGTTGCAAAAGTCCTTTTACTATTGCCATATCGTCGAAATCGTATCGCACTCCTTTGATTTCCTGATACGTTTCGTGGCCTTTTCCGGCAATGAGCACGATATCATTCGGGCCGGCCAACTGGCACGCCATCTTGATCGCCTGTTTACGGTCTGTAATGGCGACGGTCTTTTTATAATTCTGAGGTTGGACACCGGCTTCCATTTCGGCAATAATATCCTGTGGATCTTCGCTACGCGGATTGTCTGAAGTCAAAATGACCTTGTCGCTAAGGTTCGAAGCAATGTCGGCCATGATGGGACGTTTGGTCTTGTCGCGATCGCCACCGCAACCCACAACGGTGATTAGTTGCTCGTTTTTGGTGCGGATGTCGTTGATCGTTTTCAATACATTTTCCAACGCGTCGGGCGTGTGGGCATAATCAACAATCGCCGTTATTTTCTGGTCGGATATGATAAACTGGAAACGCCCCGAGACGCTTTCCAATTCCGAAACCAATCGCAAAACCTCAAGCGGCTCTAACCCTAGATTCACAGCGGTTCCATAAATGGCAAGCAAATTATACGCGTTGAACGTTCCGATGAGACGCACCCAAACTTCGCTTTCATTGATCTTAAGCAACAATCCGGATAGCTGGTTTTCCAGAATCTGCGCGCGATAGTCTGCATACGATTTCAGTGCATACGTCAGTTTTTTTGCAATCGTGTTCTGCAACATCACGAGACCGTTCTTGTCGTCGAGGTTCGTGAGCGCGAACGCCTGTCGCGGCAAATGGTCGAAAAACGACTTTTTGACATCGCGGTATTCGGCAAACGTATCGTGGTAATCGAGGTGGTCGTGAGATAAATTGGTAAACACGCCGCCAGCGAACTGCAAACCTTCAGTGCGTTTTTGGTGAACGCCGTGAGACGATACTTCCATAAAGCAGAAATCTACGCCGGCGTCGACCATTTCGCGCAGGTAACGGTTTATCGTAAGCGAATCCGGGGTGGTATGCGTGGCCTTATGTTCCGTCTCATCGACCATAACTTTTACCGTCGAGATCAATCCTGACTTGTAGCCGGCCTTCTTGAACAATTGGTATAAAAGTGACGCAATGGTTGTCTTTCCGTTCGTTCCCGTAATGCCCGTAAGCTTGAGGCTCTGGGACGGATTGCCATATAAATTTGCTGCCAGAAACGCCAATGCGCGGTTGGTATCCTTTACCTGCACATACGTGATTCCGGTTACGATCATATCCGGAAAAACATCGCATACAATGGCAGTTGCGCCCTGGTTGATCGCTTTTTCTATGAAATCATGACCATTTGAAACGCTGCCGCGGATGGCGACGAACACATCGTCCTCACCAATATTCCGGGAGTCGAAGTCAATGTTGCGCACGGCGATATCGGTCGAACCCTTTACGGCTTCAATCGATACTTTGTACAATAAATCCTTCAACTGCGTCATGATAACTCGAGTATGATTACGTCGTTATTGCCGAAGCGTTGGCCCGGCTGAATCGACTGCTTTTTCACTTTTCCGATCCCGACCACTTTCACTTTCACGCCAAGGTTTCCAAGCAGCGCCACGGCGTCCATGCCCGGCATTCCTTTTACATTAGGAATCGTTTTTTCCTTGACTTTTTGCGTCTGCGTGTAGTAATCGTTGTAATTGATTTCCTGCTTTTTGCTCTTGCGCTCGAGGTTTTTGACTTCGTTCGTGGACGGAGCGTCGGTATAGATTTTCTGTGCGATGCGTTTGAATACGGGACCGGCGACATCAGCACCGTAATAATTGTTACGCGATGTATTGGGTTCGTGAACGACTACGATAACGGAGTATTTCGGATTATCCGCAGGAAAATAACCCACGAATGAAGACACGTAATGCTTTTCAACCCCGTCGCGACGGTTGTAATTCGCCTGGGCAGTCCCGGTTTTTCCGGCCATCGGGAAATTCTTGGAGTATAACTTTTTACCGGTTCCGTTCTTGACGACATTTTCAAGGCACGCCTGCAATTTCTTGGTAGTGGCATCCGAACAGATCTTCGGGTTGAGCACCTGTTTGTCGAACTTCTTGATGGTCTTGTTCCATTCGCGTATTTCCGAAACAAACTGCGGTTTGACCATCTCGCCGTTATTCGCAACCGCATTATAGTACGTCAGGGTTTGCAACGGTGTGATCGAAACGCCATATCCGAATGCCATCCACGGAAGTGCGAGATGGCTCCAGTTGCGTCCGCCGCGAACCGGGATAAAAGGCTGTCCTTCCCCTTCGAACGGCAATCCTAATTTTTTGTCGAGGCCATAATCCTGCAAGTGTTTGACAAATTGCATCGGATCCTCTTTATACGCATCGTAAACCGCCTGGACGAGAACCGTATTTGATGAAACTTCAAAAGCGCGTCCCAAAGAAATCTTGCCATAGCCGCCTTCGTGTGAATCCCGAACGTGCTTTCCGCGGATCGTGAAATCGCCACCACGACTGTCGTAAATGTCGCTGGTGTCGGCTTTCTTGTCCTCAAAAAGCGCCATGAGATCGGCGAGTTTATACGTTGATCCCGGCTCGTGTGATTCCGAAACGGCATAATTCACGCGTTCGTAATATGTGCTGTCTTCTTTTTTGTTGCGTCCGAGGTTCGCGATCGCCTTTACGTAACCTGTTTTGGTTTCCATGACCACGACACAACCGTGATCGGCATCATAATCGCGTAACTGCTTGAGCAACGCGTGGTGGGCGATGTCCTGGATGTAAACGTCAATCGTAGAGATGATGTCATAACCGTCAACAGGATCTACTTCATTTACGTCACGGATCGGCTTCCACTGGCCTTTTGCGATCTTTTGTTTGAGGATGCGGCCGTCTTTTCCGTCAAGGTATTTTTTATAAGCGCCTTCGATACCTTTTGCATAATGCTTGCCGTCTGCGCGGATTTCATCGTATCCTATCGTACGTTTTGCGATCATACCAATCGGATGTTCGCGAACCGTATATTGTTCTGTGATGATACCACCTTTAAATGCCCCTTTACTGAACAGCGGGAATGATTTAATCCGGACGTATTCCGTGTAGCTAAGGCCTTTTGTGATCAGGTAATAGCGGTTTCTCGTGTTGCGAGCACGCGTCAGGCCGGCCAGGTAATAGGATTTCGGCTTTCCGAGAAGGACCGATAATGAATCGGCCAATGCCCCGACATTTTTAGAAAAATCTTCCTGTTTCGGCGCCACAGCATCAAAACGGATGTCGTAATTAGGAATTGACGTGGCAAGCAAACTTCCGTCAGCAGAATATACGTTGCCTTTATTGGCGGGAATGATAAAGTTTTTTACCGTGCGCTCCTTGGCCAACTTGCGGTAATAGTCGCCTTCCACCCATTGGATGTTGCACAACTTCACCGTAATGGCCACCGCTATGATAAAAACCATAAAGGCAAACAAGTAGATGCGGTACGATATGTTCTTTTCTTCTATTGCCATAATCTCGCGAAGAAGCCTTTATCTTCGGGCTTTTTGACTTTTATTTTTTGTGGCGGCACGGGCGATGGCACAATGCCTCTTTCAAGCATTTTTTCGGAAACCGTAGATTCCATTTTGAGTTGCATCAATTCTGACCGTCTGTCGACGAATTCAGATCGCAACTCTTTTACTTCATTATTCAGTGCCACGATCTTGAAAACTTTTTGCTCGTAGCTTTGTGTGTTCGCGATCATGATGATGGCCAAAACGATCAGGAATACGATGAAACGCCAGTTCTTGGTCGCGTCTTCGTTGATCAGGAATCTTGCCTTGAGTATGCTGTATACGTTCATGGTCAGATTTTTTCGGCAACACGCAATTTGGCGCTTCGGGCACGGTTATTTGCACGGATTTCAGCATCGTCCGGAACGATGAGTTTCCCGATCGTTTTAAACGGAACCGAAAAGTTGCCGAACACGTCGCGTACAGGTTCTCCTTCAAACAGGCCGTTTTTCATAAAGCGCTTTGCCAGACGGTCTTCAAGAGAATGATACGAGATCACGCTCAGGCGACCGCCAGGCTTCAGAACTTCAAGCGATTGGGAAAGAAATTCCTTGAGCGCATCCATTTCGTGATTCACTTCAATGCGAATCGCCTGATAGATTTGCGCAAGGATCTTGTTACTCTTATGGGCGGGCAAAAAGCGGTTTAAGACTTTCTTTAATTGTTCGGTGTCCCGGATGTGTGCAATCTCGCGGGCCTCGATAATTGTCCGGGCAATGACAGGCGCATTTTTGAGCTCGCCATAATCCAGAAATACACGACGCAGGTTGGCTTCATCATAAAAATTGACAACCTTAAATGCGTCGAGCTCGTCTTTTTGATTCATACGCATGTCGAGCGCACCTTCAAAACGGGTCGAAAAGCCTCTTTCAGGCACATCGAACTGGTGGGAGGAAACGCCCAGATCGGCAAGGATGCCATCTACTTCACGAACATTGTGGAATCTCAGGAAGCGCTTAATGAACCTGAAATTCTCGTTGATAAGCGTAAACCTATTATCATCTATGGCGTTTTCAAGCGCATCGGTATCCTGGTCGAATGCAAGCAACTGCCCGTTCGGGCCAAGTCGTTTGAGTATTTCGCGTGAATGTCCGCCACCGCCGAAAGTAACATCTACATAAATTCCGTCAGGCTTGATATTGAGCCCATCTACGGTTTCTTTGAGCAATACCGGGTTATGATAGTCCATTGTCGCCCTCATTTAAATTCCCCATTACGTCTTCGGCCAAATCGGCAAAATCAATTTCATTGTTATCGAGTGACTTCTCGTAAAGCTCCTTATCCCATATCTCGACAATGTTCACAGCCGATGAAAGCACAACATCACCTTTAAGCTTGATCTGGGCAAATTGTTGCAGGTCTTTCGAAATAAGCAATCTTCCCGCAGCGTCAATTTCTACCAACTTTACGCCGGCAGTGAACCGCCTGATAAAGTCATTGTTCTTTTTTACGAATCGGTTGAGCTTGTTGATCTTGGCCATCATGGCATTCCACTCGCTCATCGGATACAATTCAAGGCAAGGCTGAAAAACCGAACGCTTCAGGACAAACCCATCCTGGAGCGATGCAGCCATCTGCTTCTTCAAAGGCGCCGGCAATGTGAGCCTGCCCTTGTCGTCTGCCTTGCATTCGTATGTTCCTATTATTGCGTCCAACTACCGATTTGGGTTTGATTGTGACAAAAATATAACAAAATCTCCCACATTTTTCCATTTCCTCCCACTTGTTGATAAGTTTTGCCATCTATTCCCCTACTTAAAGGGTTCACTATCAATTTTATCTGTAGCGAATCTTTAACGAATTCTTATGATTTTAAAAGATTTGGAAGAGATTGTTCGGCATATTGTCAAATCCGATTTTAATTTTTGCACTTTTTTAAAAATGCCTTTGATTAACCACCTTCGTTTGCCAAACCTCAAAATTGTTGATAACGGTTTGATTTCCATACAGATGAAATACACGCTACCGAATCGGCAAAAAGTAAATAGCTTACGGGCAAAACTCCTATCTTTGCACGGACCTGAACAATAATCGAATTAATGGATAACGATCTCATCAAAGAAGGCAAGTACAAATACACGGAAAGCGGTGAAGGCACGCCGATCATTGTGCTCCACGGTTTAATGGGAGGCTTGAGTAACTTCGGGGGCGTTTTTGACTATTTCCCGCAACACGGTTACAAGGTTATTATTCCTGAATTGCCGCTCTATTCCCAAAGCATCCTTAAAACCAATGTCAAGGCTTTTGCGCGCTGGGTCAAAGATTTTATTACGTATAAAGGTTTTGACCGTGTCATATTGCTTGGCAATTCCCTTGGCGGACATATCGCGTTATACCACGCCAAAATGTACCCCGAGAAAATGTCCGGGCTTATCCTGACGGGCAGTTCCGGGCTTTACGAAAGTGCGATGGGCGACAGCTATCCGAGACGGGGCGACCGCGAATACATCCAAAAGAAAGCAGAAGAGGTCTTTTATGATCCTAAAACAGCAACCCCGGAACTTGTTGAAGAAGTGTACCAGGTTGCCAATGACCGTATCAAGCTGATCAAGACGCTCACGATTGCCAAAAGTGCGATCAGGCATAATATGGGAAAAGACCTTCCGAAAATGCACATCCATACCTGTTTGATCTGGGGCGCAAACGACAAGGTTACGCCACCAGAAGTCGCTGAGGAATTTCACCAGTTGCTGCCACATTCTGATTTGTATTGGATCGACAATTGCGGACATGCCGCGATGATGGAACATCCCGACGAATTCAACCGCGTGATGCACGAATGGTTGAGGAAGCAGCAATTGTAATTAGATAATGAGGAAATGAGATGATTAGATAATTATCGAATCGTTCCGGAAATGCTCTAGTTTACCCATTATCTAATTTTCTAATCATCTAATTATCTAATTGACCCGTGAAAATCAACACCGCCGAATTCATCATCAGCAATTCCGACCCTAAAAAGTGTCCCAACGAACCCATTCCTGAATACGCGTTCATAGGTCGATCCAACGTAGGCAAATCGTCGTTGATCAACATGCTGACGAACCATAAAAATTTAGCCAAGACTTCCGGAAGGCCAGGAAAGACGCAGCTCATCAACCACTTTAAGATCAATCAGAACTGGTTTCTTGTCGATTTGCCAGGTTATGGATATGCAAAAGTTTCTAAATCTGTAAAGGCCACGTTCCAGAAATTCATTACCGAATATTTCGAGAAGCGCGAAAACCTGACATGTGCTTTTGTGCTCGTTGACATCCGCCACGACGCACAAAAGATCGATATCGAATTTATAAATTACCTTGGCACGATCGAGGTTCCGTTTTGCATCGTATTTACGAAAGCCGACAAAATCGGTAAAGTAAAGGCCGAACAAGCCGTTGCTGCTTACCGTAAAGCTTTGCTTGCGAGTAATTGGGAGGAAATGCCGCAACATTTTGTAACCTCGTCTGAAGATGCGAGAGGAAAAGATGAATTGCTGAAATTCATTGATGAAGTCAACCAGCAGGTTTTTAGCCAGGGATTTTAAAGTAACTGACCGCCATTTTGCAATCAGCAATTTCCGAAATTTTGCGTTAACGCTTTAAAGAAAAAAATCGCACTACCACTGTCGTGCTAAACGCGTACCGCAAAGTCATGAGGGAGCGCACTAAAACTTCCATTTAAACCTCCGCCCTTATTCGCTCTATTTCTTTGCAAGCTCCATTTTTTCAGCGAAATAATCGCAGAAGTCGCGCATTGAATCTGCCATTTTCTCGTCATCTGTAGCGCGCTGGAACGTATCTGAAAGCGCAACAAGCGTCTGATGGAAAAACTTTTTCATTTCATCTACAGGCATATCCTTTGTCCAAAGATCGATTCGCAGCGTTTCCTGTGCTTTGTGATCCCACAGCGATAGCAACATGGCCTTGGCTCGCTCATTTACAATGCCTCCATCCTGCGCCGACCAATACATTTTTTCGGGAACATGGTTGTCGTCAAGTGCTATTGTAATTTTTACTTCTGAATTGCGGAGTTTGCTCATTATTTTTTGGGTTTATATTTGGACTTTTCGAAAATGGTCCGGGCATCGGCTTTGAGCATGTCGGCAACCGAAACGTCATTATTTTCCATGTACGATTTTACGATCTGCCATCCTATGTACTGCCCCACCCGACCCGGGGTTTCATTATCGATTTCAAGATAGAATTTAGAAAAAGGGCCTTGCGCCAGGAATCGCTCAAAAAGTTTGGGATTGGTATCGTACAAGACTTTACTGTCAATGAAATATGCCCAGATATACCCTTCATTTTCTACGCACCACTCGTATTGCACGGGGTCATAACCAATTTTGTCGGCCTGGCTTTCCTCCGGCAGGAAAAGGTCTTTTAAATACAATTGTTTTCCGAAGTACAACATCTGACCTAAAAAAGTATTGTCCGGCGGACGGATCTTATACTGGGACCACGCAGTAACAATATCCGGTAAAATCTGGTTTTGCTCGAAATTGCGGCGAATGTATTCCGGAAATTCACCTGTGTAAAACTTATGGTCTTTGCCGAGATACAATTCCAGGGAAACAATTAAAGTATCCTTAGCGAAGAGCACTTTGTTGGTATGGTCCATGGTACCTACAACCGTATAAACAACCGGCGTTTTGGTTTGCGGAAAGTAATATTTGAAATGCCTGAAAAGATCCTCGATTTTTTGGCTTTCACCACTAAAATCAGCATATTTCTTTTCTACTTCTTTATAAACATCACGCCACAGCGGATCTTTAAGGCGCTCAAGATACGGCTCATTTGATGGATCCGGAAAGAAAAACGGATACTCGAACCGGAGATCCTGAATGCCGTCCGGGGTTGCTTCAAAAAAAGCCTTGTCGAACCTATGCAGCTGCATGCTGACAGGTATTTGCTCGACTTCTTTGTCGATCTTGGATTTTTTGTCACACGAAACCAGTATGACAATTAATGCCAAAAATGTAAGCAGATTCCTCATTTGTTGATTAATTTAGCGTGATAAAATCCGGCTGCAAATATACCGTAAAAAACCTCAGCAAAATGGCCAAAAAAAGCTCGATTAAACCCGCAGAAACCGTTCAATATATTGTAAACTGGCTCCGGGCTTATGCCGAAAACGCAAAAGTGAACGGATTTGTTGTCGGGATCTCCGGAGGAATCGATTCTGCCGTCACGTCGGCATTATGTGCACGAACGGGTTTAATTACGCTTTGTGTCGAAATGCCAATTCATCAACCGCCTCAGCATGTCACGCGCGCCCAGGAACACATCGCCTGGCTTAAAAGCGAATTTTCAAATGTGGATGAGGCGCGCACCGATCTTACGCCGGTTTTCGAGATTTTTAAAAGTAGTTTACCAACTTCTGGCAATGAACATAGCCTTTTTCTCACACTTGCGAATACGCGCGCACGTTTGCGCATGACCACGCTTTACTACCATGCGGGGCTAAATGGCCTTTTGGTAGCGGGGACAGGAAATAAAGTGGAGGACTTTGGCGTCGGCTTTTTTACGAAGTATGGTGATGGTGGTGTTGACGTAAGTCCGATCGCTGATTTGATGAAATCGGATGTTTATGCGCTAGCCGAAGAAATGGGTGTTTCCGAAGCGATACGCAGTGCAGCGCCTGCTGACGGGCTTTTTACCGATGACCGATCCGACGAAGACCAGCTTGGTGCATCTTATGACGAATTGGAATGGGCCATGACGGAGTGGAGTAAAAACCGAACGGCATCTGAATTTTCAGGACGTGAAAAGGAAGTCTTTGAAATTTTCGTGCGCCTTAATAATGCGAACCGTCATAAGATGATTCCTATTCCGGTTTGTGAAATTCCTTCAAATCTGAAATTAAATTAACATAATTTTATAAGAGAGTTCATTTTTTTTATAATTTTGACTGCCTCATTTGATTTAAACCCTTAAACCCGACAGTATGATAAATGTTTGTTTAGCCGATAATTTTCCGGTGGTCCACTTTGGGGTAAAGTCTTATTTTAAAGACCATCCTGAAATTCATGTGGTCTCCAACGTAGGTAACTTTTTCATGATACCGGAGGCTTTGCGCAACAAACAAATCGATATTCTGATCCTGGATCTGGAATTGGACGGACTCACGAGTATCTATGAGGTAAAAGCTATTATTAAAAACCATCCGCAAACCAAGATTATAATTTTTACAAGTCTCTCCGAACAGATTTATGCACCTAACGCCATTAAGTCTGGGGTTTCCGGTTTCGTACATAAATCCGCAAAGCTCGAAACGCTCGGGATTACGATTCAAAAGGTGCATAATGGCACGATCATGCTCAGCGACACGATAAAGAAAAACCTGGCTTTGATCGCCAAACAAAATAAAAGCGAGCGCCTTTACCGCAAATTGTCGAATCGGGAAATTGAAGTTTTGCGCTACCTGAGCGATGGAAAAAAGAACAATGAGATTTCGAAAATCCTGAACCTCAACGAGAAAACAGTAAGTACCTATAAATTGCGGCTGCTTACGAAATTGAACGTAACCAATCTGGTTGATCTTGTCAATAA
>Ga0265780_10006232_pt1 | contig 14853 bp, 15 predicted proteins | sample P1T30metagenome_FD_192432 | JGI IMG/M metagenome (GOLD analysis project Ga0265780, IMG submission 192432) | Plant litter microbial communities from East Loma Ridge, Irvine, California - P1 T30 | ecosystem: Environmental > Terrestrial > Plant litter > Unclassified | place: USA: California... | reverse complement strand
GGCCACAGAGACGAGCGTATTCAGTTACGGTGAAACGCGGTAACCTCCACCTGGAGCAATTCCAAATAGGCACGCGTTGATGTTGCTCGCGGAGCGTGCGGGTAGGAAGCTTGAGCGCTGGAGTAATTCAGCGCCTAGAGGAATGGCTGTCAGAGGGGCGTCCCGCAAGGGAAACCACTACACAGAATCCGGCCTATCGGCCTGCTTTACACATTATTCCCGGCGCAGGCTACTGCCTGCGCCATCGACGGTCGTCCGGGCCGCCAGCCGTGCGTTCCGCGCCGGCCGCGCCCAGCCCGGAGACCAGCGGTGACCCAGTACATCCTCGCCCTCGACCAGGGCACCACCAGTTCGCGCGCCATCCTGTTCGACCATGCCGGCCTGCCGGTGGCGAGCTGCCAGCGTGAATTTCCCCAGCATTTTCCCCAGCCCGGCTGGGTCGAGCACGATGCGCGCGATATCTGGCACAGCCAGCTCGCCTGCGCGCGCGAGGCGCTGCGCGCGAGCGGCGCAGCGCCTTCCAGCATCGCCGCCATCGGCATCGCCAACCAGCGCGAAACGACGCTCCTGTGGGACCGCGCCACCGGCGAACCGGTCGCCAACGCCATCGTGTGGCAAGACCGCCGCACCGCCGGCGCCTGCGACCGCCTGCGTGAAGCGGGCAGGGCGGCGCTGATCGGGGAACGCACCGGCCTCGAGGTCGATGCGTATTTCTCGGCGACCAAGCTGCAATGGCTGCTCGATCATGTGCCCGGGGCACGCAGCCGCGCCGAGCGGGGCGAGCTGGCCTTCGGCACGGTCGACAGCTGGCTGGTCTACCGCCTGTGCGGGCGCCACGTCACCGACACCAGCAATGCGGCGCGCACCATGCTGTTCAACATCCACACGCTGGCCTGGGACGAGGACTTGCTGGCGCTGTTCGACGTTCCCCGCGCGCTGCTGCCGGAAGTCGTCGGCAGTGCCGACGTCGTCGGGTTGGCGGACGAACAATGGTTCGGCCACCCGATCCGAATCGCCGGCATTGCCGGCGACCAGCAGGCCGCCACCTTCGGCCAGGCCTGTCACCGCAAGGGTCTGGTCAAGAATACCTATGGCACCGGCTGCTTCATGCTGATGCATGCGGGCTCGATCCCGCCAGTCTCTCGTCACCGCCTGCTGGCGACGGTCGGCTGGACATTGAAAGGCCAGACCGACTACGTCTTGGAGGGCAGCGTGTTCATGGGCGGCGCCACGGTGGGGTGGCTGCGCGACGGCCTCGGCATCATCCGCCAGTCGGGCGATGTCGAGGCACTTGCCACCAGCGTGCCCGACAGTGGCGGCGTGATGCTGGTGCCGGCCTTCACCGGGCTGGGCGCGCCGCACTGGGATCCGTATGCACGCGGCACGATCCTCGGCATGACGCGCGGCACGACCAAGGCCCATATCGCGCACGCCGCAGTCGAGGCGATCGCCTACCAGAGCGCCGAGCTGCTCGGCGCGATGCAGAAGGACGCCGCCTGCGCCGTCACCGAGATGCGCGCCGATGGCGGCGCCGCGCGCAATGACCTGCTCATGCAGTTCCAGGCCGACCTGCTCGGCATTCCCGTGGTGCGCCCGCGCGTGACCGAAACCACGGCGCTGGGGGCAGCCTACCTGGCGGGTCTCACCTGCGGCTTCTGGGAATCGCTCGAGGCGATCGAAGCGCAGTGGCAGGTCGAGCGGCGCTATGAACCGCAGATGGCGGCGGACCGCCGCACCGCGCTGATGTCCCGTTGGGGCAGGGCGGTCGAGCATGCCCGCGCATGGGCCGTCGCAGACGCCCACGATCTGTGACAAGAATCCAACACTGTTGCGTAAAATCAGCAAAATAAGCAGATTCAGCAAAAGTGGTGAAATCAATTTGATTCCGTGTGGAAACGCGGTATCATATTTTCCGTGTTGAGCAATTCTGTGTGCGTCACCCCGATCGCACCCTCGACTAACCGGAGAATAGAACATGATGTCGACCTCGAACCGTAACCGTGTACTGGCTGCTGTCCTGGCTGCCGTCATGCCTTTCACTAACGCTGTTGCTGCCGCCGCGCCAACCAAGACCTTCGACGTCACCATGACCGTCGTTGCCGACTGCACGATCAGCGCCGCCGGCATGAATTTCGGCCAGACCGGCGTCATCACCGCCGCCAAGACCGCACAATCGAATCTGACTGTGACATGCACCAACACGACGCCTTACAATGTGGGCCTGGACGCTGGCAACACCTCCGGCTCGACCGGCACCACGCGCTACATGGTTGGTACCGGCGCGAATACCGACAAGGTAACAGTCAATCTGTATCGTGATGGCAATTCGAGCTTCTGGGGCGATACCCAGGGCAGCAATACGGTGACCGGCACCGGCACTGGAAACGAACAGACGCTGACCGTCTATGGCGAGATCCCGATGCAGAAGTCGCCGGCGCCGGACGTTTACAAATCGACGATCACCGCTTCCATTTACTTCTAAAACGGAGCCTGCATGCGGAGTACGCGCTGCGCCGCCCTCGCGGCGGTCTTGTTCACGGTCCTGGCGACCGGCACGATGGCGCATGGCGCCAGCCTGCAGATCTCGCCCGTCTCGATCAGTTTCCAGCCCGGCCAGAACGCGGCCGGGATCCAGCTGCAGAACAATGGCGATGCTCCCCTGTATGGGCAGGTCCGCGTCTACGCCTGGGACCAGCGCGACGGCGCCGATGTGCTCACCCCGACCACCGCCCTGGTGGCCAGCCCGCCGGTGATCGAGATCGCCCCCAACAGCACCCAGACCGTGCGCCTGGTGCGCCGCGCCGGCACGCCGCCGGGCGCCGAGCAGACCTACCGCATCCTGATCGACGAATTACCGCGCGCCGACAGCGAGCAGGCCAATATCGCCATCCGCCTCCAGTATTCGGTGCCGGCCTTCGTGCTGCCGCTCGATGGCAAGGCCGCCCCCAATCTCGAGTGGACCGCGTTTCAGCGCGCCGGCAACTGGCACCTGCGGGTGCGCAACGGCGGCGCCCTGCACGCCCAGATCGGCGCCACCCGCGTGCGCGTGGGCGAACGCGACGTCGAACTCTCCAAGGGCCTGCTCGGCTATGCGCTGCCAGGCCGCACCCGCGAATGGCAGTTGCCGGCCGATATCGCCGCCGGCATGCCGGCGCCGCTGGCGATCGAGGCCATGGTCAATACCCGGCCGCAATCCGCCAGCGCCGCCGTCGCGCAAGACTGAATCCCGGTGCGGTGATGCTGACCGGCTGCCTGTCACGGCGGGCGCTGCGCTCGTCCTGCCTGCTGGCCCTGTGCCTGACGCCGATCGCCGCCGCGACGGCGGCACTGGCGCAGACGGTGGCCGCGCCGCCGTCGGTCGACGCCGCCCAACCGGTCGAGCTCTTCCTCGACACCAGCATCGACGGCCAGCCCACCGGCCTGATCGTCTCCGTGATCCAGACCGGCGCCACGCTGCGCATGACGGTCGAGACCTTGCGCGAACTGGGCCTGGACCCGGCCCGTTTCGGCGTGGCCGGCCGCAGCGACTTCGCGCTCGACGAGGTGCAGGGCATGCGCTGGGCCTATGATCCGGCCAACCAGACGCTGGCCCTGACCCTGAGCGACCCGCTGCGCGAACAGAGCGTACTGAACGCGCGCACGACGCGCGCCACCGGCCCGGCCCAGGCCAGCCGCGGCATGCTGCTCAACTACAATCTGTTCGGCCAGAGCAGCTCGCGCTCGCTGGCCGGCGCGCTCGACCTGCGCTATTTCGACCGCCACGGCACCCTCAACAGCACCGGCGCCGCCATCCTGCGCGGCGAGGGCCGCGGCTATACCCGCTTCGACACCAGCTGGGTGCGCTCATCGCAAGACAATCTCTCGACCTGGCAGGTCGGCGACACCGTCACGCCGGCGCTGTCGTGGACGCGCGCCATGCGCCTGGGCGGGATCGAATGGCGCCGCAACTTCGAACTGCGCCCCGACCTGGTGACCTATCCGGTGGCCTCCGTCGCCGGCTCGGCCGTGGTGCCCAGCAGCGTCGACCTGTACGTGAATGGCGTGCGCCAGTTCAGCGGCCAGGTGCCGACCGGCCCCTTCGTGGTCGACCAGGTGGCCGGCCTGAATGGCGCAGGCCAGGCCACCGTCGTCACCCGCGACGCCCTGGGACGCGAAGTCGCCACCACCTTGCCGCTGTACGTCGATACCCGCCTGCTGGCGCGCGGCCTGTCCGACTTTGCGCTGTCGGTCGGCGCGCTGCGGCGCGACTATGGTGTGCATTCGTTCCGCTATGGCGGGCCGGCCGCGGTCGGCTCATGGCGTCATGGCTGGAGCGATACCATGACCTTCGAAGCGCATGCCGAGGCGGGCAGCAGCCTGCTGCTGGCCGGCGGCGGCGTCTTGAAACGCATCCCCGGCGCCGGCGTGGCCAGCGCCGCGATTGCGGCCAGCAGCGGCCGCCATCGCGGCCTGCAGGCCACCCTCGGCTACCAGTACGTGTCGCCGCGCTTCGCCTTCGATGTCCAGTCGCAGCGCGCGAGCAAGGGCTTTGGCGACCTCGGCGCGCTGGAAGACGTGCCGGTGACGCGCGCCACCGACCGCGTTACCTTCAGCACTGCGTACCGCGGCAACAGCTTCAGTGCCAGCCTGATCCAGCTGCGCCTGCCCACCGAGAGCGGGCTCGGCCTGAGCCCGGATCCGCTCGGACCGGACGCCGGCGGCAGCGGCACGCCCATCGGCCCGATCGAACTGCTCCCGGCCGTCTCGCGCAGCCTGTCGCTGGCCTGGTCGCGCGCGGTCGGCACGCGCGGCTATGTGAGCGTGAGCGCATTCCAGGATCTCAAACGCCATTCCGAACGGGGCATTACCGCCACCTTCAGCATGGCGTTCGACTCGCGCGTCTCGTTCAACACCAATGCCGGGCGCCAGCGCGGCGAGAAGGCGGGCTCGATGTCGCTCAGCCGTGCGCCGGATTTCGAAGGCGGCCTCGGTTGGGCACTGCAGGCCGGCATGAACGGTCCCCAGCGTTATCAGCAGGCCCAGGCGCAGTACCTGGGCTCGCACGGCCGGGTCTCGGTCGCCACCCAGCGCGTGGGCCAGAACAGCAATACCAGCATGGACATCAGCGGCGCGCTGGTGGCGATGGACGGGGCGGTCGTCGCCGCGCGCCAGGTCGGCAACGGCTTTGCCATGGTGTCGGCCGGGGTACCGAACCTGCCGGTGCTGCAGGACAACCGCCTGATCGGCCGCACCGACAGCCGCGGGCGTTTGCTGGTGCCGGACCTGCAGCCGTATGCCGCCAACCGGATCGCGGTCGATCCATCCTCGCTGCCGCCCGATACCCGGATCGCCGGCGCCAGCCAGGACGTGGTGCCGCGCCAGTATGCCGGCGTGGTGGCGCGCTTCGAGATCGAACGCTATACGGCGGCGACTCTGATGCTGGTGGGGCCCGACGGAAAGCCGCCCGAAGTAGGCACGCCGGCGCAGCTCGACGGCGGCAGCGTTGGCGCGGTTGTCGGTTACGATGGCGTGCTGTTCGTCGAAGGCTTGCGCGCACACAACCGGGTGCGGGTCGGGACCGGCCCTGGCGCCTGTGAAGTACGCTTCGATTATGCGCCGCTGGACGGCGAGCTGCCGACCATCGGACCGCTGGTATGCCAGCCAGTACAAGGAAAATGACGATGACGACCCCGATGAAGACCACCCTGAACGCCTGCCTGCTGCGTTGCTTTCTTGTAGCGGCGCTATGCCTGCTGGCCATGCCCGGCGCGCGCGCGAATACCTGCACAGTGTCCATGACCGACATCGATTTCGGTGTGATCAGCCCGCTCACCAGTACCGACTACACGGCGCGCGGCACCCTGACCGTGACCTGCAACTGGACCCTGGGCCAGTCGGCGCTGCTGCTGCCGGCCGCCAACGTCTGCGTCAACCTGGGCACCGGCAGTGGCGGCGGCACGGGCGACCCGCGCTACATGACCAATGGCGGCCGCAGTCTCGGCTTCAACCTGTATGGCGATCCTTCCTACACCGCCGCCTGGCTGTGGGGCGGCAATACCAGCACCATCGGCGCCAAGCCGATTTCCGGGCTGCTGCTCGGCCTGCTGGGCTTGGGCGGGGTAACGAAGAGCGTGACCATCTATGGCCGCATCCCGGCGGCCAGCCTGGCCGGCGTGGGGACCACGGCCAATGCCGATACCGTGTACATCAATAACTTCGCCGGCCACGGCACGCTGCAATACGTGTTCGGCGCCGACAAGCCGTGCACGTCCGGGACCACGGTCGCGTTCTCGTTCCAGTCGCGCGCCACGGTCACCAACAACTGCCTGATCGGCACCAGCAACCTGGTGTTCGGCGCCGGCAGCCCGCTGGCCGACCGGCGCTCGAGCGCGCCGCTGTCGGTGACCTGCACCGCCAACAGCGCCTACCAGATCTCGATGAATGGCGGCTCATCCGGCAACCCGGCGGCGCGCACCATGAAGAACAGTGTCACCGGAGAGACGCTGGGATACCGCGTGTCATCAACGCTGGACGGGCCGGTCTGGGGCGATGGCAGCGGCGGCACCGTGGTGTACAGCGGTACCGGCAGCGGTGGCGCCCAGAACGTCATGATGTATGGCCGGGTGCCGCGCCAGCGCGCGCCGACGCCGGGGAATTACCGGGATACGGTGACGGTGCAGTTGACGTTTTAGGGTGGGCGGCGACGCCGCCCACGCTACGGTTTGGAAGGCGCCGTATGCAGCCAGCGCGCGTGCACGAAGCGCGCCGCGTAGTCGAGGGCATACCCCAGCAGGCCAATGAGGATGATCGCCGCCGTCAGTTCCGAATACGCCAGCCGGTCGCGCGTATCGAGGATGAAGTAACCGAGGCCGGCCGACACGCCCAGCATCTCGGCCGGCACCAGCACGATCCAGATGATGCCGATCGCCAGGCGGATGCCGGTCAGGATCTGGGCCGTGATCCCGGGCAGCACCAGGCGCCAGATCACTTCCCAGCGGGTGGCCGACAGCGAGCGCCCCAGCAGCATCCAGTTCGGATCGAGCTGGGCCACGCCGGCGGCGGTGGCCAGCATCAGCGGCCACACGGCGGCGAACGCCAGCAGGAAGTACACCGGCGCGTCGCCCACGCCCAGCACCATCACCGCCAGCGGCATCCACGACAGGGGAGACACCATGCGCAGCAGCTGGAACAGCGGCGTGCTGGCCTGGTTGAAGGCTTTCGACATGCCCACCAGGATCCCGAGCGGCACGCCGAACAGGATCGCAAAGCCCAGGCCCACCGCTACGCGTTTGAGGCTGGTGGCCACGTGCAGCCAGATATCCGGCCCCAGCACCATGGCCTGGAAGGCGCGCAGCGTCTCGATCGGCGCGAACATCGCCGCAATCGGCGTGCGCTCTTCGAGGCCTTGCACGCCCCACGACCACAAGACCAGCGCCAGTGCAAAGCCGGCGACCGGCCACAAGAAACGTCCCAGCATCGTCAACCCTTAGACCGCAATCGTCTCGGTGCGTAGCAGGTTGGCCGGCAGGCCGAACTTGGCAGGGCCGCCCACGGCCTGGATCGATTTGCGCACGAAGCGGTCGTCGATCAGGTCGCGCGCCACGAACTTCGGATCAAGCTTGGCCAGGAAGCCCGTGTCGCCTTCGACCTTGGTCTGGCCGATGGCGCGCACCAGTTCCTCGGTGTACGACGCGAACGGGAACGGCTGGAAGTCGATGCGGCGCTGGTTCCAGTCCGGATGCGCGACGATGCGGCGCTTTTCGTAGTCGGAGTAATCGGTGGTGGCCAGCACCTTGGTCAACGCCTGCAGATTGTGCGGGGTGTACTTGTTCGGGCCGGTCGAGGCCAGCAGCTTGGCCGTCTCGACCTGGTTCGAACGCGACCACAGCTGGGCGTTGACGATGGCGTTGGTCACGCGCTGCGACCACTCCGGCTTGTCGTTCAGGTCGCGCTCGGCCAGGAAGGTCACGCAGCAGGCGTGGTTCTTCCAGACGTCGCCCGAGAAGCGCAGCACCTTGCCGATGCGGGCATTCTCGGCCACCGCATTGAACGGCTCGGCCACGATGTAGCCGGCGATCGCCTTGGTCGCCAGCGCCGACACCATCTCGGATGGGGCCAGCACAACCAGATTCACCTCGTTGGGCTTGAGCTCGGCGCCGCGCGCGCGGGTGACCACGGACAGTTTGTTCGCGCTCAGGATTTTTTGCAGCAGGATGTTGTGGATCGAGTACCAGAACGGGATCGCGACCGTTTTGCCGCCCAGGTCCGCCACCGAATTGATCTCGTTCTGCACCGTCAGGGCCGAACCGTTGATGTGGTTCCAGGCCACGACCTTGGCCGGGAATTTGGAGCCGTAGCGCACCCACAGGGTGGCGGGCGAGAGCAGGTGGATCACATTGACCTGGCCGGCCACGAACGCCTCGATGATCTGGGCCCAGCTGCGGAACAGGCGCGGGGTCTCGACCTTCAGGCCCTGCTGCTCGAACAGCTTGCGGCCATGCGCGACCAGCAGTGGCGCGGCGTCGGTGATCGGCAGGTAGCCGATTTTTACCGGCTGGTCGTCGCCCTTGAAATTCTGGGCCAGCGCGTCGCCGGCGAACAGCAGCGGTGACGCGGCGGCGGCCGTGCCCATGGCCGACATGCGCAGGAAGTCGCGCCGCGTCATGCCGCAATCGCAGTCGGAAGAAGCGCAGATGTGAATCGGGTTGCTCATGTGGTGCAGTCCTTGTTGTTGTGATTCAGCCGGCAATGCAGGCGACAATTTAAGCGACACTACTGGCGCTGACGCCGGAGCGCAAGGCCTTGATGATGTCAAGACGCAGTTCGACCACACCCTCGGCATGCTCGTCGCGCGGGCGCGGCAGATCGACCCGCCACTCGCGCACGATCCTGCCCGGCTGGCCGGCCATCAGCAGGATGCGGTCCGCGACCAGGATTGCCTCGTCGATATCGTGGGTCACCAGCAGCGCCGCCGTATGCCAGCGGTGCACCAGGTCGACCAGCAGCGTCTGCATTTCGGCGCGGGTGATCGCGTCGAGCGCCGAGAACGGCTCGTCGGCGAACAGCAGTTCCGGCTGGCGCGCCAGTGCGCGCGCCAGCGCCACGCGCTGGGCCTGGCCGCCGGACAGTTGCGCCGGATAGGCGTGTGCGCGTCCGGCCAGGCCCACGGCCTCGATCGCATCGTGCACGCGCGCCTTGCGCGCTTGTTTTTCAATCGACGGCTGGCGTGCGAAATCGAGGCCGAAGCCGACATTGCCTTCGACATTCAGCCAGGGCAGCAAGCTCGGTTGCTGGAACACGAGCGCCGCGCGCGGATGCGGTTCGCGCAGCGGCGCGCCAAGAAAGCTGACGCTCCCGGCCTGCGCCGGGCTCAAACCGGCCAGGCCGCGCAGCAGAGTCGATTTGCCACAGCCGCTGCCGCCCAGCAGGCAGACGATCTCGCGCTTGTCGACGGTCAGCGCGATATCGTCGACCACGGTCTTGCCGCCATAACCGATGGCCAGACCGCTGGCCGACAGCGCGGTCGCAGATTCGAAAGAAACCGGATCGGTCATGCGGCGGCGTGCTTCGCGAGTTCGCCCTGCAACTGGGTCAGGCTCGGGGTGACGATCGGGATGAAGGCCGATTCGCGCCAGCGGCGCGCGAAGCTGCGGTCGCGGTCGACCAGGTAGGCGCGTCCGCCGCTCGCCTGCAGCTCGAGCATGACGGCTTGCTGGACGGCGTCCGCCAGCGCGATGCGCAGCCTGAACATCGGCGCGGCGGCAGTCTTGAAGCGGCCGTCGGCGACGCCTTCGCACAGCTCGGCCACCAGCAGGGCCAGGCTGGCTTGCTGGGCTTCGATGCGTTCGAGGAGCAGCCCCCCGCGCATGCTGGTGCACAGCGTGTGCGCGGCGCGCAGGCTGGCGCGCGCCAGGCCGATCGACAGGCCGCACTGCAGGCCCAGGAACGATGGCCGTACGCCCGGCAGCCAGGCGCGCGCGTTCGGGTGCAGCACTTCACCTGCGCCGATCTGCACACCGTCGATTTTTACGGCGGCGGTGTTACTGCCGCGCAGGGCCATCAGTTCGAGGTCCGGGCTGCGGGTCACGCAGGCCCGGTCGCTGATGAAGGCGACCACCGCCGGGGGCAGGTCGCCGTGCGAATTGACGGCGGCGGCGGCAATGAAGCCTTCCTTGCGGAGGTTGGTGATCCAGGCCAGCGAACCGTCGAGCTGCCAGCCCGCTTGGTTCGGCGTGGCGGTGATCTGCAGCGACTCGATTCCGGACAGGAATTTCATCGCGTTCGACAGCCCCGTGGCGCCGGCGAATTCACCGCGCATCAGGGGGCCGATCCAGCGCGCGCGCATGGCCTCGTTCGGGCTTTGCAGCAGGTATTCGATGAAGGTGCGCTGGCCCCAGAACACGAAGGCGGCAGTGACCGAGTGCTCGGCGACCAGGGCGATGGCCTCGATCGCATCGATCGTGGCGCCGCCGCGACCGCCGAGTTCATCAGGCACGCCAACGGCGAACAGGCCGGCGCCGGCCAGGCGCGGCACGACCTCATGGGCCAGCTCGGGCGTGCTGTCCAGCAGGTCCGCATTCGCCGTCAGCCATGTGGCCAGGTCGTCCGGCAACGCCAAGGGCAACTGCGTCGTGTGTTCGCCGTTCGACATCAGATCGCTCCGCTGGCGAAGGGTTGCAGCTGTGGGTTGATGCTGCTGCCGGCCAGGGTGTTGGCGAAGTTGCACAGCGTGGCCAGGCTGATGCCCAGCACCACTTCCAGCGCTTGCTGGTCGTTGTAGCCGGCGGCCTTGAAGGCGGCCAGGGCGTCGTCGCTCACGCCGCCGCGGGTGGCGATCACGGCTTCGGCGAAGTGGCGCACGGCGTCCAGTTTGACGTCGCCCGTGTCCTGGCCCTGCTGCAGCGCGCGCACGGTCTCCAGCGGCAGCTGGGCTTTTTTCAGTGCGATCGCGGTATGGCCGGCGATGCAGAAGTCGCAACCGTGGATGCGGGCGGCGGTGATCTGCACCACTTCGCGTTCCGGCAGGGTGAGGCTGGTCTCGGCATTGATGCCGGAAACCGTCATATAGGTTTGCAGCGCCTGTGGTGAATTGGCCAGCACGCCGATCAGGTTGGGCAGGAAGCCGTTGTTGGCGACGGCCTTGTCCACCATGGGACGGCTGGCTTCCGGGGCGGTGTCTTGGGTATGCAGGGTCAGGCGGGACATGGCGTATCTCTCGGAAAATAGAGTTGGGTCCGTTATTTTACCGGCGATCGCGAAACACGATCGGACATACCCGTCCTTGTTTTCTGCTCGAACGTCCGAGACGCGCCTGGGGCCGTATTGACATGGATGTGGCGGCTGCGCCGGAATGTGCCCGGATGTTCGCCCATCACCTTGTGGAAGGCGCGCGAGAATGCGGCATAGGAACTGTAGCCGACATGGCCGGCGGTGCCCTCGACCGTCTCGCCGCCGTGCAGGCGCTGGGCCGCGATCTTCATGCGCAGCAACAGCAGGAACTGCGCTGGCGCCTGGCCGCTCGCCTCGCTGAAGTGTTTATAGAAGCTCGAGCGCGACATATTGACGGTGCGCGCCATGGTCTCGGTCGACCAGTCCTGGCCGGGCTCCTGCATCATGCGGTCGAGCAGCTGCGAGAATTCGGGGCGGCTGGCCACCGCCAGCAGGCCGGTGGCGATGTCTTCCTGGCGCGCCACGTGGCGGATCACATAGAAGAACATCAGCTCGGCCAGGCGCGCCACCAGCGGCGAGGGCGTGTCGGGCGCGCGCGGCTGTTCCAGCAGGATCAGGTCGAACAGGGCGCCCAGCGCCTGCAGCGCCGGATCATCGGCGCGCAGCACCAGGCTGTCCGGAAAGGAATCGGCGATCAGCGTCGACAGCGCGCTGCGGAAGTGGAAGAAGCCGCAGGCCAGGGCCGTGGCGTCTGGCGCGGGCGCGCCCAGGGCCTGCATCGGCACGCCGCCGCGCGCACTGGCCGGATCGGCGTCCGGGCCCAGGAAGTGCGGCGTGTCGCGCAGCATGAACACGCCGTCGCGCGCCTTCAGCATGACCGGTGCGCGGCCTTCAACGTGCAGCCAGCACTCACCGTGCAGCACCAGGTGGAAGCTGCCCAGGCCGCGGCCGGCGGTGGAGGCTTGCCAGCGGCCGCAGTACTGGCCCAGGTGGAAGACAGTCGCCTCCAGCTGCACGCTGTCGATCAGCCAGTGGACCAGGCGATCGGTGTTACTGGGGGTGGCAAGAGTAGGAGCGTAGTTATTCACTCTGCCATTATCGGACGTCGCCCGGGCAGCGCCTACGAACAAATGCTGATAAGCAAATAAGGAAAACGTCTGGCGCGGCCGAACCGGCGGGCCGCTTAGAAGTAGACGGTGACGCGCTGGGCGTCCGGACCGGCGCTGCGCTGGGCAGGCTGGGCGGCGGCGTCGAGCAGGAAAGGCGTGGTCGGGCTGGCGCAGGCGACATCGACGGCATGGCCGACGCTGACCGAGCAGGTCGCCACGATCACCAGCTGCATCTCGAAGCTCGCCTTGACGACGCGCGCGTCCGCCACGGCCGGGAGGGCCAGGGTGGCAACGGCCAGGATGGCCGCGAGGAGACGGGAAGCGCGCAACATGATGAAAATGGCCGTGACTTGTCGATGACAGATGCAATAAAAGTCATCATAACGGCTTTATTCAGGGTGTGTGCGGCGCTGTTTCGGTTGGGGTTTTCCCCAGTGCAGAGATAGATTTCCGGTTTGTCTGGATTGCAGCGCTCAATCGCAGTGTGGCAAGAGACAGTGTCATCCTGCCCCGGATTTCCTTATTGAACCTCTAACGATTCTTTCGGCTTTTGCGGAATTACCGGAAAATTTAGAGAATAGTCTCTAAAGGCAATATTTATTACTATTTGCTAATCTTTTGTTGCGTCGGCTGGCTTTGATGCCATCAGACCGCTGACTGCTTCGATCAGCTCAACCGGGCTGAACGGCTTGACCACGTACAGATCGGCCCCGGCCTGCATGCCGGCCGCGATATCGCTTTGCTGGCCGCAGGCCGACAACAGGATGATGCGTGTCGCGGCATTGGCAGGATCGCGCCGCAGCTCGGCACAGACGTCGAGCCCGCTGGCGCCGGGCCCAAGCCAGATATCGAGCACGACCAGGTCAGGCCGCTCGGCCGCGAACCTGGCCAGCGCCTGTTCGGCATTGGCGGCCTCGACGATACGTCCCAGCGATTGCAGGCTCAGCGAGATCAGCAGGCGCAGCTCGTCCTGGTCATCGACCACGAGGATGGTCTTGCTCATTGCGTGGGTTCCGTGCGGAAGGAGAGGCGTGTCCCGGCGCAGCGCGCTGGCGGCTGGCCGGCTGGCCGAGGATTCAGGATTGCTGACATGCACCCCTCCGTAGGCGAAGGCATACCGTGGGCCGGTATGGCGGATCGCCAGCATAGCAGTTAATGTAAAGACTCAGGCGTTTGGCAGGCCGTTCTCGACCGCGCTGCGCAATTCGCCGAAGGGCACCGGTTTCGGGAACACGGGGATATCGTTGGGCAAGCCCATCGCCTTGATGGTTGCGCGGTCCAGGCCGCTTACCACGATCATGTTCATGCCAGAGGTGCCGCTGTCTTCGCGCAGGGTGCGGATCATGCGGAAACCGTCCATGCCGGGCATGTTCAAGTCGCTTACCAGCAGGTCGGGGCGCTGCTCGCCGATCCGGATCAGGGCTTCGAAGCCGTTATTTGCCTTGACCAGGTCGAGGTCCAGGCCCCAGCCCGTCATCTCGAGTTCGTACAGACGCAGCATGAGAGGATCGTCGTCCACCACCAGTACCCGGCGCCGGGTGGAGACAGGCGCCGCGACCGGGCTCGGAGCCGGCGCATGGGCGCCGATTGCCTTGCGGCGGCCTTCGACCAGGCGATTCACCGATTCCACCGTGATGCGGCGATGACCGCCGGCAGTACGCCAGGCTTGCAGGGTGCCGTTTTCGACCCACAACTGCACCGTACGGTGCGACACGCCCAAAGTGGCCGCGGCCTCCTTGGTCGAGCAATAGTCGGCGGGGTTGTAGTGCGGCGCCGGTTGCGGGTCGGATGGTGTGTTCATATTTGCCGATCTTACGTTTTTAGTTTCTCAAAGTCAAAATGGTTACTTGTAAATAGTGCGTAGCCTGCCACAAATGTCATTACTTTTGGTAGTTAAGTTGCCGATAAGCCTCACGCGGGCCCATAACGTGTCACATCTGCTATCGTGATGGCGGCGCCCGCCAGGCGTCGCCCACGGAGACCCCATGCAATTCGACATGCCTGCACCCGGACTTGCGCCTTATCTGACCTTGATGGGCATCACCTTGCTGGCCGCCGCGTTGCCGCTGCTGTTGCTGCGCAAGCGTGCCTTGGCGTCGAGGCTGCGCGACGCCGGCCTGTGCGGGGTGCTGGTGCTGCCATTCACGGCAGCGCTGGGCTGGAGCGTGTCGCATAACAGCATCGAGCTGCGCGACGGCCGCCTCGTGGTGCGCGCCAGCTACTTCTACGAATACGCCCGCGATATCGGCGAATTCGACCTCGCGCGGGCGCGCCAGGGAGAGCGCGCGGCCCTGGTGCCGGATGGGCTGGGCGTGCGCAGGAACGGCATTGGCCTGCCGGGCTACCTGGCGGGACGCTTTGGCGGCGGTAACCGGGAGTCGTTGTTTGTCGCCGCGACCGACCAGCGGCGCATGGTCTACCTGCCCGCCCGCCGGGGCCAGTCGCTGCTCGTCAGTGTGGAGCAGGGCGACGCATTATTGAACGCCCTGTACAAGGCAGCGCCGGCCATCAATGTCCGCCTTGGTATCGCCAAATAAGACTAAGGCGCTGAATCTGGTCACTGTATGCCCATACAGTAACCAAAAAGCCTCAAAAG
>Ga0265780_10006231_pt1 | contig 14854 bp, 17 predicted proteins | sample P1T30metagenome_FD_192432 | JGI IMG/M metagenome (GOLD analysis project Ga0265780, IMG submission 192432) | Plant litter microbial communities from East Loma Ridge, Irvine, California - P1 T30 | ecosystem: Environmental > Terrestrial > Plant litter > Unclassified | place: USA: California... | reverse complement strand
TCGCTTATAAAACACGTTAACTAGTTCATGTTATAAGTTAGGTATGTATTTGCGTTGGGCCAAAAGTGGGGCCCGATGAAAACGGTTAGTCGCCTCGGCCGAAGTTTAGTGCTACAGGAACGCGATCTTTCAGCAGGTGCAGCAGAGAGACGCGTCGTCGATCATGATCGCTACTTTTTGAAGTAAAGCAGCAAATATGAACATAAATAGAATACGAAGCTGATAGACCAAATTGTGAAGAGAGAAGCAATTACGTCACAGCTACCAATGGACTACGGTCAATGCAAGTCTCAAGGCATATTGAAGGTAGTGTACACACAAGTTGAACGGGAGCAAAGATCAATCACAGCACGGGACATGCTTCATTTGACTGCCCTTTCAACCTACAGGACACGAACACACCAACACCCTGAGGCACGACACAACCACGAGGCAGAAGTAGCACGAAGACGTAAGACACAGCCCTTCGCACAAAAAAGGTTCGAACGACCACATCGCAAGTTTTCAATTAGTAAAGCCCAACGACCCCAAATCCGCCCCCATGTGCGCAACTCAGGCACCCTATGCTCCGCGCATTTCCTTTCCCTTCCGAACTCAACATGTCCCAAGATCAAATCACCCCTCATCCTCCCCAAGTTTCATTCCACTCAAACTTCCTCGTTATCGTGATGCCCTTCCCAACCGTATCGGTCGCCAAATGACCCACCGCCACCATGCCATCCGAGCCTCTGCGTATAGTCGTGGTGGTCGAGCACATCTCATCTCGATCGGGCCTCCACGTCCTCGAGTGCTCATTGTCTTTTCCCACGTGAAGTTCCAAATTATTTCTTTGCTTCGTCAGAAATTTAGCGTCGACGCTTTTCCCTTGTACTGACGCGCTTTTGTGTTGCGTTGAGCTTGTGGTTTCCCTCCATTGCCGAATTTCCTTCTTCAGCATGTGGCGTGTATGAGTGGTCGTTTTGATCGGTTGTGTGGTTGCGGCGTGCGAGATCAGTTTTCTGCCGGCCCCGGAGTCGAGACTGGGTGGTGTTGTTTTGAGCCACGCTTTGGGTGCAAACATGTTGTTGGGTTCGAAGACGAGTGAGCGGTCGGGGGATGATGTAGCATGCGCGAGGGCCTGAGCTGGGTGACAAGTTTGCTCTTCGGATGCTGTGTGCTCGATGACTGAATGACCAATGCGATGGTGGAAGGAGGCTGGAGTGGTGGGGATATTGAAGTCTTTCGTGTGTATTCCCGGTGATGAGAATGGGTCGAAAAGCGGTATATCGCCGAGCGAAATAATGGAAACGCATCGCACTCCTGGAGTGACTGTGCGCTTCTCCTATCCTACGCAATGTCGAAGATCTTCCCACCCTTCTGCAGTTCAGGTTTCACAATCATTTCCGAGCCGCCAGTCTTCGTTTGATCGGGTACGCAGCTGTGTCTTGTCATTGCTGCCGAGTCAAAATTATGATGCGCTACAAAGAGAATGAGCGAGCGCCTTCATCGGTTTATTTTGGTAGCGAAAAGCAAAAAGAAAGCCTTTGATGACAGAACTACGCTTTAGATATGGGGGACCATCAAAACGCCCTGCTAGTCCTTTCATATTCACAAGTGGAGCTTATTTATTGAGTATGTCAAGTAATGCGAGTAGCTATCCATATGTTGAGCAACGTGATGCAAGGCATCGTGGGAACGATGATTTGTACAACGATGTAACCCCACAGCTCTAGGAAGCGCGCACAGCGCAGGAAATCTGGTCGACCGGAGTGGTCTTACAGCTGTTACTCACTACAAACCATGCTCACGGTGAGATGAGCCTTCGCATGAGCTTCTGTGCACATCCATAGAAGCTTGGCTCACGCACATGAGGATTGAGGCTTTGCTTTTTCTTCATGAAAGACGCAGCCATGATGAATAGATGTTCCAGCTCATCAGTCAGGCTGCGAGATCCGACGCCTTTCGTTTGCTGCCGAGACTTGCATCCCCGGTAAGCCAATAGGTCGTCGCCAAGTTGGGAGCTTGTGCAACCAGGCTGAAACTCTCCAGTATTGGACTGGTACTACCCAGCAAAAGGAAACGTCGGTGACCTGATTAAATATCCTAACGAGTTACGAAAGCATTGTCGTCGTAGATCCGGCTGAATTTAGAGTTGTTCGAGGTCATCGTCGACGCCGCGGGTTCTCTGCCGGTTTCGGCGAAGCAGGTGGAAGCTGGCGAGCATCGCGAATACTCGCACATAGATATGGGTCTTTGCGGAGTGGTCGTTGCGTCGATAGTCTAGCCGACCGTCACTGGTGCCTCGTCAAATCTGCCGGGTTGACCACGCTGAGGTCTGTCAAGATACCAACATCCTGTTTCAGCCGCCAAAGAAATTCTGGAATATCGGCTGGCGTTTGGTTCCACGGATCATCTTCACCGTACATGATCCATCGCCCTTGGTGCTGAATCTCCTCGTCAGAAGGGATGTGGCAGTTCGGGTTCTTGGGTGACATGGTAGCAGCTACCCATCGCTTGATATCCGTTTCGAACACTCGATGAAAGTTGGTGTCGTCCGGTAATAGCACCGTAGGTTTCCCGTTCATGTTGAACATGGTCATGTTCCGAAAAGGGTCCGTGACGCCGTTCTCGGATTCCGAAGGGGCTCTTAGGGCTGTGAAAGCGTTCGTTGTTGGAAGTGTTGGAAGCAGATTGCTCGTGTCTAGCCGAGGCGATGCGCTGTTAATGAAACCGGCCGATTCCCCCAAGCCCGGTTGTGGAGACATGTAGAAATCATGTTCAAGTGCTTCTAACCCCTCCATCAGCCCGGCTCGCTGCTTGAAGCCGGAAAGCCACGTCGGAGTGGAGTAGATCCCCTTGACTAGCCAATTCGCGAACATGTCAGACGGCGTGCTGGACTTAGATTCCAGTTGTCGAATTATCTCACACATTTGTGTTTGCAAATGGGAGTCTGTGATCGGATCGCCACGCATCTGTTGCTCAAGAACAAAGGCGCGCAGGCTGTTCTCTAGTGGACATTGATCGAAAAGATGGTCCTTGCCATTGGCCTTGAGGTGCTGATGTCGGCTCTCGCTTGCAGTTCGAATCGGACCAAATCTCGCTTGCGTAGCTAGGTCTATGGAAGACATAATCAGGTCTCGGAACCATGAGTCGTGGCTGACAAGTGCTCCGTGAGTCTCATGAGCCTGAACGTCAGCCGCTGCTTCTGCAGCGAAAATCACGCGGCACGCATCGAGCTGAATAGCATCATTCGTAGGCATCTTTCGGTGGGTATCGACAAAGATCTGGATGAAGAACTCAATCTCGATCTTGATCAGCTCATAAGCGTTTGGCGGAGATCCCCAAGGAGGGTCTGTGGCTCTCATAGGTACAAGTGTGTTGCGTTCATAGTCGATGAAATCTTGTTGTTCCTGTCAGTTACCGAGTTTCAATGCGGATGCCAATGCTTACAAGGCGGCACAGAGTTTTCAACCTGATATGAGGCTTAGTTTGTTTGCTCTCATCACTGGAGTCCTTACTCACCATCTGGACCACTGCATTTTCGAACCCCCAATCACCCTTCCAGTCGCGCATCGTAGCTCCAGCCTTGAAATGATCGCCCAAATGATCTGTCCTCTCGAGCCACGTGCTCATCTCAAGCGAGCAAAATCCGCAGCGTGACTTGATGTCAGGCATTGGAATCATCCAGCTCTTCATTGACCAGCTCTCGAATTTTGCATTGTGTACAAGCCGCAAATGCTGTACGAGATGGTCTTTGCGGTGGAAAGTGCGCTCGTCAAGAGTTCGGCCCATGCATGACGAGTAGTGGTGGGATTCTATATGGTTATCTTCGGGCGCAAACTCACCGCAGAATACACAGCAAAGCTCCGTGGTGTCAGGTTTGGGTGTCCGAGGCCCATGTAGGCCACATACCCACTGCTCGAGAGGCAGATGAAGGGATTTCTCGTGCCGCTGCCAGTCAAATTTCGTCTTGAAAGTTTCTGTACAAAAAGTACATTGATACGGCAAGTCGAGATCAACGGCAGCATCCTTCTCGGTGCGACGACGCCTACTGGCACGTTTCCTTCGAGTTGGTCGACGCACCCTGAGCGACGACTGCGAGCCGGATGAATAGTGTTGCGATTTCCCGCTGGATTGCGATGTTCCAGCACTGCTGGCTGATGACATATCCAGCGGTGTTCGCCACGGATCATCAGCTGAATAGTCAATGCCTGTGACGCTATGGAATGCTGCAACTGTATTAGAGTAACCAATCGAGCTTCACGAATCACTTTATCAGTGGAAACTTACCGGATTCGCTCTTAGAATCTGATGCCATTGCCCGAGCGATGTCGCCGACGTCAGCCGGCTCGTGTTCCGGTGGCGAATCTACCCAACGCTCCAATGGATTCATGGTGCGATGGTCTCGTCCAATAGCTGGTGTACCAGGCCTTTGAATGATATCTACAGGACTTGTCGCATCGTTGCGCACCTGTGGCGTTGCAGGACGTGTGCCTTGAACTTTACCGCGTCGACGAGCGTTGGCGAACCAATTCGCCAGCTGTGCTTGGTTCAAGCCCGTACGCTGCTGCAACATCGCCAGGTCATCTTCTCTCGGGTATGGATGTTGTTGGTGAACGGCAAGCCAGTTTTTCAAAGTGCGAATGACCTCGCGAGAAAAACGACTTCCGAGTTTAGGTCCCGCAATAGGTGTACCAGGAGTAAGTGGTGAGGAGATGGCAGTGGAGTTGGCTGATGTCCCGTCCAAGGCATGATCTGACCAGCGACTGCTGAAGTCGGTTTCGATCTGCGCGGCAGCCAGAGCAGATGACAGGTGCGTGAAGCTACCATCTTGGAAACCGAAGTTTGAACAGTCGTCAAAGAGATGGAAGGGATACGAAGCGTCCTGATCGCCATGGCCCTGATCATTGGATGAGTCGCACATCGCTGTGACACGCAATCACATGGTATGGTATTTTGAAGAAGAGATTGAGTCTTGGGATACAATGCGGAGATGAAGCCGGGGCAGCAGCTGACTCATGATATGAGCTAGTCGAAAGAGGTAAAGCGTATGTCATCCACGCCTTTTTCCACCGCAGCCGTCGCAGACAACAAGTGGATTTCATGGCGGCCAGATGTATTTCAAGCCTTGTCTGAACAGTGCACGATGATTGGATCCTTGATTAATGTCGTGCGAAAATGTGAACTTTGAAATACCATACACCCCTCCATTTTATCTCGTCCTTCCCAGCTACCCAATTCCCGCAGACAACAGCATATGACTCGTCTGGTGCTGGAGCTGCTTCAGCGTTGTGAGCCTGTCGGAGTGCTTGGACGTGACATGCGTAGGTTGTGCCATCTCACCGCAGTACCAACCTCCCCAACATGCCCCTCAACGCCTCACCCCCCTCCTTCCCCTCCCTGCCCAATCCCTCTTCAATCCCCCTCACCAGCGTATCCGTCTTGCCTCTCAATTCCTCAATTACCGCCCGACTATACTCAAAGCTACCCATCTTCTCCATATATCGTAGCGCATATCTCTTGACCTCCTCGTCCGTGGTTTTTTGTTTCAGGATGTTGATGAGTATTTGGTTGGAGGGGTCCGCGCGTATGGCGTGTATGACGGGGAAGGAAAATTTCCCTTCTGTGAGGTCTTCGCACAGGCCTTTGAGGGAAGAGTAACCAGATGTGGGGGAGAGGTTGAGGTGGTCGTCGAGGATTTGGAAGAGGAGACCTATTGTTGAGACGAGGGGGGCGCAGTCGCTATTCAATGCGTTAGTGTTTCTATTTTAAGTAAGGGAAAATTTGGGACGTAGGGGTGGTAGGATGATTGGGACGTACACTTCTACTGCGCTCTCCGCTTGCATGAGCTTGATCGCTAATCTAAAGAGCCCGCCTGTCTTGTTGCCCACCATTTCGAGGTAATCGGCTTCACTTGGACACGTCAGGCTGTCGCGCCAGTAGAGATCCATGCCCTGGCCGCGGTGCAGGTTTAGTAGCTCTTCTGTGAAGATCTCGATGAGCTTGGGGTTCTGCATGGCGAGCAGGTCCTGCAGCGCCTTAAAGTAGACATAGTTTGCCGAATTGATCGTCTGCGGCGTGCCGAATATCGAGTGCGCGACTGGTATGCCGCGTCGTAGGATAGATGAGTCTTCGACATCGTCAACACTGAAAACATATTAGTACCGTGGTGACAGACTTTGGTGTTGGAAGGTTGGAAGTACAGTAATGAAGCAGTATGCAGCATGCCCACCACCCTTGTAATAACCTCAAGTCTCTCAGGCGGCACCTTGAGCCACAAATTGAATGCTGCAATGCACTGGCTGCGTATATCTTTTCCCGGATGCGCCTCGAGGTAATCATACGGCCCCAGCAGTATGCGCTCCTTCTCCAGCGTCCACGCCGCGCCATTCCCGTATATCAAATCCTCGCCTACATCCTTTGCAGCGTCGCTGGGCGGCGATATCGGCGTCGGGTAGTTTGTGCTGACCTCCAGACTGCTGGCGTGTGTGTGTGGCATCGCGTCCTCGTGACTCGTCTTGGTCTTCTTGCTCTGGCTCATCCACGCGACTTCGCTCAGGGGGCGCAGCACACTGGTTCTGTGGTTGAGGCTGTTGCCATTCAGTTGGCCTGTCGAGCTCGTGCGGGGCGGAATGGCGTTGGGCGATGCGAAGGGGTGCGACGGCATCGTGTGGGAGGAAAGAGCGAGCGAGCTTGTGCGGACACTACACTAAGGTGGAGACGGACGCGGCCATGCGTGTCTGCCTGGCGGTTCGCTCGGTCGGTGACGGAGCGCGAAGGCTTGGGAGTGTCACGATGATGTTGGGCGTCACGGAGCGCTGCAGACCGGCATTATTCCTGTTCTTGCGGTGGGAACGCTGTGCGTTGTTCAGCGGCACAACTTGGGGATCACATGGTTATATCATTGGGCGTATTGTTCCCTGGCAATCTAATGTACAGCTGCTCTCGGTGTAGCACGATGAGCTCCAATGCCGATGCAATGTATGACGCGGGAGCTGGCGCGTGAGCTCTGCCGCTAGCCGCGCACGGCTTGTCGTTCCTTGCACTGTCTTGCATGTGATCTAGCACCATGCTAGTCTTGCCCAACACCATGTCTGTTTTGCATTACTCAGACTGCATTCGTTTACATGATGCTGCAATTGGCGCAGCCTGAATGTATTGAATTTAGTCAGCAACATGCGCAAAAGAACTTCGAACTTCAAGCCATTGGAAACTTCTGTCTTACGTACGACCTTGGGCCGATTCGGCGGGTTCCAAAGAAATGCGCCAGCTTTTGCTTTATTCACTCTCGCTCAGTACACTTCGACCTGGCTAATCGAATAGGTTCACACCATCGGCCATCGACATACGGAAGATGTTACAAGACGCGAGAACGTATAAGCACGTCTGGCTTGAATTGTTCGCTCATACTCGATTCAGGTATCCACAAGGCTCCCACGCCTATTCACTTCGTCTCCTCCGCACTCCGACTCAACACTTCATTCAACTCGCTCCTGACCATGCAATTCTCAATCTTGAAACTCTGCGCCAACTCCTCCAGTTCCGCTTCACTCTTCCCCTCAAAATACTCTGCACACTCCCACCCGAGATACTCACTCAGCAGCGTCTCCCTCACCACGCGCTCAACCTGCCTCTCAATCGTCCACAGCGGACTCGGATACTTGCGATTATGCAAGTGCTTCGGGACCCACTCCTTCATCGCCGTCATAAGCGGTTCATACACGTGCTTGACCTTATCATCATTGCTGCCCCAGAAGTCCGCGCTCAGATCTTTCTTCTTCTGGATGAACGGCGCGAGCAACTGCATGTATGCTGATGCGGGGTTCATGTATACCATACCCTGGTAGTTGATGTCTTTGTACGTCCAGATACTCCAATGGACATCCGTCTCCGCGTAGATTGCAACTTGTTCTTTCAACAGCGCGATGCGCGAGCTGTTCACTTCCTCGGCGGAAATGCCGTTTTCCTCGGCGGACGCGTAAACGGGGCCAAACTCGCCGTTGTAAATCGGCACATTAGCGGCGCGCATGAACTTGACTTTGCGCTCGAAGGAGCTGCGCAGCTTGGCTTTCTGCTCGGGAGTTCCAATGTATGTACCGCCGCGTGGAAAGCCAAAGGAGGAGTAATCATGGCACGCGTAGACGGAGTTGGGCAGTGGCTCGGCGGGAAAATGCGTAAAGTCCATGGCGTAAGTATTTCCGTCGATGAAAAGCATATGGTCTGGATCGACGGTGCGAATTGCCTTTTCGACACGCTTGTAGAATGCGATGAGGTTAACGTGGTCTGGATCCGCGGGCTCGTTCAGAGGGTTGTAGCCTGCGACCCAGGGGCAGCTGCGATAGTGCTGTGCGATTTTGACCCAGAGATTTACGACGCGGTCTTGGAAGTGCTTGAATTTCCAGAAGAGCGCTTTGGTGATGCCGGAGTCGGAGTGCCAGTCTTGGTTCTGGCCGCCAGGTGCAGTGTGGAGATCGATGATGACATATATGCCGTGTTTGGCACACGCATGAACAATGCGGTCCAGGAGTCGGAAGCCCTCTTGCTTGATGAAGCCAGGGTTCATATCGTCTTCGAAGTGACGATAGTTGATGGGTACACGGATGCTGTTGAGGCCGAGCGACGCCAGGAACTCGGCATCTTTCTCAGTGAAGAAGTAATGTAGGAAGCGGTCAAAGTAGAAGTCGGCTTTCTCTTTTCCAAGTACAGCAGCTAGTGCTTCCCTATGTTCATGCTCGTGACCAGTGAACCCTGTAATGAAGTTTTCCATGTTGAGGTGGCCACCCAGGCCAACACCCTTCAGTATGATTTTCTTGCCATCGCCGTCAACAATCGAAGACCCTGAAGTACGAAGAATAGTGTGAGATCGTGGCCAACTGGTCACGTTGGGCGTTACTGATTCTGAGATCAATGCCGCTGGTGCCATGTTCGATTGTGCGTGGAGGGACAGTACAAAGATTCGATGGTTTGGGGGTGGAAGTTGTAGGAGTGTTGCAATGCTCCAGAAAGGTCCCAGCGAGCATTTCTCTCTTATGTCTGACTTGTATCCCAAGAACGTGCTGGCGCGGATGCTTCGCATTGGCTTGTTGACTCGTAAAACCGATATTCCGCGGTACTTCGCCAATGTATGGTAGCGTCGGGCGAAACCACCAATACCCGCGACAGGGCCAGGGTATCTGTATACTCCACAGCTCACGACCGGGGAATTTCCAGAGAGGAGTGCTTTTAAAGATCCAACATTCAATCTCCAATGTCATTTCGAATCGACAGGTCTAGTCCAATTTCCGTCGACAACGCTCGTATAATCGACAAACGATCCCTGACATCGCAACACTCCTCTTGCCACAAGCTAAGTACCGCTGCTGCGGTTGATACCGCATGCTGCCATCCAGTTGGTAACAAGTCTGTACGCCCGGCAAGTTGCGCTGCTATTAGCATGAGGGCGCTCCGGGCACAAGTACGGAGTGCCAGCCAAGTACCGTGGTGGCGCATCTCGAAGGATGCTGGCACTTGGCCCTCCATCCGCTGCACGCAACACTTCAGTGCTTTGCGCGCGTAAAATTCCAGAGTTTCTGCAATTTCGGCATGTTCTGGAGGCAGGGCGAGGGCTTGCTCGAGGAACGGAATGTAGAGGACGTCGTAGCTATCAAGCAGTCGTCCTCGTAATATGAAGTGGAGAGTGCTCTCTTCAGGGTCAAGAGCGCTGAAAACGTCTGGCATTGAACTTGCCCATGCTTGTAGGTGTTCTTCCAATGCAGGAACCGCAAGCCGCAACTCAAATATACTCTGGGCGTGCTTCAAACTCCTCTCGACGGTGTCGCGAATGTCCAAGTCCAGCCTACGCAAGGATATGTCAGCAAGATAATAGTACCATCGCGGCTCTTGTGACGGATCGGTCACTGGAGGCTCGGGGATGTGTTGAGGATATCTGGTATCAACAATGCCAGTTGCGGGCAAATCCAGATGCATCCGGAGCTCGATCTCCGATTTCCAACAGGACCAGTAGACGCACTCTTGGAGTGAATACTGAGCCGGGGGCGTGCTCTTCGAAATATCGGGTAGTATACACACTACGCCTTGCGCAAACATACGCCATGCTTCCAGCGGCTTCATGCTATACATGAAGTACACACCAGCGAGAAAATGGCACTGTGAGACGATCAAGTCATCCATGGCCATCAACAACCCGAATCTTCGTTGAGCTGCCGCGAAATATGAATTGGCTGTGACCCAATCGGCTTGGTTGGCATTCGGAGACGCGATCGAGCCCAAGGCGCAGACAAGCAGCACAAGGCAGGACTCGGCATCCCAGCCAACGCCATTCATACACACGTTGTTCAAGGTTTGGCGTAAGAAATGCTCTTCGAGGACAGGGTTCTTGCTGAGTACATGCTCGAAGCAATGATGGAGCAGCTGCTTGCATGCATCGGTTTCGAGATCGAGGTTTGCGCTTTTCGCTGGCTTCCATGGGGCTGATTGTCGTAGCAGATCTACTAGTCCAAGGTTGCTGTGGAATTGGTCCCCGAAAATTGGCCATCTGAGAATATGTTCTACTGTGTTCGACAATGCTCTAATTTCTTGAGGCGGCCTGCTATCAATGTGACTAGCAGGAACATGCGAAACGCCTTCAGTGTTCACGGCGGCGAAGCTCGACGTCACTGTATCTGAAGAGGTGTACGCGATGGCTTGAGATGATACGGATAAGCCTGTCGAGATATGTGCTTTTAGGTTTTCTTCGAGCTGGCTTAGACGATCAAGAATAGCAAGGCTTGCGGGATCATACGCGGAAAGGTCGTAGGTGGAGTAGATACATGCGGCTCCAGAGCTTTCGCAAAAGGAGCACGTCGGCCGCCGATTGTCGCACTTTGTTTTGCGAGAGCGACAAGTCTGACATGCAGCGACTGCTCTTTTGCGGGGGTAGGCTGAAGATCCCCGTGGGGCAGGACGCTTTCGACCTTCCGGCTCGTCAGCCATAGGTAGTCAACGCTCGCTTGGGCGTCTGGGACGGTCACAGATCAGTTGGATGAGATGTGGAAAGGAAAGATGAGATGCAAGCAGCGGACGGGGAGTGTCGGTCTTAATTCACACCGACGCACTAGCTGACGTAGATGAAACTCGGCAGGCACGAGTCAGGATCAAGACGCGACCTGGACAACACAACATTCACCGATGTTACAGTGTGCATTCACAGCGGCAACCACTATCTTGAAACGACGTCCAGTGTCTCTACACCTTTCTGCTGAACAAGTCAGTCCCACGAAGACCCTCTAAGCCTCTACTGTGTCCAAAGCCTCTTTACGCTCAATGTCCTCCGACTGATACGATCCCATGCGCCTTGGCGAGATCTTTTGCTCGAACAGAGTGTTTATCTGGTCGAAAGACTTGCCCTTGAGCTCCGGTATGTAGAAGAAGCACACCGTGGTGGCGATCGCGGCCAGGCCGCCGAACACGAAGCCAAGCTTGCCTCTCAAGTTGCCCTCGTCGGGATTGATCATGTAGGGGATGGCCACGTTCATCGCGATACCCATGACGGATTGCGTGGCAGTAGCAAGTGCAGTTGTGTGACCGCGGAGTGACGGTGTGGAGGTTTCTCCCAAGAGCACAAAGGCTAAAGCTCCAATGGTGTTGAAGTACACAAAGGCGTAGATGACAGTGGCCGCTGCTTGTACCCACTTTGCTCCGTTGGAGGGTACTACGTCCATGACACCGATGAGAATCAAAAGACCGGTGAGCGTGGCCATACCAGCGATGAATTGGGAGCGCCGTCCGAACTTGTTAACCTAGAGGGAGATGTATGAAGTCAGTGTATGTCTCAGACGCATTTCGTACATGCGACTTTGCTTACTGTAAACCATGACAAGAAATTACCGAGCACTCCGCAAGCGGTAACGCCAACACCAAGGTCGAAACTCTTCGAAGGATCCAGACCCGCAAGTTGGAAGAAGTAGCTGCTGTATCCAAGGACGAAGATGATTCCGACCAGATGCTGGCAAAGGAATGCGCCAGTAGAGATGCCCGTACGGATCAGATTCGTGCCCTGGAAGCATTGCATTATGCTAGGCTTCTCATTCTCAGCGTGGGCAAGGTGGCTGGCTCTCATGGCTGCGACCTTGACATCGACCCGCTTGTCCTTGCCCCACAGTATCTTCATGGCCTTTTCGGCCTCATCATATCTGCCCCTTCTGACCAAGTACCACGGCGACTCGGGAGCGAACCACAGACCAGAAAGGAGGAACGCCACGAAGAATAATTGCAGGGCAAACGGAGCGCGGTAGGCCCATCTGTCCTCACGTTCGCCAAAAGCTTTGACTGCGGCGTTGGAGAGGAGCTGTCCAAGTGCAATGCCGAGGTTGACACCAGCCGTGGAAAGACCGCGAAGGACGACTGGAGTGATCTGCATGATCGGTCAGCTTGAGTTCATTGTTCACTGGGGAGTAGACAAGTCACTAACCTCGGAAGTTACCAGTGGTCCTATCGAGAGGTAGAAGCCCAGACCCAGCCCAAGTATCAGCTTGCTCATGAGAAAAGCAACTCGTGTGACAGAGAGAACCTCCCCGACAATACCGCCAGTGCAGATGATCAGACCAACAAGCAGTGCACCTCGGCGCCCGATGCGATCAGCCGTCCAGGCGCATGCAAAGCCTCCGAAGAATTGGCCAACGGAACTGACCATGTTGAAAGCTGTCTGCCAGTCTGCAGGCAGTACAGCCTCGCCCTTGAATATGTACCCGAAGTCGCGTCGAAAGGATGCTACACCAATCATAGCACCGTTCACTTGAGCATCGAAACCCCTGGACAAGTCAGCCTGCGTCCTCTTCGATGCCGTTCGAAGCTGCCTTACCATCCGACCGCAGCCATTGCGTAAAAAAAAGACCACCAGACGAGAGCCGGATGATGACGGGCAACATATCTGAATGTCAAACCTTCCTCATCGATACGATCAGCTCGTAGTGCAGCTTTATCGATCATCGTCGAGCCATGTAGACTTTCGTTGTGTACAGTCGTCTCCGTATTGGGCTTGTCCATCATGATGGATGAGGAATCGAAACGAACGATAGACTGTATGAGTATAGAACTCGTTCTGAATCATAGCAAGCATAGATCTGCGTCCTCTCTTCTCCTTATATAACAACAGTTGGTGAAAATGAAGGCGACAACCACATAGAATACTACTAGACGGAAGAGGTTAAACACAGCCTTCGAGCGACACTCCCCGAAGCCAAGCCCACGCTGGGTTAAGTGCCAAAACCCAGAACCCCTTCGTCGGGCTTCGTCTCCGCACTGGGGTAAACCCACGAGGCAGCGACCCCAGATCTCGAACTCGTCCACGGTCTCATAACATCCCTTACGAAATTCGCCTTCGATGGCAGTGCCAATACTACCAGCACCTGCGGTGTTTACTTTTCGACGAAGCGACGCTAACTTCCGAGCAGTGTCATGTCTTTCACGCGGTAAATGTAATCTGACTCGTAAAGCATTGCACGACACGATGGTGGCTCAGCCAAGCATCGACCCCGAAGTCTTCCGTCATGGATAACGGACCTGCTCTTTTGCCTGGTTCGCTGATTTGAGGATCCTGGAGATGAGGCAGAGACGACTTTGCCGAACGATTTTTTACGATCACAGTGGACGGAAGTTGTTGACGAAACGATGGAGACCTCTGTTTGAAGAGTATGTGGTGGCTCAAACCACAGAGTTGCGTCTCAAACTAGGATCACGTATTTGTGCAGCAGCAAATGCGAGAGGCTTCATACTATTCAGTGCTTACATCTCACGTGAGATGAGAAGTAAGTGGTGGTATGGTATATCTCAAGACTTAACCTTGCATCAACGTACCAAACAATACACCGCTAGCTTAACATGAACCACGGTTCTCCGCTCACCACTCGTCTTAACTCTTCTACGACCCACACACGCCCACCATACCTACACAAAACAACCACTCCGATCTCCAGCCGGTCAATATGCCGCAAAGCCACTCGAACTCCAACACACTCACCATACACACCGCCGTCGACTTCGTGCGCGCCCAAGGCGTGGGCATTGGCCTCGTGCAATGCGCAACTCCCACCGGACGGTCCGAAGAGCGCAAATACGGCTTCAAGCGCTCGCAACTTGCGTGTGAGAACGTCAAAACGCCTGAGAGAGCGAACATGCTTGCCCTGCTGCATGCGCTAGGTCTGGCTCGAACCACGATCAAACGTCTTGGTGTACATGTGCAGACATTGACGGTATTCTGCAGCTCGTCAAACGTCTGCGACATCATCAATCACTACCTCGAATGTAGCTTGATAGAGCTTGAGCACGTGGTCAGTACGAATGACCGCGCGATGATCAGGAGGGTCGTTGTATCAGTGCGCGAGCTGGAGAGGCGCGGAGTTGAGGTTCGCATCGTACATAGTGTAAGCTTTCAGGTGAGCGAGGAGGCCGCCAGAGTGAGGACGCTGGCTCGACAGAAAGGCAGCAAGGCATGTCGCAGTCGGCGTCGCGCGAGGGTTTCAGTGGCAGCAGGAGAGTAGGCCATTACAGTACTGGGCACTTGGAAGGCATGGCTGTGACTGTTGTTTCGTGTGTTCAAGTCCACCAACGATAATACATCACAGACATGTCTCAAGCAAAGTATGGCACCATTCGCAACGGACGCGAGTCCAACCTTTCCTTCCAAATCTAGTATAAACGAACGACGAAGAACGAAACCATCTCAACTCACAACATCCAAACCGCGCCGTCAAGAGACCGGAGTGTTGGACGCCGGCCCCAAGACATGAAAACACAACCTAAACACCATCACTATCATCTCCTGTCTCCATCCTTCTATCCATCTCCTTTCATGCCCCACCTTCCACCCCTCAAAGGAACTGGTACGAAGCAATGTCAA
>Ga0265780_10006230_pt1 | contig 14855 bp, 14 predicted proteins | sample P1T30metagenome_FD_192432 | JGI IMG/M metagenome (GOLD analysis project Ga0265780, IMG submission 192432) | Plant litter microbial communities from East Loma Ridge, Irvine, California - P1 T30 | ecosystem: Environmental > Terrestrial > Plant litter > Unclassified | place: USA: California... | reverse complement strand
CCAGGGTGGCAACGTCGGGCACCTTGATGCCTGCCGAGCGCTTGGCCGGCTCGACCACTTTGAGCGTTTTTAGGCGCGGGGCCACGTCGACGCCGAGGTCTTCCGGCTTGACCACTTCGAGCGGCTTTTTCTTGGCCTTCATGATGTTCGGCAGCGTCACGTAGCGCGGCTCATTCAGGCGCAGGTCGGTGGTGACGATGGCGGGCAGGGTCAATGCCAGCGTTTCGAGGCCGCCGTCGACTTCACGGGTGACCGTCACTTTGCCGTCTTCCAGCACGACTTTCGAGGCGAAGGTGGCTTGCGGCCAGCCCAGCAGCGACGCCAGCATCTGGCCGGTCTGGTTCGAATCGTCGTCGATGGCCTGCTTGCCCAGGATGATCAGTTGCGGCTGTTCCTTGTCGGCCAATGCCTTCAGGACCTTCGCCACGCCCAGCGGCTCGGTGTCGCCCGCGGTTTCGACCAGGATGCCGCGGTCGGCGCCAATCGCCATGCCGGTGCGCAGCGTTTCCTGGCACTGCGTCACGCCAATCGAGACGGCCACCACTTCGCTTACCTTGCCGGCTTCCTTCAGGCGCATCGCTTCTTCGAGCGCGATTTCATCGAAAGGGTTCATCGACATCTTGACGTTGGCGATATCGACGCCGCTGCCGTCGGACTTGACGCGGACCTTGACGTTGTAATCGACAACGCGTTTGACGGGTACCAGAACTTTCATGGGTATGCCTTTGGGAAAATTAGTAGTGATGACTGGCTAAAGTGGCCTAGATTATATGAGAAAAACGCCTTCCGCACGAAATTAAAGCACGATCGTGCGATTTTTCGGTAGAGGAAAACGTCTAAATCATGCAGCGCGCGCCTCGCGGCCGCGCCCAGGATTACTTGCGCCGCATCAGGAAGGTAAATTCACCGTTGAGGTGGGTGTGGGCCAGGAGGGCGTTGCCGGTCTGTTTGGCAAAGGCCTGGAAATCGCGGACGGAACCGGTGTCGGTCGCCACGATCCGCAGGACTTGCCCCGTTTCCATATCGGCCAAGGCTTTTTTGGCCTTGAGGATAGGCAACGGACAGTTCAGGCCACGTGCATCCAGATCCTTGTGGAATTCCACGGTGTCGCTGTCGAGGGTGAGTTCGCTCATTGCTTGCCTGCTGGGGATGGTAGTGCTCATTTTACGCAGTCTACTCCAATTTACGGAGCATGACGCACTGCACAAATTTTTTCGTATTGCTGTTGCGCGGTCGCAACTTGCGGTTTTAATCGTTGCGTTTTTTGAATCGGTGTGAACTTAACGTTCGAAACAAGACACAGGTTGACTGCATGCGGTAGAAATACCGCAGGCCCGCCCATGGTTCCCCCAGGGCAAGGCCTGCACTGCGCCTCAGGCCGGGTCAGGTCCGCTCGGCGACCCAGCCCGCGACGCCTGCCAGCGCCGCGTCCAGCCCGGCTGGTTCGGTACCGCCAGCCTGCGCCATGTCGGCGCGGCCGCCACCTTTGCCACCAACCTGCTTCGCCACGAAGTTGACCAACTCTCCCGCTTTGACCTTGCCGGTGGCGTCAGCCGTCACGCCGGCGATCAGGCTCACCTTGCCATCGATGACGCTGGCCAGCACGATGGCCGCGGTCTTCAGCTTGTCCTTGAGCTTGTCCACGGTTTCGCGCAGGCGGGCCACGTCGGCGCCGTCGAGCACGGCGGCCAGCACCTTGATGCCGTCCACGTCAACCGCCTGCGACACCAGTTCATCGCCCTGCCCCGACGCCAGCTTCGACTTCAGCGCGGCCAGTTCCTTTTCCAGCGACTTGACCTGGTCCTGCACCTGGCCGATGCGCGCCGTCAGTTCGTCCGGATTGGTCTTCAGGGCGCCGGCAGCTTCCTGCAGGCGGCGCGTCATGCCCTGCACCAGCGCCAGCGCGCCTTCGCCCGTGACGGCTTCGACACGGCGGATGCCGGCGGCGACGCCGCTTTCAGAGACAATCTTGAACAGCCCGATGTCGCCGGTGCGGGTCACGTGGACGCCACCGCAGAGCTCTTTCGACGAGCCGATGTCGAGCACACGGACTTCGTCGCCGTATTTCTCGCCGAACAGCGCCATCGCGCCATGCTTGACCGCATCGTCAAACGACATGTGCTGCGCCTGCGTGGCGTGGTTTTCCAGGATTTCGCGGTTGACGATGACTTCGACGCGGGCGATCTCGTCCGCCGTCAGCGGCGCGTTGTGGCTGAAGTCGAAGCGCGTCTTGTCGGGGTCGACCAGCGAGCCTTTTTGCTGGACGTGACCGCCCAGCACTTCGCGCAGCGCCTTGTGCATCAGGTGCGTGGCCGAGTGGTTGCGGATGGTGCGGGCGCGCTTGGTCTCGTCGACCTGCGCGTCGACCGTATCGCCGACTTTCAGCGACCCGCTTTGCAGCACGCCGTGGTGGCCGAACACGTCGGCCTGGATTTTGAGCGTGTCTTCGACTTCAAAATTCCCGATCATTCCGTGGTCGCCCACCTGCCCGCCGGATTCAGCGTAGAACGGCGTCGTGTCGAGCACGACGATGCCCGCCTGGCCTGCCTGCAACTCCTGCACCGACACGCCGTCGCTGTACAGGGCGATCACGTGCGTGTTGTGGACGAGGCTGTCGTAACCGACGAACTTGGTTTTCTCGCCGGCGTACTCTACGCCGGCCGCCATCTTGAACTTGCCGGCAGCGCGGGCGGTTTTCTTTTGCTGTTCCATCGCGGCCGTGAAACCGGCTTCATCGAGCGTGATGCCACGCTCGCGGCAGATGTCGGCGGTCAGGTCGAGCGGGAAGCCGTAGGTGTCGTACAGCGTGAACGCCGTGGCGCCGTCGAGATTCTTGCTGTCCTTTGCCAGCTGCGCCTCGAGGATCTTCATGCCGTTTTCCAGCGTTTCGCCGAAGCGCTCTTCCTCGGCTTTCAGCACTTGCGCGACACGTTCTTTCGCGCTCGCCAGTTCCGGATAGGCCGCGCCCATTTCGACATGCAGGTCTTCCACCAGCTTGTAGAAAAACGGCTTGGTCTGGCCCAGTTTGTGACCTTGGCGCAAGGCACGGCGGACGATGCGGCGCAGCACATAGCCGGGGCCTTCGCTGGCGGGAATGACGCCGTCGACGATCAGGAAACTCGCCGAGCGGATATGGTCGGCAATCACTTTCAGCGAATTGTCGTTCAGGTCGGTACAGGCGGTTTCGCGCGCGGCAGCCTTGATGAGCGCCTGGAACAGGTCGATCTCGTAGTTGCTGTGCACGTGCTGCAGGATGGCGGCGAGGCGCTCGAGGCCCATGCCGGTGTCGATCGACGGCTTCGGCAGCGGCGACATATTGCCGGCTTCGTCGCGCACGAACTGCATGAACACGAGGTTCCAGATTTCGATGAAACGGTCGCCGTCTTCGTCGGCCGAGCCTGGAGGGCCACCCCAGATCTCCGGGCCGTGGTCGTAAAACACTTCGGTGCACGGGCCGCACGGGCCGGTGTCGCCCATCTGCCAGAAATTGTCGGAGGCGTAGCGCGCGCCCTTGTTGTCGCCGATGCGGATGATGCGCTCTTTCGGCACGCCGATTTCATTGGCCCAGATAGCGTAGGCCTCGTCATCTTCGAAGTAGACGGTCACAGTGAGCTTTTCGGCTGGCAAGGCGTAAACCTTGGTCAGCAGTTCCCAGCAATAGTTGATGGCATCGCGCTTGAAATAATCGCCGAAGCTGAAGTTGCCGAGCATCTCGAAGAAAGTGTGGTGACGCGCGGTGTAGCCGACGTTTTCCAGGTCGTTGTGCTTGCCGCCGGCACGCACGCAGCGCTGCACCGAGGTGGCGCGCGAGTACGGGCGCGAATCGACGCCGAGAAACACATCCTTGAATTGCACCATCCCGCTGTTGGTGAACAACATGGTCGGATCGTTCCCGGGAATTAGCGAGCTGGAGCGGACAATCGCATGGCCTTTGGATTCGAAGAACTTCAGGAATTTGTCGCGGATTTCGGATGATTTCATGTCGTGAGGGCGAAGGATGGCAGCATGCTGATAAAGAAAATGATTATAGCCCAGCCCCGCCGGTTGCTGTCAGTGCCGCCGCCCGCACAAAAGTTGCACAACAATTGGGGTCAGAGTCAAATTGTTGAGCAATTGTTCCGTCAGACGCACGGCATGGCGTGCGTCTGCAGTGAAATTAACATCGATCAATTGGCGAATAATTGCACTCTGACCCTAATTGTTTTGCAATTGTTTCAAGTAAAGTCGGGGCCGATGAGATCGAGGCGGTCGGTGCAGAGGCAGTCGACGCCCCAGGCGCGCAGCGTGCGGGCACGGTCGACGGCGTTGACGGTGTAGCACAGCAGGCCGAAGCCGGCGGCCTTGACGGCGTGGGCGTCGCGCTCGGTCAGGTGCCTGTGGTTCATGTGGATGGCGATCGCGCCGAGCGCGCCGGCTTGCGCCTGCCAGTCGGGCGGGAGCTGGTCGAACAGGCAGGCGCGGTTCAGGAGGGGCGCGGCGTCGCGCGCAGCAGCCAGCGCGGCCATGCTGAACGAGGACAGCAGCGGCGCAGCAGCGGTGCCGAGTTCGGCGGCGAACAGGGCGGCGGCGATGCGGGCGACCGTGGCGCCGGTTGCTGCTTCATGGCCCGGCACCGGCTTGATCTCGATGTTCATCCAGATGCCGTGGGCCTTGCAATACTGTGCGTATTCGACGAAGTACGGGACCGGTTCCCCTGCGTACGCCTTGCCGAACCAGCTGCCGGCGTCCATCTTGTTCAGTTCGCCAGCGTCGTAATCCGGAATAGTGCCGCTGCCGGGCACCGTGCGGCCAAGGAAGGGATCGTGCATGACGACGGGAACCCCGTCGCGTGCCAGCATGACATCGAATTCGATGGCGCGAAAACCACGGCGCGCGCCTTCCTTGACCGCGGCCAGTGTGTTTTCCGGCGCCAGCGTGCCGCCCCCGCGGTGCGCGACGACGCAGGCGTACGGCCAGTATGACCTCGCGGCGGTCATGGACGGCTCGCCATCAGCAGCCAGCCAAGCGCCAGCAGGTTGATCACCACACTGATCCAGAACTGCAATTGAAAACTGCGCTTTGCTGTCTTGTGGCGCAAGGTTTGCTGGGCCAGCAACGCGCCCGGCCAGCCGCCCACCAGGCCGAGTATCAGCAGGCGCTTTTCCGGCGTGCGGCGCTGGCCCGACCGGGCCGCCGATTTGTCGCGCGCGTAGTGGAAGAACGCGACGATGCTGAAGAACAGGTAAAGCACGCCGATGGCGGGGAGGATATCCAGCAGCGCGGGATCGTCAAGAGGATGCATGGCAAATCAAGAGTGGCAACGATGACGCCAGCTTAGGCGCGCCACGGCGGCTTGTCCACTTGGAATATCCACGCGGAAATCCAGTTCGTCCCGGGAGGTACGGTATCGTACAGAGTGCGCGTGGTGTGCGCCCTATCCTGCATGTCCTTACCAACCAGCCAGGAGACACACCATGTCCTTCGACTTAGGCAACTTGTTGCAGCAGTTCACGGGCGCGAATGCCAATCCTGCGCAAGCAGAACAGCACTTCGACCAGGTCGCCCAGGCGGCCCCGCAGGCACAATTATCGCAGGGCCTGAGCCAGGCCTTCCGCTCCGAGCAGACCCCGCCCTTCCCGCAAATGGCCGCGCAATTGTTTGGCAATAGCGATCCGAACCAGCGTGCCGGCATGCTCAACCAGATCCTTGGCAGCATCGGGCCCGGCGTCCTGTCTTCACTCGCCGGCGGCGCGCTGGGCGGCCTTGGCAGCCTGTTCGGTGGCGGCAATGCCGGCCAGCAGCAAACGCCCCAGATCACCCCCGAACAGGCATCGCAAATGACGCCGGAGCAGGTACGCCAGATCGCGGAACAGGCCGAGCAGCACAATCCGAGCGTGGTCGACCGCATGGGCGACTTCTATGCGCAGCATCCCGGCCTGGTCAAAGGCCTGGGCGGCGCGGCGCTGGCCATTGCACTGGGCCATATGGCGCAGGGCATGAAGCGCAACTAATGCAGCGAAACCGTATTCAGATTTATTCACCACAACAACAAGGAAAAACTCATGGGTATCCTCAGCAATATTTTTCATAAAATTTTCCCCGGTTCGCATCCTGCCGCCCAGGGTCCCGCAGCCACCACGCCCCAGGCGCCGGCCACCACCACGGCTGCACCAACGGCTGCGCCTGTACCCGCACCGGCGGCGTCGGCACCGATGCCGGAAGTCGATGTGGAAGCCGTGTTGACCGGCATGCAGGCCTCCGCCGGGCAGCAGCTGAACTGGCGCACGTCGATCGTCGACCTGATGAAATTGCTGGGCCTGGACAGCAGCCTGCAAGCGCGCAAGGAACTGGCGGCGGAGCTGCACTACACCGGCGACACCAATGATTCGGCGTCGATGAATATCTGGCTGCATCGCCAGGTGATGAACAAGCTGGCAGCCAATGGCGGCAAGGTGCCGGCCGATCTGAAGGACTGATTGCCTCTGCGAGAGCAAAAAAAAAAGCCGCAGGCGCGCCTGCGGCTTTTTAACGTTGGCACCACTTAAAAATAGGACAACCCCAATGCGCGGCGGACTTCATCGACCGTGCTGGCGGCAACGGCGCGTGCTTTCATCGTGCCTTCCTTGAGCATTTGCAGCACTTGTCCCTTGTCCTGGGCGAACTCTTCGCGGCGCGCGCGAATCGGGGCAAGCATTTCCTGCAACACGGCGTCGAGGCGTTTCTTGACGACGCTGTCGCCCAGGCCGCCGCGCACGTAATGCGCTTTCATCTCTTCCAGCGCGGCCTTGTCGGTGTCAAAGGCGTCCAGGTAAAGGAAGGCAACGTTGCCTTCGAGATGGCCGGGATCGGCCACCAGCAGGTGCAGCGGGTCGGTGTAGACCTGCTTCACGGCGGCACGGATCTGGTCGGCGCTGTCGCCCAGGTTGATGGTATTGCCGAGCGATTTGCTCATCTTGGCCTTGCCGTCGATACCCGGCAGGCGACCGATTTCCGGCACCAGCGCCTTGGCTTCCACGAGAATGTCGCGCTGGGCCAGGCGGTTGAAGCGGCGCACGATTTCATTGGTCTGCTCGATCATCGGGATCTGGTCCTCGCCCACCGGCACCAGCGTCGCCTTGAACGCGCTGATGTCGGATGCCTGGCTGGCCGGATACGTCAGGAAGCCGGCCGGAATGTCGCGCTCGAAACCGCGCAGGCGAATTTCTTCCTTGACGGTGGGGTTGCGCTCGAGGCGCGCCACGGTCACCAGGTTCAGATAGTAAAACGTCAGTTCGGCCAGTTCGGGAATTTGCGACTGGATGAAAATCGTGGTCTTTGCGGGATCGATGCCAACGGCCAGGTAGTCGAGCGCCACTTCGACGACGTTCCGGTGCACCTTGCCGGTGTCGTCCATATTGTCGGTCAGCGCCTGGGCGTCGGCCAGCATGACGAATTGCTGGTATTGATCCTGGTACGTGACGCGGTTGCGCAGGCTGCCGACAAAGTGGCCGAGGTGTAGCGGGCCGGTCGGGCGGTCACCGGTCAGGATGACCGGAGTGGGGGTGGTGATCAAGCTCATCGAAACTCCTGGTGTGTGCCTCGACTGCGCCGCGCAAACAAAACGCCGCCTGAATCGAGGCGGCGTTCATTGACTGGTTACATCATGTCGAGTGGCCGCGCGCTGTTAGCGGCGCCACCAATTGCGAACATGTGAGAAGGGGAAATTCATGGAGCGCAGGGTGACAGCTTACTGTTCCAATGTCAACTCCTGGACCCTGCGCGAAGCGGGCGTTATAAGATACGCGATCGCGCAACCCGCGCCACCACCCACAGGATCCCTATCGTGCACGAGCAGCATCCCTTCCCCTTCCTGCGCGAAATCCTGCTGTTCCTGACCCTGGCCGGCATCCTGGTCCCCCTGCTGCAGCGCCTGCGCATCAACCAGGTGCTGGGTTTCCTCGCGGCCGGCGCGCTGGCCGGGCCGTTCGGGCTCGGGTTGCTGGCGCGGCAATTTCCCTGGCTGGGCTGGCTCACCTTCCCCGCCGGCGAAGGTGTCAACGCGCTGGGTGAACTGGGCGTGCTGTTCCTGATGTTCATGATCGGCCTGGAATTGTCGACAGCCCGGCTGTGGGCCATGCGCGGCTGGGTGTTCGGCATTGGCGGCGCCCAGGTGGTCCTGAGCGCCATCGGGCTCGGCGTTGCCCTGCACCTGGCCGGACAGAACTGGACCAGCGCGGCCATCCTGGGGCTGGTGCTGTCGCTGTCGTCGACCGCCGTCGTCATGCAGCTGCTGAGCGAACAGCACAATACCGGCAGCAAGCTGGGCCAGGCGGCGTTTGCCGTGCTGATGCTGCAGGACCTGGCGGTGGTGCCGCTGCTGATCGTGATCGGCGCGCTTGGCAAGGGCAGCGGCGACGCCAACGGCACCGCCATGCTGGTGCTCGGCACGGTGGCCAAGGCCGGTGGCGCCATCCTGCTGATCTACCTGGTGGGCCGGCGGGTCGTGCATCCGCTGTTCCGCACCTTTGCGCGCCAGCACCAGCCGGACGTGTTCATGGCGCTGATCCTGCTGTGCACGTTCGGCATCGCTTCGCTGTCGGCGGCGGCCGGCCTGTCGATGGCGCTGGGCGCGCTGATCGCCGGCCTGCTGCTGGCCGAAACGGAATTCCGCCACGAAGTCGAACTGATGGTGGAACCGTTCAAGGGCTTGCTGATGGGCCTGTTTTTCATGACGGTGGGCATGCAGATGGACGCGCGCCAGCTGGTGGCGGCGCCGCTGTGGCTGGCTGTGGCGGTTGCCGGCTTGCTGGTGATCAAGGGTGTTGTCGTCACGATCCTGTTCCGCCTGAAAGGCCTGCACTGGGGCCGGGCCATCGAGGGTGGCCTGCTGCTCGGGCAAGGCGGCGAGTTTGCTTTCATTGTCATCGGCTTCGCGGTCACCGCGCGCCTGGTCGATGCGGCGCTGGGCGCGCGCATCATGCTGGCGGTGGGCCTGTCGCTGTTCGTCACGCCGATGATGGCGCGCCTGGGAGCGGCCATCGGGGAGCGCTGGGAGCGCAGCCACGCGCCGGAGGTGCCGTCGATCGAGCACGCCGACCTGTCGTCGGTCCAGGGACGGATCATCATTGCCGGATTCGGCCGCGTGGGCCAGCAGCTGGCCAAGCTGCTGACGGAGCAGCACATCGCGTTCGTCGCCTTCGAAAATGACGCAAAACTGGTGGCGCAGCTGCATGCCGAGGGCTTGCCGGTGTATTTCGGCAACGCGTCGCGCGCCGAGCTGCTGCGCCGGGTGGCGGCCGATACCGCGCCCGCCATCGTCCTGACGATGGACCACGCCGCGTCGGCGCTGCATGCCGTGCGCGGCATCCGGCGCGAATTTCCCGACGTGCCGCTGTTCGCGCGTGCGCGCGACGAGCGCAACGCGCGCGCGCTGGCCAGCGCCGGCGCAACGGTGGTGGTGCCGGAAACGCTCGAAGCGAGCCTGCAATTGTCCGCCCTGGTGCTGGAAACGATGGGGCTGGACGAGGGCAGCGTCGACACCATCATCGATACCGAACGCGACGCATTCTCCGCCACGCTGGCCCGTGCCGCCGCCCGCGCGGAGGATCGCGGCGGACGATCCCAGCCGCTATAATCCGGCGACCATGGCAACAGTGATCGGAATGCAAGATGGTTGATTCAGACAAGCACAACGCACCGGCCGCCAGCCTGCCGACAGCGCTGGGACACATCCGCGTGCTCGACCTGTCACGCGTGCTGGCCGGCCCCTGGTGCGCGCAAAACCTGGCCGACCTGGGCGCCGACGTGATCAAGATCGAACGTCCCGGCGTAGGCGACGACACCCGTGCCTGGGGCCCGCCCTATGCCCGCGACGCTCAAGGCGACAACACCACCGAAGCAGCCTATTATTTGTCGGCCAACCGCGGCAAGCGCTCGGTGACGGTGGACATCGCCAGCCCCGTCGGCCAGGCGCTGCTGCGCGAGCTGGTCCTGCACTGCGACGTGGTGCTGGAAAACTTCAAGGTCGGCCACCTGCAGCGTTACGGCCTCGACTACGATAGCCTGCGCGCGCTCAAACCCGGCCTGGTCTACTGCTCGATCACCGGCTTCGGCCAGGATGGCCCCTACGCCCACCGCGCCGGCTACGATTTCCTGATCCAGGGCATGGGCGGCCTGATGTCGGTGACCGGCGAGCGCGACGCCCTGCCCGGCGGCGGGCCGCAGAAAGCTGGCGTGGCGCTGACCGACCTCATGACCGGCATGTACGCCACCGTTGCCGTCATGGCCGCCCTCACCCACCGTGACCGCACCGGGCAGGGCCAATACATCGATTTGGCGCTGCTCGACACGCAAGTGGCCATGCTGGCCAACATGGGCAGCAATTACCTGAACACCGGCAAGGCGCCTCAGCGCTGGGGCAACGCCCACGCGAACATAGTGCCGTACCAGACCTTCGCGTGCAGCGACGGGCATATCATCGTCGCGGCCGGAAACGACAGCCAGTACCAGAAATTCGTCGAAGCCGGCGGCCGGCCCGAACTCGCGCGCGACCCTGCCTACCTCACCAATCCGCTGCGCGTGCAGCACCGCGACACACTGGTGCCGTTGCTGGCCGCCATGGTGCGCGAACGCAGCCGCGCCGAATGGATCATGCTGCTCGAAGCCGTCGGCGTGCCGTGCGGTCCGATCAACGACATCGCCGATGTGTTCGCGAACCCGCAGGTGCAGGCGCGGGGACTCGCCTTCGACCTGCCGCATCCGAGTGCCGGCACCGTCAAGCTTGTGCGCAGCCCGATGCGCCTGTCCGCCACACCGGCCGGCAGCACATTGCCTCCGCCCACACTGGGCCAGCACACCGATGAAGTGCTGCACGAACTGCTCGGCAAGAGCCCGACCGAAATTGCCGCCCTTCATGCCGGCGGCGTAGTCTGAGCATCCTGCACCGGCTGGTGCAGCCTTTCCCGGAAGCGGGCGAAAGCGGACCGAAGCGGGCGAAAGCGGACCGAAGCAGGCTAGTGCAGCTTGTGCTTGAAGTCGGACAGCTCCGCGTGCACGCGCGTGACGGCGGCTTCCAGCTGCGCCGGCATTTGCGGACTGCTGCGGCTCAGGCGCTTGACTTCATCGCCCATGTCCTCGAGCTTGTCCACTGCCGCGATGATGCGGGCCTGGTCATTGGACGCGATGACCGGCTGCGCTTGCTGGTATTCCTGCGAAATGCGTTCGATGCAACTGCGCACTTCCTGCGGCGTATCCTGTGACTCCTTGCAGGCGCGCTGCGCTTCGTCGATGGTGGTTTGCAGGTGCTGGAAACGCTGGGTAATTTCGTTGGCTTGTAGCATAGTTGTTCCTCCTCATTTATCCGTTCGGTTCATGAAAGTTGGACCACAAGCTCTCACTATAGTTCGGCGAACGCAGGATACAAGCTGCGGCGGCGGCTCGCGCCGCGGCTACCCTTCGGTGGGAGCGATCTCCGCCGGCTCCAGCGGCGCGAGGGTGCGCAGTTTCAACGCGATCAGCAGCGCCGCGGCCAGGATGGTCCCCAGCACCGTCACCACGCCCGCCCACCGGCCGTGCTCCCAGGCCACGCCGGCAAACCAGCCGACCACGCTCGACCCCATGTAATAGAAGAACAGGTACAGCGCCGATGCCAGCGCCTGCGGTGCGCGCGCGCGCCGTCCCACCCAGCTGCTGGCCACCGAGTGCGATGCGAAAAAGCCGAACGTAAACAAGCCCATGCCGAGCACGATGGCGGGCAAAAAATTAATCAACGTAATCAGCAAGCCCGCCAGCATCAGCCCCATCACCAGCCACAGCACGTTGCGCCGGCCCAGGCGGTCGGCCAGGCGGCCGGCCCAGACCGAGCTGAAAATGCCCAACAGATACAGCATCGACAGCAGGCCGACGACGCTCGGACGCAGCGCATACGGCGCACCCAGCAGGCGGTAGCCGATGTAGTTGTACATGCTGACAAACGCGCCCATCAGCAAAAAGGCCAGCGCGAACAGCCACGGCAGGCCCGCGTCGAGGACATGGCTGCGGGCGCCGCGCAACAGGCCTTTCAAGCCGCGCGAGCCGGGCCGGAAGTTTCTCGAGGCCGGCAGGCTGCGCCAGAATTCCCAGGCCGCATACATGCCTGCCGCGCCCATCAGGCCCAGCGCCAGGCGCCAGTTGTAGAAGTCGCTGATGACCGAGGTCAGCAGGCGTCCCAGCATGCCGCCGAACGCGCTGCCGCTGATATACAGGCCCATCGACAGGCCCAGCGAGCGCGGATCGATTTCTTCGCTGAGGTAAGCCATGGCAATGGCCGGCATGCCGCCCAGCATGAAGCCGAGCAGCCCGCGCAGCACCAGCAATTGCGGGAAAGTGTGGGCGAATGCGCACAGCAAGGTCAGGATGCCGCCCAGCGTCATCGATGCCGCCATCATCGGCTTGCGCCCGAAACGCTCGGAGAGCAGGCTCGACACGATCAGCGAAATGGCCAGCATCCCGGTCGACAACGACAGCGCCAGGCTGCTCTGCGCGGCAGTGAGCGCAAACTCGCGCGACAGCATGGGCATCAGCGGCTGGATGCAGTACAGCAGCGCGAACGTCGAAAAGCCGCCGAACATCATGGCGCGGTTGATGCGCTTGAAATCGGCGGCGCCGGGGCTGATGGTGGACATGGCGGGAACGATCGGAACGGCAGAGGCGGGTGACATGGCAAATCCTTGTGACGATGACCCATCTTAGGATTGCGCAGTCATACTGTCCAATATATATTAAAGCCTGTATTCATTGAAAAAATCGATCAACACGGAGGCTGCCCATGGAATTGCGCCACCTGCGTTACTTCATCGCGGTCGCTGAAGAACTGCATTTCACCCGGGCCGCGGCGCGCCTGCACATCGGCCAGCCGCCACTGAGCCAGGCCATCCAGGCGCTGGAAACGGACATCGGTGCGCAATTGCTCGAACGCAGCAAGCGCTGGGTGCGCCTGACCGAGGCGGGCAAGCTGTTCCTGTCCGACGCCCGGCGCATCCTGGCGCTGGCCGAACAGGCTGGCGAGACGGCGCGGCGGGCCGCGCGCGGTGAAGTAGGCGAATTGCGCATCGGCTTCACCTATTCGACGCCCTACACGCCGCTGTTCGCCAGGCTCATCAACGGTTACCGCAGCCAGTTCCCGGCGGTGACATTGACCTTGCATGAAATGGCCACGTTGCACCAGCTGGACGCGCTGGTCCAGCGCACCCTTGACCTGTGTTTCATTCGCCCGCCCGATGGCCCCCTGCCCGACGGCCTGGAAAGCACGGTGCTGCGCGTCGATCCCCTGTTGCTGGTGCTGCCGGACACGCATCCATTGGCGGCGCGCGCCATCGTCCCGGTCAGCGCGCTCGCCGGGCTGCCTTTCGTGATGTATCCGGCCAATGCCGGCGTGGGGATTTACGGCCTGATTTTCCGGCTGTGCCGGGCGGCGGGATTTGTGCCGCACATCGCGCAGGAGGCGGGCGAAGCGTCGACGATCATCGGGCTGGTGGCGGCCGGATGCGGGATTTCGCTGCTGCCGTCGTCGTTCGACCGCATCCGCATGAACGGCGTCGTGTACCGGGCGCTCGATGATCCGGCAGCGACCACACAGCTGATGCTGGTGCAGCGCGCCGGTGAAGGCAGCGCGCTGGTCGATGCGTTTACGGCATTGGCGCGGGAGGCGGCGGAGGTGGGTGTCGGCTCCTTCGATCAGCAGCGCGCGTGAAGGCGAGTGAGCAGGCTGGCTGGCGTGGTGCGGGTCCCGGCGTTCGCCGGGATGACGTATATCAGGTACCAACGCGTCTTATGGATATTCCGCGTCCAGCTCCGTCCCCGCGTAATTTTCCATCTCGCCCAGCAAGGTTTTCATCGCCGTGCGCGTACCGATTTTCTGGATCACGGTGCAGCTGGTGCGGTAGGTGGCGATGCGGTCGGCCATGACTTCCTTGTGCTGCGCCGGGATCTTGTCCATCAGTTCCGCCCAGCCCGCCTCGAAATCCGGCTTGTTCTTGCGCACCGCCTTGACGAAGCGCTCGAATTCCTTCTGCCCCGCGCGCGCGACAATGCGCCCGCCGCCTTCGATGGCGAAGATGATCGCCATGGCAATCACGCCCTCGGCATTCAGGTCGGGATCGACCACCGGACCTTCGCTGTGGTGGCGGCGCAGCCAGTTGGCGGCGCGTACGATGGCCTGCACGCCCTTGCGCTGCTTCAGTTCCTGCCGATAGCGGTCCCAGCCGGTCCAGTTTTCGGTCGGCTCGGCGCTGCACAGGTCGACCAGCAAATCCTTCATGCGCCGTGCCGCATACACGGGGTCGTTGTCGTACTCGCTGACCAGCGAATCTTCCGGCAAGGCGGCCAGGTCGCGCACCAGGCGGAACCCGGTCTGGAAAGCCTGTTCGGCGCCGTGCTCGATCAGGTACGTCAAGGCAGCCTCTTCGGGCGGCACGTCGGCCTGCGGCGCGTCTTCCCCGTCATCCTCATCGTCGAACAGGTCGTCGAATTCGGCATCCTGGGCCGCTTCCTGCGCGCGCTGCGCCGCTTCCTGCTCGAGGCCGAGCGACACCACGCCCACCGTCAGCAGCAAGGCGCGCTGGATGCCTTCGGCGGTACGGTCATTGGTAAATTTCTCCGCGACCATGGCCGTGATGCCGGCCAGTTCCTCGGCCAGCACCTCGGCATCGTCGCCCTCGCCCATCCTGGGCAGCTCGCGCATCGCCCGCATCAGCAGCGGCAGTTGCTCGACCACCAGGGCCGGCAACATGTTCGGCACGGCCGCGGTCACGAGAAGATATCCGTGCCGATACTGCGGCGACCGCTGCGTTTCGAGGTGCCGCGCGTCGACGGTACCTGCTTGCGCAAGCGGTACAGCAATTCCTTGGTCGAGCGCTGCA
>Ga0265780_10006228_pt1 | contig 14858 bp, 15 predicted proteins | sample P1T30metagenome_FD_192432 | JGI IMG/M metagenome (GOLD analysis project Ga0265780, IMG submission 192432) | Plant litter microbial communities from East Loma Ridge, Irvine, California - P1 T30 | ecosystem: Environmental > Terrestrial > Plant litter > Unclassified | place: USA: California... | reverse complement strand
GTGTATGGTTCGGGTGGCTGCTGCAGGCGGCCATCCTCGCCACCGGGTTCATCGAACCGTTCATGTTCGCGGTCGCCGTGGTGTTCCTGGCGCTGTGGGTCTTCTGCTTCGTCAAGGGCGGTCAGCTCGACCGGCAGAACGCCGCGCGTCGGGCCGCTACCGGCGAGGACTGACGACCACATCGACCACGAAATCAGGAGTTCCGCGTGTCCGATCTCGAAGAGACCCTCGTCCTCGTCAAGCCCGACGGCGTCGCCCGCCAGCTCACCGGTGAGATCCTCCGCCGCATCGAGGCCAAGGGCTACGAGATCGTCGACCTGAAGATGTTGACCGCGTCGCGCGAGCTGCTCGACCAGCACTACGAGGAGCACCAGGGCAAGCCGTTCTTCGAGCCGCTCGTCGAGTTCATGCAGTCCGGCCCGGTCGTCGCCGTGCGGGTCGCCGGGAACGGCGTCATCGCTGGCTTCCGCTCGCTCGCCGGTACCACCGACCCGACCTCCGCCGCGCCGGGCACCATCCGCGGCGACCTGGGCCGCGACTGGGGCCTGAAGGTGCAGCAGAACCTGGTGCACGGATCGGACAGCACCGAGTCGGCGGCCCGCGAGCTCGCGCTCTGGTTCGCCTGAGTCGCCGGGGGACCAGCGCATGACGAACAACGAGCGACAGACCAAGAACGAGCGTCGCCAGCACGCCCGCGACGTCGCCCGGCAGCGGGCGGAGGCCGAGAAGCGCCGGAAGCGCCGCAACCGGTGGTTCCTGCAGGGCGGCATCGGCCTGGCCATCGTCGCGGTCGCCGCGATCGTCGCCGTCGTCGTGATCAGCGTGAACAACGGCGCCAGCACGTCGGCGGCGGGGCCGCGGAACATGGCGACCGGCGCGATCCAGTTCACCGGCGCTGACGGGGAGGTCACGCCGGTGACGACGGGGGCCGTGACGGCGTCGGGCACCGAGTCACCCGTGCCGACGGCCGGCGCCGACGACAGCGTGCAGGTCACCGAGTACGTCGACTGGGCCTGCCCGGTCTGCAAGCAGTTCGAGGCCGCCTACGCCGACCAGATCCTCGACAAGGTGAAGTCCGGCGACGCCACCCTCGCGATCCACCCGGTGTCGATCCTCGACCGCAACTACGCCGGCTCCCGGTACGCCAGCCGCGCGGCGAACGCTGCGATGTGCGTGGCGAACTACGCCCCCGAGAAGTTCCTCGACGTGCAGACGCAGTTCTTCGACAACCAGCCGGCCGAGGGCACGAAGGGGTTGTCGAACAGCGAGATCGAGAAGCTCGTGAAGGCGGGCGGCGCGACCGGTTCGGACGTCGCCGACTGCGTGTCGAGCGAGGAGTTCCGCGGCTGGGTCACGAAGACCACGAACGTGGTGCTCGGCGACGAGGCCCTCGCGGGTCAGCGGGGCTTCGGCACGCCGACCGTCGTGGTCGACGGCAAGCGGCTCGACAACCTGACCGACGTGATCCCGTCGATCGAGGCCGCGGCCCGGTAGCACGCCGGCCGACCACGAAGGCCCTCGCTCCGGACCGGAGCGGGGGCCTTCGTCGTGGCGCGACTCGACGGACCGCGCGGATCGGATCGGTCAGGCGCCGCCGTGCTGCTGCACGAATTCGGCGAACGCGCCGGTGTCCGTGAGCGACCCGCTGTACTGCTGCCCGTTGACGATGATCGTCGGCGTGCTCGTCACCCGGTCGAGCGACGAGTTCGGGATCGGCTCCCCGAGCACCCGGTCGGTGGCCTCCGCGACCCATGCGGTGAACCGCTGGTCCGTGATGCACGAGGCGACGTCGTCGCCCGTCGCGCCGGCGTCCGCGGCGAGGGACGCGAGCTGGTCGTTCGTGAGGCCCCTGGTGCCCTCGGACGGCTGGTTCCCGTAGAGCGACGTGTTGAACGCCAGGAAGCGGTCGGGAGCCGCATCGGCGACGCACGCGGCCGCCGCGGCCGATCGGGTCGAGTACTCCGAACCGAGCGACACCCGGTCGAGCAGGTTGAACGGGTGCAGTTCGAGCGTCGCGGTACCGTCCTGGACCCACTGCTCGATCTGGGACATCTGGCTCGTCTCGAACTGGTTGCAGTACGGGCACATGTAGTCCGAGTAGACGGTGATGTTCGCGACCGACTCGTCCTGCTCGGTCGCCCTGGGCTCCCCGCCCTCCGGCGTCGCCCGCGTCGTCACCGGCGTGACCTCCCCGTCGCCTCCGGTGAAGACGATGCCGTCGCTCGCCATGTTCCGGGGGCCGGGGCCGGCGGGCTGCACCGCGTTCGCGATCACCACGGCGACCACGGCGATCACGGCGAGTCCGCCGACGATGGCGCCGCTGATGCCCAGCGTGCGGTTGCGGCGACGACGCGCCTGCTCCTGCTCGCGCGTCCGGCGGGCCCGTTCCCGGGCGGCCTCACGACGTGCCTTCTTGCTCTCGTTCTCGCTCATCGGGAACGAGCGTAGGTGCTGCGGGACCGCCGTCCGGGCGTCCAGCCTGGGAGGCGACCCCCAATTGGATGACGTGTCACCGAGAGCTGCCGCCGAGTCGCACCACCGTGCCGCACGGTCCTGCCGCGCCGCCGTGCCGCGCCGCCGTGCCGTGCCGTCGTCAGAAGGAGCTGAGCAGGGTCGGGAACTTGATCAGGATCGTCACGATGATGAACAGGTAGTTCGCGAGGGGGAAGGCCCAGCAGAACGGGAGCAGGACGCGCCCGACCCGCTGCGCGCCCGCGCCGAACCGTCCCTGCGCCGCGTTCCAGATCGTGAACACCCAGAACATCGGGATCGTCATCGACCAGACGAGCATGCACCAGGGGCAGAGCGCGCCGATGAACCAGACGGTCTGGGTGAACAGCCACGTCACGAACACCCACGCGACGAACACGCCCGCGTTGAACGCGATCCAGAACCACCGGGAGCCGTTCCGGAAGCCGGCGAGGAGCATGACGGCGACCGCGATCGGTGCGACGAATCCCATCACGCCGAGGACCGGGTTCGGGAAGCCGAAGAGGTGCCCCTGCCAGCTCGCCATCACGTCGGAGCAGCTGATGAAGGGGTTCACGTCGCAGGACAGCACCTTCTTCGGGTCCGCGTACTTGGCGAACTCGTCGAGCACGAGCGAGAACGAACCCCAGAGGCCCACCAATCCGGTGATCAGCAGGAAGACCCCCATGGCGATCGGACGGCGGGCGACAGGTGCTGGCGTGCTCACGGCGTCATCATCGCACGACCGTTCCGGTCCTTTCCGGACGCGGCATGCGATAATCGTCCCAGTCGTGCGGGTGAACCGTGCGACGAGCGAGCTTTCCGGGCGCCGCCCGGACGATCAGGCGCGGTGAGAGCGCGCCGTGGTCGGGACAACGCGTCACTCCGACGCCGAGCCGCTCGGGCCGGGTGCCCGTGCGGAACGACTGCGGACACCACAAGTTGGCGCACCCGATCACGAGGACAACGAGCGCGGGGGCGTGGTCGCCACCCGCCACAACGAGAGAATTCCCGCCACCCGACGAGGGCACGTGCGGGCCGAGGAGTGCACCAGGTCCATGGTGGAGCAGAACAACGACAACGCGAACAACGAAGAATCCGCACCGAAGCGTCGCGGCCGCCTGTTCGGCGGCCGTCGCGCCCGGTCGGCCGGCCAGGAGGCCCGGGGTGACGTCGACCAGACAACGGACGTCGACCAGGTGGCCGGCCTCGACCAGGCGGCCGACCTCGACCAGGCGGCCGAGGTCGACCAGTCGCTCGCGGCCGCCGGCGACGCGCCCGCGGACGACGTCACCGTCGCGGTGACGGACGAGGCCGTCGCGGAGCCCGCGGCGGCGGCGCCGGCGGCGACCACGAGCGCCGTCACGGTGGAGGTCGACGCGGTCGCCAGCCCGAGCGCCGAGCCGCACGACGTGAGCACGCTGACGGGCGACCTGCCGGTCGTCGACGGGAGCACCGGCCGGGCCGACGCCGACGAGGCGGGGTCGGGGCGGGCCTCCCGTCCGGCGTCCGCCGACGCACCGGCCGAGCCGGAGCCGCCGACCGCGGAGCCGGAGCAGCCGACGCCCCAGCCGGAGCAGCCAGCGGCCGACGAGCCGTTCGTCCCGAGGGCGACGAGCACGCTCAGCCTGATCTTCCACGCGCCGGTCCTGCCGGACCTGCCGCAGCGTGCCACCCGGTCCGACGAGGACGACGAGGACGAGCAGGGCGGCGGTCGTCGTCGCTCCCGCCGACGGGGCACGAGCACGGACCGCGAGGCCCGCGAGCCGCGCGACCACCAGGAGCCCCGCCGCCGCGAGGTCGAGTACATCACCGAGCCGCAGAAGGTGAAGGGCTCGACGCGCCTCGAGGCGAAGAAGCAGCGCCGTCGCGACGGCCGTGACGCCGGTCGCCGACGCCAGGTCATCACCGAGGACGAGTTCCTCGCCCGCCGCGAGAGCGTCGACCGCCAGATGATCGTCCGCTCGAGCGCGCAGAAGATCGAGATCGGCGTCCTCGAGGACAACGTGCTCGCCGAGCACTACGTCACGAAGTCGCACAACGTCTCGCTCATCGGCAACGTCTACCTCGGCAAGGTGCAGAACGTGCTGCCGTCGATGGAGGCGGCCTTCGTCGACATCGGCCGCGGCCGGAACGCGGTGCTCTACGCCGGCGAGGTGGACTGGGCGTCCGTCGACACCGGTAACCACGGGCGGCGCATCGAGGCCGCGCTCAAGCCGGGCGACAAGGTGCTCGTGCAGGTCACGAAGGACCCGGTCGGTCACAAGGGCGCCCGCCTGACGAGCCAGGTCTCGCTCCCGGGCCGGTACCTCGTGTACGTGCCGAACGGCTCGATGAACGGGATCTCCCGCAAGCTGCCGGACACCGAGCGTGCCCGTCTCAAGAAGATCCTCAAGGAGGTCCTCCCGGAGCACGCCGGCGTCATCGTCCGGACCGCTGCGGAGGGGGCGACCGAGGAGCAGCTCACGCGCGACGTGCAGCGCCTCACCAGCCAGTGGGAGGCCATCCAGAAGAAGGTGGCGAACGGCCACGCGCCGACCATGGTGCACTCGGAGCCGGACCTGCTCGTGAAGATCGTCCGCGACGTCTTCAACGAGGACTTCACGAAGCTCATCATCGACGGCGACGCCGCGCGCGGGACGATCGAGGAGTACCTGGACGCCGTCGCTCCGGACCTCAAGGACCGGGTCGAGATCTACGACGGCCCGGACTCGTTCGAGGAGTACCGGCTCAACGAGCAGATCGAGAAGGCGCTCGACCGCAAGGTATGGCTGCCGTCCGGCGGCTCGCTCGTGATCGACCGCACCGAGGCGATGACGGTCGTCGACGTCAACACGGGGAAGTTCGTCGGGTCCGGCGGCAACCTCGAGGAGACCGTGACGAAGAACAACCTCGAGGCGGCCGAGGAGATCGTCCGGCAGCTCCGCCTGCGCGACATCGGCGGCATCATCGTCGTCGACTTCATCGACATGGTGCTCGAGTCCAACCGCGACCTGGTGCTGCGCCGGCTCGTCGAGTGCCTGAGCCGTGACCGCACGAAGCACCAGGTGGCCGAGGTCACCTCGCTCGGGCTCGTGCAGATGACCCGCAAGAAGATCGGTGTCGGCCTGCGCGAGTCCCTCGACGAGGTCAACGCCAAGGTGAACGACAACAACGCCGACCCGGGGCCCTCGAAGGGGCGGCGGAAGAACCGCGGCGGCAACGGCGGGAACGGCGGCAACGGCGGCAACGGTTCGGGCAACGGCGGCAACGGCAACGGCTCGCAGGAGCAGAAGTCGACGCAGGCGCACCAGATCACCGACGACGTGAAGAACGCGCTGTCGCGCATCGCGGCCTCGACGATCCCGCACGACGAGCAGGGCGCCCCCGCCACGCCGGTGTCCGCGCCCGCGGCCTCGGTGTCGTCGCCGGACAGCGCCCCGGAGGCGCCGTCCTCGTCCGCCGACCAGCCGTCGGGCTCGAAGCCCCGCCGGCGTCGTGGTGGGCGTGGGAACGGCGAGCAGGCACAGGCGCAGGAGCAGGGGAAGGGGCAGGAGCGCACGGCGTCCGACACGGTCGCCGCCGTCGACGCGGACGCCCCCGCCGCGACCCCGGTCGAGGCTCCCGCAGCCTCCGCCGCGCCCGTCGCGCCCGCTCCGGAAACGACCGCGGGCCGACCGACCGACGCCGAGAGCGACCAGGCACCGGCCAAGGCGCCGCGTCGTCGGGTCAGCTCGAGCGCGCCGGTGACCCCCGCCGAGACCTCCGTCGCGATCCTCGACATCCCGATCGCGGCGACGAAGCGCGAGCCCCGCCGGGTCAGCGGCGACACGGAGTCGCTGCTCGACTCCGTCCTGCAGGCGCTGCCGGAGCCGAAGCAGCCCGGACAGGGCCGTTCGCGGTCCCGCCGGGTCTCGTCGCCGAGCATCAGCGCGCCGGCGGCTGCCGAGGGCGACGGGACCGACGACGGCGTGATCCTGGGGAACTGACCATGTCGAACCCCGGCGAGCCCCAGCGGCCGCAGCAGGACCCCGGGTACTACGGTGCGGGCTGGTCGCAGCCCGCACCGCCCGCGGCCCCGCAGCGGTCCGGTCCGCCGGTCTGGGGTCCGCAGGCGCCGGTGCAGCAGGCCGTGCCGCCACGGCAGCACGGCGCCGCGCCGGGGTCGGGCGCCGATCCGCGTCGAGCGTTCGCGCCGGGAGCATCGGTGACGAACACGACCGGGGCGCTCATCGCCGTCGTGTCGCTCGTGCTCGTCGAGTTCGTCGCTGGCGTGGTCGGGCTCCTCGGCACGGCACTCGTCGTCCACCCGTTCTCGTCCTACGGCGCCGGCGAGAGCCTGCTGAGCGGGTTCGTCACGGGGGTGTTCCTCTCGCCGTTCCCGTTCTACGCCGGGGCGTTCCTGTGCCTGGCGTTCCTCACGCCGATCGCCCGGCGCAGCCCGCTGCCCACCGTGCTCCTACGTGCCGTCCTCGCGGGCGCCGGCGGGACCGTCGCGATGGCGCTCGTCGGACTGTTCACCGGCACGTACGGCGCCGTCCGGTCGGGGGCCGCACGCCTGGTCGTCGACGTCGTCGCGACGCCGCTCCGGGACGGCCTGCCGTTCACGCTCATGCTCCTCGGTTCCGCGACGGTCGCGTGGCTCTGGCTCGGGCGGCCGCGCGGCGGTGCCGGTGCTCCGGGTGCCCGTGGGCTGCCCGGCACCGTCCGACCCGCCGACGCCGTGCCCCCGGCGACGGTGCAGCAGCAGTACGGACAGCCCCAGGCGCCGCAGCAGCCGTACGGGCAGGGCCCCGACCGGGCGCAGCAGCCGTACGGGCAGCAGCCGTACGGGGCGCAGCAGCAGACCCGAGCGGGCGACCAGCGCGCCGACGGCTGGGGCGGACCCGCACTGCGCTGACGCACCGCGACGGCGGACAGCGCGAGCCGGCCGGCGGGGCCGCACCGCGCCTCCAGCCCGGCCGCGGCCCCTGAGACGCGACCGCAGCCCGCTCAGGACAGGCGCTTGTCCCGCTGCGCGACGCGCAGTCCGCTCCGGATGAGCCGGAGCACGAGTTCGCGGCCGGTGACCGCGGTGGCGCCGGCAGCGACGAGCTCGTCGTACCGTGCCAGCGGGACGTCGTAGTGGTCGTGGTCGAACGCCCGGCGGGGGACACCGGCACGCGCCGCGAAGGCGTGCAGCTCGTCGTAGGATTCGTCGCTGACGAGGTGCGACCACACCGTGTCGTGCGCGGGCCAGGTCGGCGGGTCGATCAACACGGTCACGGCAGCGATCCTACGTGTGTCGCCGTTTGACCGGACGCATGCCCATCGAGTATTCTCGATCCCTGGTGCCAGCGGGCCGTTCTGCCTGCGTCGCCGATCGGGCCCGGCCTCCGGGAGCCGCTCGTGCAGAAGTGGGCACCCGAGACTTCCCTCAAGCAGAGTACGTAAGGAATTCCACGTGGTTTACGCAGTAGTGCGCGCCGGCGGCCGTCAGGAGAAGGTCGAGGTCGGCACGATCCTCACGATCGACCGTGCCAAGGCGGACGACAAGGGCAACATCGACCTCGCCCCGGTGCTCCTCGTGGACGGTGACAAGATCACGTCGGCGGCCTCCGAGCTCGCGAACGTGACCGTCACCGCCGAGGTGCTCGAGGACCTCCGCGGTCCGAAGGTCGTCATCCAGAAGTTCAAGAACAAGACCGGGTACAAGAAGCGTCAGGGTTTCCGCGCTGAGCTGACCCGCGTCAAGATCACCTCGATCGCGTAAGGCGGGAGTAGAAGATGGCACACAAGAAGGGTGCGAGCTCCACTCGCAACGGTCGTGACTCGAACGCACAGCGCCTCGGCGTGAAGCGTTTCGGTGGCGAGGTCGTCAACGCCGGCGAGATCATCCTCCGCCAGCGCGGCACGCACTTCCACCCGGGCGCCAACGTCGGCCGCGGTGGCGACGACACGCTGTTCGCCCTCTCGGCCGGTGCGGTCGAGTTCGGCACCAAGGGCGGCCGCAAGGTCGTCAACATCGTCAACGCGTAGTCGACGAACAGTTCTCAGTTGGAGGGGCGGGCCGAGTGCCCGCCCCTCCTTCGCTTTCCGCGGGCGACTCAGCCCGCACCGTTAGGAGTGGACCCATGGCGACCTTCGTCGACCGCGTGACCCTGCACCTCACCGCGGGGAACGGCGGCAACGGCTGCGTGTCGGTCCGCCGTGAGAAGTTCAAGCCCCTCGCCGGCCCGGACGGCGGGAACGGCGGCGACGGCGGCGACATCGTCCTCGTCGCCGACCCGCAGGTCACGACCCTGCTCGGCTACCACCGTTCACCGCACCGTTCGTCGCGGAACGGCCAGCCGGGCATGGGCGACATGCGCAGCGGCGTGAGCGGGGAGACCCTCGAACTGCCCGTACCGATCGGCACGGTCGTCCACGACGAGCAGGGCGAGGTCATCGCCGACATGACCGAACCGGGCATGCGCGTCGTCGTCGCGCCCGGTGGCCAGGGCGGCCTCGGCAACGCGGCCCTCGCGACCACCAAGCGAAAGGCGCCGGGCTTCGCGCTCCTCGGGACCCCCGGGGCGACCGGGGACGTCTCGCTCGAGCTGAAGACCATCGCGGACGTCGCCCTCGTCGGGTTCCCGAGCGCCGGCAAGTCCTCGCTCATCGCCGCGGTCTCCGCCGCGAAGCCGAAGATCGCGGACTACCCGTTCACCACGCTCACGCCGAACCTCGGCGTCGTCGAGTCCGGCTCCACCCGCTTCACCGTCGCCGACGTGCCCGGTCTCATCGAGGGCGCCTCGGAGGGCAAGGGCCTCGGGCTCGAGTTCCTCCGACACGTCGAGCGCTGCGAGGCGCTGCTGCACGTCATCGACTGCGCGACGCTCGACCCGGGCCGCGACCCGATCAGCGACCTCGACGTCATCCTCCGCGAACTCGAGCGCTACCCGGTCCCCGAGGGCCAGGTGCCGCTGCTCGAGCGCCCGCAGCTCGTCGCGCTCAACAAGGTCGACGTGCCCGAGGCGGCTGAGCTCGCCGAGTTCGTCACCGCCGAGCTGCAGGAGCGCGGCTACCGCGTCTTCCCGATCTCCACCGCCTCGCGCAAGGGTCTGCGCGAGCTCACCTTCGCGCTGGCGGACGTCGTCGAGCAGGCCCGCGCGTCGCGTGCGGCCGAGCCGGTGCCGGAGCGCATCGTGCTGCGTCCGAAGGCCGTCGACGAGGCGCCGTTCACGGTGCGCGCCGAGGGCGGCGAGGAGCACCGCTTCTACCGCGTCCGCGGCGCGAAGCCGGAGCGCTGGGTGCAGCAGACGGACTTCACCAACGAGGAGGCGATCGGCTACCTGGCCGACCGGCTCGCGAAGCTGGGCGTCGAGGACGGTCTGTTCAAGGCGGGAGCGGTCGCCGGGTCCACCGTGGTCATCGGCGGCGACGGCGGCACCGTCTTCGACTGGGAGCCGACGCTCACCTCGACCGCCGAGCTCATCACGAGCGCCCGCGGCACGGACTCCCGGGTCGGGGGCAGCTCGCGTCCGACCCGCAACGAGCGCCGCGAGGAGTACTTCGAGCGCATGGACGCCAAGGCCGCGGCGCGCGCCGAGCTCGAGCAGGAGCGCATCGCGGGCCTCTGGTCGGACGAGGACGAGGACTGACCCCGGCATGACCGACACGACCGCCCGCACCGGACTCGGCCCCGTCGCACGCCGCGAGGACATCCCGCGCGCCCGACGGATCGTCGTGAAGGTCGGGTCGTCGTCGGTCAGCGGCGCGAACACGGGGCAGATCGCTCCGCTCGTCGACGCCCTCGCCGCAGCGCACGCCCGCGGAGCAGAGGTCGTCCTGGTGTCCTCCGGGGCGATCGCGACCGGGTTCCCGTTCCTCGGCCTCGAGGGTCGCCCGGACGACCTCGCCACGCAGCAGGCAGCGGCCGCGACCGGGCAGAACGTGCTCATGTTCCGGTACCAGAAGGAGCTCGACCGGCACGGGGTCGTCGCGGCGCAGATCCTGCTCACCGCCGGCGACCTGCAGAACCCGACGCACCGGGTCAACGCCCAGCGGGCGGTCGACCGTCTGCTCGCGCTGCGGGTGCTGCCGATCGTGAACGAGAACGACACCGTCGCCACGCACGAGATCCGCTTCGGCGACAACGACCGGCTCGCGGCCCTGGTGGCGCGGTTGCTCGGGGCCGACGTGCTCGTGCTGCTCTCCGACGTCGAGTCGCTCTACACGCGGCCGCCGGAGCAGCCCGGCGCCGAGCCGATCGACCTCGTCCCGTTCGGGGACGACCTCGCCGGGGTCACCTTCGGGTCGATCGGGGCCGCGGGCGTGGGCACCGGGGGAGCGGGGACGAAGGTCGCCGCCGCGCGGCTCGCAGCGGAGGCGGGGACGTCGGTGCTGGTGACGGCGACGTCGCTCGTCGCGCGGGCACTCGCCGGCGAGCGGGTCGGGACCTGGTTCGAGGCGGCGCAGCGGGGCTGACGGTCAGGTCGCGGCCGGGAGGCGCGTGCCGGTTCCGGCAGGCGAGGCGGGCTGGCCAGTGCGGCGCGCCCGGCTGGTGCGGCGCGGTGGGCGGGCCCGGCGCGCCCGGGAGGCGCGGCGCGCCCGGCTGCGGTCGTCGAGGTCGCACGATACGTCGCGTTGGACGCGGCCGGACGGCGCGTCGTGCGACCTCGGCGGACCTGAGCGGCGAGTCCTGCCCCCGCGACGACGCACGCCCGCGCGTGTCGTCGCGTGCCGGACGCGAGCCGATCCTCCACAGGGAGCTGCGCCTCCAGGCCCGTCCACAGCCCTCGCCTCGCGACGTCACGGGGCGGAGGCGTGTGCCTAGAATCGAGCCATGTCCCTGACCGCACCCGCACCGACCCTGACCGACAAGCTCGTCGCCGCACGCGAGGCCTCGTCGGCCCTCGCGACGGCCACGACCGCGGTCAAGGACGCCGCACTGCGCGCCATCGCGGCCGGAGTGCGTGCGGCGACAGACGAGATCGTCGCCGCGAACCACGGCGACCTCGTGGTGGGCGAGGATTCCGGGCTCTCCTCCGGGCTGCTCGACCGGCTCCGGCTGGACACCACCCGCATCGACGCGCTGGCGGCAGCGGTGGAGCACGTCGTCGGGCTCACGGACCCGGTGGGCGAGCACGTCCGCGGCTACCGGCTGCCGAACGGCCTGCAGCTCAGCCAGGTCCGGGTGCCGTTCGGCGTCGTCGGGGCGATCTACGAAGCGCGACCGAACGTCACGGTGGACATCGCCAGCCTCGCCCTGAAGAGCGGGAACGCCGTGGTGCTCCGCGGTGGGTCCGCGGCCGAGCGCACCAACGCCGTGCTCGTCGCGCGGATCCAGGACGCGGTGGCCTCGGCCGGTCTGCCGCGCGACCTCGTCCAGACGATCGACGAGTTCGGCCGGGCGGGCGCGACCGAGCTCATGCGCGCCCGCGGCCTGGTCGACGTGCTCATCCCGCGTGGCAGCGCGTCCCTCATCCAGACCGTGGTCACCGAGTCGCAGGTCCCCGTGATCGAGACCGGCGCCGGGGTCGTGCACGTGTTCCTCGACGAGTCGGCCCCGGTCGAGCGTGCCGTCGACATCGTCCTCAACAGCAAGGTGCAGCGCCCGAGCGTGTGCAACGCGCTCGAGACGCTCCTCGTGCACCAGGGCGCTGCGGATCGGCTCCTGCCCGTGCTGGCCGACCGGCTGCGCGCCGCCGGGGTGACCCTCCGCGGTGATGACGCGACCCGCACCATCGTGCCCGGCGTGCTGCGCGCGACCGAGGCAGACTGGGCGACGGAGTCGATGGACCTCGACCTGTCGATCCGGGTCGTGCCGGACGTCGACGCCGCCATCGCACACATCGCCCGCTGGTCGACGCACCACACCGAGTCGATCGTGACGAACGACTCGGACACGGCCGAGCGGTTCCTGGCCACCGTCGACTCGGCGGTCGTGATGGTCAACGCCTCGACGCGGTTCACGGACGGCGGCGAGTTCGGCTTCGGCGCCGAGGTCGGGATCTCCACCCAGAAGCTGCACGCCCGCGGCCCGATGGGGCTGCCGGAACTCACGAGCACCAAGTGGATCGTGCGCGGGCAGGGACAGATCCGCGGCTAGACTGAGCGGCGACTTCCCCCCGACCGAACGGAGCACCGACCGATGACCTTCCTCGCAGAAGCCGCTGAGCACGCTTCGGGTGTGCCCGCGTACGTCTTCCCGCTCTGCGGTGCGCTGTTCTTCACCTTCCTCGGTTTCGTGACGTGGAGCTTCCGCGACGTCGCGTACCGCCACTCCCACAAGTTCGAGGCCACCCGCCACCACGAGTCGGGTGTCGACGAGTTCGGCCACACCAAGATCTGATCCGCTCCTCCATGCTCGAGAGCACGGGGCGCCCACGCATCGGCGTGATGGGCGGCACGTTCGACCCGATCCACCACGGGCACCTCGTGGCGGCGTCCGAGGTCGCGCGGGCGTTCGACCTCGACGAGGTCGTGTTCGTCCCCACCGGTCAGCCGTACATGAAGGCGGACGTCACGGACGCGGAACACCGGTACCTGATGACCGTCGTCGCCACCGCGTCCAACCCGATGTTCACCGTCAGCCGGGTCGACATCGACCGACCGGGTCCGACGTACACGGTGGACACGCTGCGCGACCTCCACGAGCAGCGCCCCGATGCGCAGCTCGTGTTCATCTCGGGCGCAGACGCCGTCCAGCAGATCCTCGACTGGAAAGACCATGATGGGCTCTGGGACCTCGCGCACTTCGTCGCTGTGACACGACCCGGACACGCGCTCAGCATCACCGGCCTGCCCGAACGAGACGTAAGCTTGCTCGAAGTTCCCGCGCTGGCAATATCGTCGACCGACTGCCGCGACCGGGTGAGACGTGGTTTCCCCGTCTGGTACTTGGTCCCCGACGGTGTCGTCCAGTACATCTCCAAGCACCATCTGTATCGGAGCGTTGCATGAGTTCGTCCGACGCGCAGCCGCCCCTGTCGCGGCGCCAGGCGCGCGAGCGGGAGCGCGCCGCCGCTGCCGGTGCGCAGCCCGTCACGCCGCCACCGACCGTCGCGGCCCCGTCCGGAGACCCGGCGTCCCGGCACCGACCCGGTTCCCACGTCGCGCCCTCGCCGTCCGCGCCGGCGCAGTCCGCCCGCCCGTTGTCGGCTCCCGCTCAGCAGTCCGCCGCGGCTGCCGACGTGCCTCCGGCACCGCCCGCCTCGGCGACCGAGGTCGTCCCCGGTACCGGTGGACTGACGCGTCGTCAGCTCCGGCAGCTGCGCGAGGCGCAGGGGCAGGCCGTGCAGCCCGTCCCGCTCCAGGACCCCTCGCCGCAGTCGTCCGACCGCACGGTGCAGGACGTCCTCGGTTCGGTGGACGCGCTCCCGGTCGAGTCCGCCGACAGTCGCTCCGCGGTGGCCGACCGGACGCCGCAGCAGGAGCCGGGCGACGCGGCATTCGACGACGCCGCCGTGGCGCAGGCGACCGAGGCAGACGGTTCACCGGACGCGGTGGAGCCGCTCGAGGAGGCTGCCGCCCACAGCGAGGAACCGCGCCGCCACCGGACGACCTGGGCACCGCCCGAGGCTGCCGTGCCGGGCGACGACGGCTCGCCGACCGGGGCGGACGACCAGCGCAGCGCCGCCGTGGCTCCCGACGCGACCACGACCGGCGGTGTTCCTGCTCCGTCGCGACCCGCGGCTGCGTCCGCGGCCCCGGGCGTCTTCCCGCTGTCGCTCGACGGTGACACGAACGAGGTGCCGGTCCAGTCGACCCCGGCACCCACCGCCAGCTCCGAGGTGGACTCGTCGGGCACGCCACGCGTCCCGGCTTCGTTCCAGCGCGCCCCCGAACCGAAGCCGTTCACGACGGCGTTCGAGCCGCCGCTGGGTCACTGGTCGCAGCAGGCGCACGACTCGAACGACGCGGAGATCCAGGACCAGGAGACCGGGACGCGCCGGGTCGCGGTCACGAACACGAACGCGATCGTCCTGCCGAACTCGGCCCTGGCGGACCCCACGGGTGCGCTCAACGCCACCGGCGAGGTCATCCTCACCGGGTCGATCGACCTGCCGGCGTCGTTGTCCTCGACCGGTTCACACCGTCCCATCGACGGCGCCGAGGTGGACCGTCTGCTCGAGCAGCACGACGAGCAGCCGGAGACCGACGCCAGCCCGGTCCGCGCCAGCCGCGCGGTGTCGAGTCACTCGTCCACCCGTCAGGTCGTGCTCGCCGCCGCGAAGCCGAAGGAGTCGCGGACCCCGGTCATCCTCGCGGTGTCGGTCGCCTCCGTCGGGGTGGCGGCAGCCGCGGTGATCATCGTGGCGCTGGTCACCACCCACGCGTTCGGCGGCTAGGTGTAGTTCCTCGGGACGTTGTGAACGGGTGATGTGAGCGAAGACCTCCGGGACGATGTGGGTTACCACACTCAGATCGTCATCGGAGGTCTTCGT
>Ga0265780_10006227_pt1 | contig 14858 bp, 13 predicted proteins | sample P1T30metagenome_FD_192432 | JGI IMG/M metagenome (GOLD analysis project Ga0265780, IMG submission 192432) | Plant litter microbial communities from East Loma Ridge, Irvine, California - P1 T30 | ecosystem: Environmental > Terrestrial > Plant litter > Unclassified | place: USA: California... | reverse complement strand
CTTATAAGGTGGACATCATGGCGCGCAATTCTTCATTCTCGAAAGTAATTTTGCTGGGCGCATTCGCGTTGGCGGGCTTCGCTTCGGCGCAACAGCCTGCTTCGAAAAACGCGGTCAGCCAGGCGCCGCCAAAGCTCGAGCAAGTCGAGCCTGGCAGCGATGTTCCCGCCACCAGCGTGCAATCGACGCCGCGTACCGTGATTACCGAGCGGCGCGTCAATGGCCAAGTGGTGGAAGCCGACGTGGTCAGCAGCGGCAGCCACTACAACATGCGTCCGAATGTGCCGGCTGGTAATGCGCAGCTCAACTCTGTCGACACTGGCAACTCCGTTCGCGCCCCAACGTGGAACATCATGACGTTTGGCGCGAACAAGAAGAAGCCGGCTGACGAAACTGCCGGTCCGTCGTCGACTGCCGACGCGCCCCCGCCACCGATGACGAAGTAACACCGCCGTCCCTGGCCGCCACCGCGGCCAGTTGCCTTTCTCCCCTTGTTTCTCCTACCTTTTCGCTAGCACATGGCAGTTTTCACCGCGGTCACCGTAGATGACCTCACCGAGTGGCTGGAGCAATTCCAACTCGGCAAAGCGCTGGCACTCGACGGCATCGCTTCCGGCATTGAAAACAGCAATTTCTTTTTGACGACCGAACGCGGCGCGTACGTGCTGACGATCTTTGAAAACCTCGGCTTCGACCAGCTCCCGTTTTACCTGCAACTGATGAAGCACCTGGCGGCACGCGGCATTCCCGTGCCCGACCCGGTGGCCAATCGCGCGGGCGACCTGATCGTCCCGCTGCACGGCAAGCCGGCGGCCATCGTCAGCAAGCTTGCCGGCGCCTCGCAAATGGATCCGCAACCGGCGCACTGCGCAGCGATGGGTGCGATGCTGGCGCGCATGCACCTGGCGGCGCAAGACTTCATCATGCACCAGCCGAACTTGCGCGGACTCGCGTGGTGCACCGCGACCGCGCCCGACGTGCTGCCGTTCCTGACGCCGCCCGAGGCTGATTTACTGCGTGACGAAATCGCCTTCCAGCAAGCATTTACCGGGACGCCTGCGTACGCCAGCCTGGGGCGCGGTCCGGTCCATGCCGACCTGTTCCGCAACAACGTGATGTTTGTCGACACTGAGGTCACCGGCTGCTTCGATTTTTATTTTGCCGGCGTCGACACCTGGCTGTTCGACGTGGCTGTCACCGTCAACGACTGGTGCATTGACCAGACGACCGGCGTGCTCGATCCAGCGCGCCTGCACGCCCTGCTGGCTGCTTATCACGCGGTACGCCCGTTCACGCCAGCGGAAACAATTGCCTGGCAGCCGATGCTGCGCGCTGCCGCGTTGCGCTTCTGGTTGTCGCGCCTGTACGACCTGCACCGTCCCCGTGTCGCGGAAATCCTGACGCCGCACGATCCCACCCATTTCGAACGCATATTGCGCGAACGTATTGCTGTACCCGCCGGAGAGTTGTTCGCATGAGTAGTCTAAAAGCAAGTACCGGCTGGAAGTGGCTCAAGGAAGGCGTCGGCCTGTTCCGCAAGCAACCAGCCGGCCTCACTACCCTGCTGTTTGCCGACATCCTGGTCAGCGTGCTGATCGGTGTGATCCCATTCCTGGGCGCCATGCTGGCCATCGTCCTGGTGCCGTGCTTTTCCATGGCGTTCATGCAGGCTTGCCTGCTGATCGACCAGGGCAAGCGCGTCACGCCCGACGTGCTGCTGACCGGGTTTCGCCAGCCATACGTGAAGACGCTCCTGAAAGTCGGCCTGGTCTACCTGGCGGTGTTTTTCGTGCTGGCGGTGATCATGCGTTTTTCAGTCGACCCCGACCTGCTCAAGCAGGCGGAAGGTGCGGGCGACCCAAACAGTTTGCCGAAGGTCACCGGTGGCGACATGCTGGGACTGCTGGTGGTGTTTTTACTGCAGGCCATTGCCGTGCTGACGCTGGCATTCACGGCGCCACTGACATACTGGCAAAGCATGGGACCCGGCAAAGCCGTGTTCTACAGCTTCTTTTCCGTGCTGCGCAGTGGCCGGGCGTTTGTCGTGATGCTGCTCAGCTGGTTTGCGATCCTGTTTGGCCTGTGCATTGTCGTGGCCTTGCTGCTCGGGCCGTCGGGCGCCGCGCGGATCGTCATCATGTGGCTGTTCTTCCTGTTTTTCCTGCTGCTGCAATGCGCGCTGTACGCGGCTTACCGGCAGATTTTCGGGACACCGGCCGCCACGCCGGTGTCGTTGTCGAAGACCTGATCAGCGCAGTTTCAACGAATGTTCAAGGGCGCGAACGACTTCACCAGGTCGTCGAGCGCCTTCAATTGCGCCAGGAAAGGTTCGAGCTGGTCGAGCGGCAACGCGCTCGGCCCGTCGCAGCGGGCATTGTCCGGATCCGGATGCGCCTCGAGGAACAATCCTGCCAGGCCAACTGCCAGGCCTGAACGCGCCAGGTCGGCCACTTGCTGGCGCCGCCCGCCCGATGCCGCACCGCCCGGATCGCGCTGCTGCAGCGCGTGGGTCACGTCGAAGATGATCGGCAAGTCATTGGCCACCTTCTTCATCACGCCAAAGCCCAGCATGTCGACCACCAGGTTGTCATAGCCCAGGCACGTGCCGCGGTCGCACAGGATCAATTGCTCGTTGCCGGCTTCCTTGAACTTTTCGACGATATTGCCCATCTGCGCAGGACTCAGGAACTGCGGCTTCTTGATATTGATGACGCGCCCGGTCTTCGCCAGCGCCACCACCAGGTCGGTCTGGCGCGCCAGGAACGCCGGCAGTTGCAGCACATCGACCACTTCGGCCACGGTGGCGGCCTGCCACGGCTCATGCACATCGGTGATGATCGGCACGCCGAACGCGGCTTTCACATCCTGGAAAATGCGCATGCCCTCTTCCAGGCCGGGTCCGCGGTACGAGTGGATCGACGAGCGGTTGGCCTTGTCGAAGCTGGCTTTGAAGACGTACGGAATGCCCAGCTTCTGCGTGACACGCACATATTCCTCGCAGCTGCGCAACGCCAGGTCGCGCGATTCAAGCACATTGATGCCGCCGAACAGGACGAAAGGACCGGTGTTGCTGACGTCGATAGTGCCGTTGATTGTGACCATGTGAATTCCCATAACAGTTAATGTGCTTCTTGCGCGCCAATTGTAGCCGCCGCGCGCCCACTAGTGGCGGCGAATCGCCCCAGGCGGCGCCGGCCTGGAGATGCTGGCCTACATCTGGCGAAATTGATCGGTGTAATTGCGGCTGACAACGAGCTGCTCGGTGCGGCCCTTGAGCTTGACCATCAGGCGTCCGCGAAAATCGGTATGCGTGGCGGCGATGGCGCTGGCGGCGACAATCACGCCGCGGTGGATTTGCCAGAAGCGCTGTTCGTCAAGGCCATCGCGCAGTTCGCGCATCGACGTGCGGATCAGGCTCTCGCCCTCGGCCGTGAACACGCTGGTGTACTTGTCATTGCTCTGGAAATACAGCACGTCGTCGATCGGGATCAGCCGCGTTTCCTTGCCGTGCGCGGCGCGGATCCATTGCAACGGCGCGGATTTGGGCGCCACCGCCACGCCGAGCTGCGTCAGCAATGCCCGCAACGTCTCTGCTTCTCCCGCCGGTTTCGCTTCTACTTTCGCCCGCAGGCGCGCCACCGTCCGTTCCAGCCGCGCCGCGCTGACTGGTTTGAGGACATAATCGACCGCGGCATGGTCGAACGCGGCTACCGCGTGGTGGTCGTAGGCGGTGACAAACACGATATGCGGGCCGTGTTCGCTGGTCGCCAGGCGCGCCGCCACGTCAAGGCCAGTGAGGCCCGGCATCTGGATGTCGAGGAACACGATGTCGGGCGCCAGTTCGTCGGCCAGGCGCAGCGCCTCGATGCCGTTTTCAGCTTGTCCGACGATGCGCAGTTCAGGCCACGCGGCGGCCAGCTGTTGGGCGAGATAGGCGCGCAGGTGGGGTTCGTCGTCGGCGATCAGTGCGGTTGGGGTATCGATGGTGGCACCTCGGTGAGAGTGGACTGGATGGGCAACGTCAGGCGTACGATGGCCCCGCCGCCGGGATTGTCGAGCAATTGCACTTGCGCCGCCCCGCCGTGGACACTTCGCGCCCGCGCCTTGACGTTGGCCATGCCGACACCGCCGCCAGAGCGTGGCGGTGCGTTGCCGATGCCGATGCCGTCGTCGGCGACTTCGATGGCAAGAATACCGTCGACAACCTGTGCGCGCAGCACGATGGTGCCGCCAGCCACCTTCGGCTCAAGGCCGTGCATGACCGCGTTTTCCACCAGTGGCTGGATCAGCATCGGGGCAATGGTGGCGGCGCGCGCGGCGTCGTCAGCCTCGATGCGGTACCGCAAGCGCTGGCCCATGCGCACGGCCAGCACGTCGAGGTATGCGGCCGCCAGGTCGAGCTCGGCGCCTACCGTGGCGGAATCGGCGCGGCTGGCGTGCAGGCTGGCGCGCAAAAAGTCGATGAACCGCTCGAGCATGTGGCGCGCCTGCGCCGGCTGCGTGTCGATCAGGCTGAGCACATTGGCCAGCGTGTTGTACAGGAAGTGCGGCTCGATCTGGGCCTGCAGCGCGCGCAGCCTGGCCTCGGTCAGCAATTGCGTCGTAGCGGCAATTTCCTCGCGCTGGCGCAGCATCTGCACTTCCGCCTGGGCGCGGCGCGCGCCGACAGTCGTCAGGACCAGCATCAGCAAGGACATCACCAGTGCGAACGGGAAGATCGGCGCCAGCTCGGCATAGTCGTCGACATAATGCAGCGGATTGCGTCCCTGTAAGACCGCATTACCCAGTGCGATACCGAGCACGGACAGCAGCGACACCACGCTGGTGTAGTACAACGCCCGCACCATGCCGGTCTGGCGCATTGGCCAGCCGCGCAGCAACAGCGCCAGCCCCACGAGGCCGCCGTGGATCAGGAAACTGACGATATTCCCGATCACGATCATCGGCAGCAGGATGTCGCGCAGATGGCCACCGCCAAACAGCATGACCTGGATCAGCGAGATCGTGCCCCCAATCGTCATGCCGAGCACCGAGGTCATGATGACTGCGCGCAGCGGCGTGCGCGGCCAGCGCTGAAACAGGGGCAGGAAGTCCAGCGGATGCTGGCCGCGGAGCCTGGCTGGTGGGGATGGCGTAGTCATCTTGTTATCGTAACAGCGGTGCGTCGGGAAATTCAAACTGCGTGCTTGGCAGTATCGAAAGGCGTGGCAAATCCATGATACGCCTTCAGGTCACGCGCCAGCCGGCCGAGGAAATAGCCGCTGAAGATGCCAAACAGGGCGCAGACGACCAAGCTGAAACGGGCGTCGACACGCAACGCGGGCTGAATGGCCACCGCCACCGACGTGACATATTTGGTGACGAAAATGGACATCATCAGCACCAGCGGCCACACGCTGCCGCGCACGACGACGTTTCCTGGCGTGGCGGCTGGCGTCACGCGCGCGGCGCCGAAACGGTACAGCAGCGCCAGCGTCACGGCCGCGGTGACGATCCAGGTGGCGAACGGCATGCCGTCGAGACCGAATTTACCAGCGATATCGAACAGCGACAGCGCCAGCATCACGACGGGAATGATGAACAGCTTGTTCATCGGTACCTCGCGGGTGCGCAGGGCGATGATGCCGCGATAAACCAAAAAGGCGAGGATCGCCCAGACGAAAAGAGGGGTATGCGAGAAAATTTGGCTGATCATGGCGGGCTCCGGTGTGGTGGGTAAGTGGAGCCAGTGTGGGGGAAGCCTGATGCGGCAGGATCACCGTGCGACGAAGCGCTGGAATGTGGCGCGAAGTGCGGCGTGCATACGTGAAATGCACGCGCTGGGTCAAGCGTGGGCGTGTCGCTCGAACAGGAGGCGGTCATGCCACACGCCGTTCAGCAGGAAACTGTCGCGCAAATGGTCGAACTGGCTGAAGCCGTTGCGTTCAAGCACCCGCACCGAGCCAGGATTGGTAACACGCGCACTCGCTTCGATCCTCATCAAGCCGAGCCGGCCGAAAGCGATGTCGAGCAGTTCGCGCACGGCGGCGCTGGCGTAACCTTTCCCGCCCTGCGCTTCGGCAATACGATAGCCCAGCACGGCCGAGTGCAAGTGAGTGCGCCCCACGTCGCGCAGATTGATGCGTCCGAGGATCTCCCCCTCGCGCGATTTGATCAGGAACTGGTAGCCGCGCCCGGCCGCCGTGTCGGCGATGGCAATGTCGATCGCCTGCGCCACGCCGGCCGTGGAGTAATAAGCAGGTGGCCGGGCGTTGATATTCGCCTCGAAGAACGCCCGGTTGACCAGTTCGAATGCCAGCAGGGCATCGCGGTCTGCCTGCTCCACCGCCGCAAGCACCACCATCAGCGCGCGACCCGCTCCAGCTTCGCCACCGACAAATCCAGCACCTTGATGCCAGCTTTGCCGAAGTTGATCTGCGCGCGCAAATTGGTGCCGCTGCCTTCCAGGTTGACGATGACGCCTTCGCCAAACTTGTTGTGCGCCACCGTTTCACCGATGCGCCAGCCATTGCCGCCCACCTGCTTGTGGGCAATCTGCTGGGCGATCTTGTTGTCGCTGCTACCACCATTACTGCGGAATTCGGCATCATCCCACGCGGTCTTCTTGTTGGCGAACCAGTTGGTCTGCACGCGCGGCGAGAGCCACTTCAGCGACTCTTCCGGCAACTCGTCAAAGAAGCGCGACTTCATGTTGTAGCGCGTCTGGCCGTGCAGCATGCGCTGCTGCGTAAAGCTCATGTACAGGCGCCGGCGCGCGCGCGTGATGGCCACATACATCAGGCGGCGTTCTTCATCGACGCCATCGAGTTCGCGCGAACTGCTTTCGTGCGGAAACAGCCCCTCTTCCAGGCCAGTGATGAAGACGGCGTCGAACTCCAGGCCCTTGGCCGAGTGCACCGTCATCAGTTGCAGCGCTTCCTGGCCGGCCTGCGCCTGCGCGTCGCCCGCTTCCAGCGAAGCATGCGACAGGAACGCCGACAACGGCGACATCACGGCAGGCAGCGGCGCATCGGCGTCGAGGATTTCCAGGCCGTCAGCGTTGAGGATGGCCTCGCCAGCCTGTGCTTCAGCGGAAGGGCCCAGGTGCGCCGGGGCGCCCTGCCCAAACCCTTCTTCCGACACGAACTGGGTGGCGGCGTTGACCATCTGCTCCAGGTTTTCGATGCGGTCGGCGCCTTCTTTTTCCTTCTCGTAATGTGTCAGCAGCGTGGAGCGCTCGAGCACCACGCGCACCATCTCCGGCAGCGCCATCTGCTGCGTTTCAAACCGCGTGCCTTCGACCAGCTTGACGAAGCCGCCCAGCGAGCTGCCGGCCTTGCCGGTGACATACGCTACCGCGGCATACAGCGAAATGCCGTACTGGTCGGCGGCCATTTGCAGCTGTTCGATCGAGCGCATGCCGATGCCGCGCGTGGGAAAATTTACGACGCGCAAAAAGGCCGAATCGTTGTGCGGATTGTCCATCAGCTGCAGGTAGGCAATCGCATGCTTGACCTCGGCGCGCTGGAAATAGCGCTGGCCGCCATACACGGTGTACGGCAAACCGGCGGCAAACAGGCCATGCTCGATGACACGGCTTTGCGCATTTGACCGGTACAGGATCGCAATTTCGTTGCGGCTGGTGCCGTCGGCAATCAGGCCCTTGGCTTCTTCGATGATCCACTGCGCTTCTTCGAGGTCGGACGACGCTTCGTAGATGCGCACCGGCTCGCCGTGGCCGGCATCGGTGCGCAGGTTTTTGCCCAGCCGCTTGCTGTTGTTTGCAATGAGGAAGTTGGCGCTGTCGAGGATGTGGCCATGCGAGCGGTAATTCTGCTCGAGCTTGATCAGGTTCTCGACTTTGAACTCCCGCTCGAACGCGCTCATATTGCCCACGTTGGCGCCGCGGAAAGCGTAGATCGACTTGTCGTCGTCGCCCACCGCGAACAGCGCGCCGCCGTGCCGCTCGTCGTGCCCGGCCAGCAGTTTCAGCAGGTTGTATTGCAGGTCGTTGGTGTCCTGGAACTCGTCGACCAGGATGTGGCGAAAGCGCTGCTGGTAATGCTCGCGCAGCGGCTGGTTGCGGGTCAGCAGTTCAAACGCACGCAACAGCAGCTCGGCGAAATCGACCACGCCCTCGCGCTGGCATTGCTGGTCGTACAGTTCGTACAGTTCGGCCATCTTGCGGTCGATCGGATCGAACGTTTCGATCTGGCTGGCGCGCTGGCCCTGGTCCTTGGCATGGTTGATGAAATACATCAGGTTTTTGGCCGGATATTTTTCATCATCGACATTGTTCGCCTTCAGCAGGCGTTTGATCATCGACAGCTGGTCTTGCGAGTCGAGGATCTGGAACGCCTGTGGCAGCGCTGCATCACGGTAATGGGTGCGCAGAAAACGGTTGCAGAGGCCGTGGAACGTGCCGATCCACATCCCGCGCGTACTCATCGGCAACATGCTCGATAAACGCGTCAGCATCTCCTTCGCGGCCTTGTTGGTGAACGTCACCGCCATGATGCCGGCTGGCGAAACCTGGCCGGTTTGAATCAGCCAGGCAATGCGCGTGGTGAGCACGCGGGTCTTGCCGGAACCGGCGCCAGCGAGGATCAGTGCGCTCTGCTGGGGCAGTGTGACAGCGGCAAGTTGTTCAGGATTGAGGTTGTGAAGGAGTGAATTTTGCATGACCCATTATACGCCTGAGGTCCGGTTGTTCGCCCTGCCCTCCCGCGGTTTTGGAGGCGTCCCGTGCAGCGTCAATCGTGCGCGGCTACACTGGTTGTCCATTTTTAAACTCGCGGGAGCACCACATGCAATACACCAAACTTGGATCGACCGGACTGGATATTTCGCGCCTGGCATTGGGCTGCATGACCTTTGGCGTCCCGCAGCCCGGCACTCACCAATGGACCCTGGGCGAAGAAGACAGCCGCGTCATCGTGCGTCGCGCCGTCGAGCTGGGTATCAACTTTTTTGATACGGCCAATATGTACTCGGCCGGCTCGTCGGAGGAAATCACCGGCAAGCTGTTGAAGGAATTTACCAAACGCGAGGAAGTGGTCATCGCGACCAAAGTCTTCAACCCGGTGCAATTGCCGGTCAATGGGGACAAGCGGCCAAATGCGGCTGGGCTGTCGCGCAAGGCCATCATGACGGAAATCGACGCCAGCCTGCGCCGCCTCGACGTTGAATATGTGGACTTGTACCAGACCCATCGCTGGGATTACCACACCCCGATCGAAGAGACGATGGAGGCGCTGCATGACGTCGTAAAATCGGGCAAGGCGCGTTACATCGGCGCGTCGTCGATGCACGCCTGGCAGTTTGCCAAGGCCCAGGAAGTGGCGCGCGCCAACGGCTGGACCCGCTTCGTGACGATGCAGGACCAGATCAGCCTGCTCTACCGCGAAGAAGAGCGCGAAATGATCCCGCTGTGCCGCGACCAGGGTGTTGGCCTGATACCGTGGAGTCCGCTGGCGCGCGGCCGCCTGACCCGTCCTGCCGGTACCGAAACCCGCCGCAGCGAGACCGACGCCTACATGAAAGTCTTGTTCGGTAAAACGGAGCAGGCCGATAACGCCGTCATCGCCGCTGTCGAGAAAGTCGCCGGCGAACTGAACGTGCCGATGGCGCAGGTGGCGCTGGCGTGGGTACTGGCCAAGCCGGGCATCAGCGCACCGATCGTGGGCGCGTCGAAAGCCGGACAAGTCGACGATGCCGTGGCCGCGTTGTCACTGAACCTGTCGGCCGAGCACCTGGCGGCACTGGAAGCGCCGTATATCCCGCACGTGGTTGCCGGGCATCAGTAAAGGTCAGCCTGGTCCACGGACGCTGGCCAGCGCATCGGCAGCAATCAGGCCCGCCGCCACCGCGTGGACGGCCGCGGCAGCGCTGTCGCTGGTGAGCACCAGCTGCGCCCCGCTGGCGCTGACCTGCTCGGCCAGGCGGTCAAGCGCGTCGATGCGCGACGGGTCCGGATTGACATTCCGGATGTAGATGACCCGTACCGACTGCGGATGGCGGCGCAGGATCTCGGCGTAGATCTCGGGGTCGCGCTCCCCGCTGTCGCCAATCAGCACGAACTGCAATGACGGGTACGCGCGCAGGATTTTTTCGATCTTGTCCAGCTTGTGGTTGCGCGACCGGTCGGGCTTGAGCAGGCCGCGCACGCTCAGTTCCCGCAGCATCAATGGACCCAGCGGGATGTGTTGCAGGCGCATGAATTCGACCAGCGGGTCGAACAGGTGCCACGGGCTGCTTGACACATAAAACACCGGATTGCCTTCATTGCCGCTCACGCCGTCATGCAGCGCGCTATACAGCGCCGCCACGCCCTTGAACGGTTTGCGCGTGAATGGATTGCTGCGCGCCAGCATCAGCGCCATATTCAGTTTATTCGTGACGTTGGTCCACAGGACAGTGTCGTCGATGTCGCTGATGACGCCAAAGCGCGCGGTGGCCGGTGGAATGATGACCTCGGCCACGGCACGCACCGGGGCGTCGGCCGGCGCACCGGGCAAGGTCAGTTCGACCGCATGCCACCCGCTTTCGGCGACCGGCGCTGGCAAGGTCAGGTCGATGGTGAAATAACCGCCCCGGTCGGTGACGGCATCGACTTCGACGCCCTGAAATCGCGCGCGCACCCGGGCGCCGGCGACCTGGTCGGACTCGAGCCGCTGGTACAACGCCGCCACATTGCGCCAGGCGCTGTCCTGCAAACTGTAATTGTGAAAACCGGTTTCGTCGAGCACGCGCCCGCGCACGCTGACCATGGTGGCGTTGCCGAAGCCAAGATACGGCACGATCATCAGGTGCTGCCGGCCACCAAGCTGGCGTCCGACAAAGCGCCATGCGCCGCCGGCAATCGCGCCTGCCCTGCTGGCAAGCTGGCGGTGCAGCGAGCGGGCCGGCGCCATATCGACAGCGGCCGCCGTAGGGGCTGGCCTCACGCCGCGCTCCAGCCAGACCGTGCTTGCGCCCTGCTCCGCTTCGCGCAGCGCGGCCGCCACATCGTCATCGTCGCGCGGATCGACCGCGTGTTGCAGTAACTGCACTGCCAGTCCGGCCGCTTGCAGCGACGCCAGCGCCGGCTCACTGGCCAGCAATGGATTGAGGTACACCCGCTCGGTAGCAGCTGGCGCGGCAGCCAGCAAGGCCTGCAAGCCATCATTGGTAAGGATTAAAAATGCCAAGCCCGGCTCCAGTGTTGGTCAGGCGCCAAGTATGCATCAGGGTTGAATTAGCTTGCGATTCGGTTCGTTACAGGCGCGGATCGTAGAACGATTGCCGCACCACGCGCGCGGTGATCTGGCTCGCATCGTGGTGCGCCGGATTGATGACCGCGTTGAATTCTTCCGGCACGATGATCGACGGCACCATCAGCACAGCATGGGACTGTCCGCGCAGCCACGTGTCGCCCACATGCATGGATGCCGTTCCAGGTGGTTCGGCCAGCCAGGCGCGCGGCAAACTCGCCAAGGTGACAATTTTCCGCTGGTCCCAGAGCAACGCGGGTACCGTGATGCAGACCAGGAACGCGTTCCGGATGGTGATATTGCCGCCCAAATGCACCCGCGTTTCCAGCGTAGCCAGGGCAATGGTGCTTGAGGCGTAGACGGCGGCTGTACCCTTGCGGTTCCAGCGGCCACCGACCGCCTGCGCGCCGCCTCCGCTCAAATCGTCCGCAGTGTAGTCCGGTGTTTCCTTGGCGATTCTCCACAGTACGGCATCGCCGTGCGCCATTACGCGACGATGCCGTACTCGATGCGTCCGAGCGTATCGAGCACCAGTTCGTAGCCGGCTTCCGTGTCGAGCATGGACAGCGGCGCTTCACCGCCCAGCGCACGGTTTTCCTGCACCAGCCACGCCTGGGCCGACGACGCATCTTCCAGCACCGCGAGGGTACGCGCCAGCACTTTTTCAGTACGGTACAGGCGGTCCTGTTCGGATGCGGACAGCGTGTCGTTTTTGCTGATGCGCGCTTTCATCGTGCTGTGTGGGAGACGCAGCAGCCGAAACAGGCCATCCTGCGTAATCCCGAGACGCGTGGCCAGCCCCGGTACGATGTGCGCAGGCGTGCCGCTGCGCATCTTGCGGATGATATCGGACGGGTCGCCCGCAAAGGCACTGACCGGGCCGTATGCCGCATATTCCTGGGCCACGCCCAGGCCGGCAGTAAGGGGCGACGCGGGTTGCGTCACTACCTTGACACGTCGCTTGCGATCGCTCTGCATGGTGACCTCCAGATCAAGACTTGCGTTCATCTAAATCCAGACTAACATACAGAATGGCCTTTGCAAGACCTTGTCGGAACGCGGCAGTGGCATGCCCTATTTCGTTGCGACGCCACCACGGAAAGAGCGTGCAGCTATTACCAGACCCGGCAACGCTTCTCCGCCACCATCGGCTGGCCCGCCTTGCACATGAACGCCTTCTGGAATTCCGGCATGTTCACGACCAGTCCGTTGACGCGGAAGCGCCCTGGCGAATGCGGGTCGGTCAGCGCTTTTACGCGCAGGTTTTCGGGACGATCATTTTCACAGGCCCATTGCGCATTGCCGACAAAGAAGCGCTGCTCGGGCGTCAGGCCATCGCGCAAACCCGCTGCGGCTTGCTGCGGCATGCTGGCCATTTCAGTTTGCCACGCCATCCAGCCGAGAATCAGGCCGCCGAGGTCGGCCACGTCTTCGCCCAGCGTCAGCTTGCTGTTGATCTTGATGTCGTCGACCACAGTGTACTGGGCATACTGGTCGACGATGCAGGCGGCGCGCTCTTCGAACGCGGCGGCATCCTTCTTGGTCCACCAGTCCTTGAGGTTGCCGTTGGCGTCGAACTGGCGGCCTTCGTCGTCGAATGCGTGCGTCAGTTCGTGGCCGATGGTGCCACCGGTATTGCCGTAGTTCGGCGCGTCATCCATTTTCGGGTCGAACAGCGGCGGTTGCAGCACGCCGGCCGGGAAATTGATGTCGTTCATCTGCGGGTTGAAGTACGCGTTCACGGTTGGCGGCGTCATGCCCCACTCCTTGCGGTCGAGCGGCTTGCCGATTTTGGCCAGTTGCCGCTTCACCTCGAACTGATTGCCGCGCACGACGTTGCCGGCAAAGTCGCCAGGTTTCACGACGTAGGCACTGTAGTCGCGCCACTGGTCGGGGTAGCCAATCTTGTTGACGATGGCTTTCAGCTTTTGCTGGGCCCGTTTTTTGGTATCCGCACTCATCCAGTCGAGCGAATCGATGTCTTTTGCCATCGCGTCTTCCACTTGTCGCGTCATGTGCAGCGACTTGGCTTTGAGCGCCGGAGAAAACGCACGGCTGACGAATTCCTGGCCCAGCGCTTCACCGAGTTGCTGGTCGACCAGGCCGACGCAGCGCTTCCAGCGCGGTGGCTGTTGCTCCACGCCGCGCAGGGTCTTGCTGAAGAAATCGAAGTGGGCCTGGTCGAAATTGGCGGACAGCGCCGGCGCCATGTTGCGCGCGACCTGCCAGCGCAAATAGGTCTGCATCGCGGCCACGTCATCGCCCTGAACCAGGTTGGACACTTCCTTGAAATACTGCGGCTCGGTGACATTGAAATTGTTCAGGCGCGGCTCGCCGATGGCCGTCAAGTACAGCTTCCAGTCGAAGCCTGGCGTGAGCGCCTGCAAGCCTTTGGCATCCACTTTATGCACCAGCTTGTACGGGTCGCGCTTGTCGACGCGCGACAGCGACGCCTTGGCCAGCGCCGTTTCGATCTCCATGACGCGGGCGGCGTCCTTGCCGGCCTGTTCCGGCGTCTCGCCCAGCAACACGAACGTCTGGGCGATGTGCGCCACGTATTTGGTGCGCACTTCGGCCGATTTCGGATCGTCCTTCAGGTAGGAATCGCGGTCCGGCAAGCCGATCCCGCCACCGCTGGCAAACGCGATCACGCGCGAGGAATCCTTGAAGTCCTGGTTGGCGTCAAAGCCGAACAGGAAGGCGCTGTCGCCGAAATCCAGGTGCAGCCGGGCCAGCACGCGCGGCAGGTCGGCCATCGTGTGTATGGCGGCGATCTGCGCCAGGTACGGCGCCAGCGGCGCCGCGCCGCGCTGCTCGATGGCTTTCACGTCCATGCAGGCGCCAAAGTAGTCGCCGATTTTTTGTTGCGCCACATTGCGTCCCTCGCGCTTCGTGGCAAGGCCGTCGAGGATGCCCCACAGGTAGCGCTGGTTATCCTGCGTCAGCTTGCTGTAGACCGACCAGCGCGCCTGGTCGGCCGGCACCGGGTTGTTCTTCATCCAGCCGCCACAGGCGTACTGGTAAAAGTCGACGCATGGGTCGGCGGTCTTGTCCATCGATGCCACGTCCAGGCCCGGCGTGTACGGGAACGTCGTGGCTGGGCGGTCGGCAGGCGTGGCATTCTGCGCATGCGCCACGGTGGCGATGCCGGCAACCGGCAGTGAAACAGCGAGGGAAACAGCGAGGCGAATCAGGGGGCGCATGCAGCGGTCCAATCGAAGTGAAAATCAGTGAAAGAATCGCGCCATGCTGCCATATAAATATATAACAGGCAATAATGAAAAAAGCCCCTCATGCCAGGCAGGAGGGGCTTTCTGTTTCTTTCTGTTTTCAAACCAGCGGCAGGGCCGCAATTGGATTTAGAACTGGAAGGCGACGGCGGCGCTCAGGTTGTGGCTGTCGCTCGATGGCTTCTGGAACTCGATACGGCCCGAGATGGTTGGGGTAAACGTGTAGCCCACGCCCACGCCGTACAGCACGCCGCTGTCGTCAGCATCGGCGGTGTAGCCGTTGTACGAAGCGTTGGCCTTCAGCTTGTTGTAACCCAGGCGGCCGAACACGTTGAAGTTGTTCTGCAGCGGCAGGGTGCCGACGATCGATGCCTGGTACTGGTCAGCGTCGACGTCA
>Ga0265780_10006226_pt1 | contig 14858 bp, 12 predicted proteins | sample P1T30metagenome_FD_192432 | JGI IMG/M metagenome (GOLD analysis project Ga0265780, IMG submission 192432) | Plant litter microbial communities from East Loma Ridge, Irvine, California - P1 T30 | ecosystem: Environmental > Terrestrial > Plant litter > Unclassified | place: USA: California... | reverse complement strand
ACCCGCGAGGCCCCGTCAGGCCTTTAGGGGGCAACAACATCCATGACGCGAACGCCGGGCATACGGGTTTCGCCACCATGATGAGATCAGCGGGAGCGGAAGGGCTCATCGCCAATGTGTACGGGGCAAGCAGGCGATGATGCGGATAAGCCTGTTGATCTTGGCCGCCCTGCTGACCGCTTCGTGCGACAGGTCGGATTACGTCATCCATCTGAAGCGTACGCATATCGAACGCGTCGATCGTAATGGGGGAAGCGGATACGTCGTTGTGGATAAGGCATCGGCCGACACCATGGCTAAATACGGCGACGTCTATGTGCAAGGGCGAACGTGTCCTGACGTGACCTGCAAAACGATTTCGGTAGGATCGCTTTTAAAATACGATCAAGTGCCGGTGGACGGCGGCGTCAGGCTGAACATAGCGACCATTTCCGGGATAGAAGCAAGTGAGGGCTACCCGCCGTTTTGGCTTAGGAGTGTCGCTTGCTTGAGATTGGAAGCGGTTCAGGGCTTCATGGGCAGGACAGGCAGGTCGGATTGGAATTGCTCAGTAACATCCAGCACCAAATGATCATGTTGCCCTACCCTCCCGATTTTGCCAACCGCCACGCCAAGCAAGCGATCACGGGATAGGCGTCCCGTTACCTCCGTTGGTTGAGGAAACATGCTACAGGTGCTCGCCGGGTAGCGCTTTATCATCTCATATACCCTGTTGACCAAATGGGGCGGTTTGCCACGATGGCTGCCCTCACAATGACGTGATCCCAGTCTTTCATATAGCGGTGGCCCCTGACCATCACATCGGGCGTGCAGCCCTTCGGCAAACTCAGAAGGGCCTTGATGGTGAACCGGCCACGCGACCGGCCGAGCCCCTCGAATTCCTGATCCCTTTTTTAGCCCGACAGCGCAATGATGCGCCGGGACTACGGTGCTGTCGATCATGTCGGCGCTGACAACTCGCTCGACGACAGCGGTTAGGGCCTTAGGCATCACTTCGAACACGCCTGTCATGACCCAGCGACGATACCGCCGGAACACATCGGTCCACTTGCCGTACTCATCCGGTAGATGCCGCCATTGCGCGCCTGTCCGCGCCGTCCACACCATGCCTTCGAAATAGGATCGCCCCCGGGTCGGCAGTCACGTCCTCGCTCCGACGCCGGAATTCAGGGCATACTCGGCGCTTCGGACTGGCTTCCTGCCCCGCGACCTGATGTTCCTGAAGGCCGGAGGCCTGCCGTTCACGCTGGCAGTGGGCCGGGTGGGAGCGGTCAGCGGATGGTGAAGCGGATCTGGTCGACCACCTGGCCCGCGACGTCGACCAGCCGTAGCTGGTGGACGCCGGGCGCGGCCATTACCAGCGGCCGCGCCTCCGCCGGTCCCAGATCGCGGTCGTCGAGCAGCAGGCGGTGCGCCGCGACGCTGCCCGTCACCGCGACCGCGAAACGCTGGCGATCAGGGGGCACGTCGGGGTCGATCGCATAGACGGTGCCGGCGACGGGGTTCACGATGCGCGGGCGCCGCGCTGCGCCCGGCGTGGCGGCGATCAGCGTCTGGCCGGTGCCGCGCAGGAAATATTCGCGGCGTGACTGTTCGAGGTGGTCGGCGAAGGCGATGGCACGCGCTTCCACCCCCGTAGGCGGCGGGCGCGCACGGCCGGGCGCGCGGGCGTGCAGCGCCAGCATCAGGTCGCGCCACACCGGCGCCGCGCCGCTGGTGCCTGAGACGGCGCGCATCGGATCGCCCTCCAGATTGCCGACCCACACCGCGACGGTGAACCGGTCGGAGAAGCCGACGCACCAATTGTCGCGCATCGCCTTCGACGTGCCCGTCTTCACCGCCGCCCAGAACGGCAGGCGCAGCGCGGAATCGAGGCCGAAGGTGGCGGCGCGCGCGTTGGGATCGGCCAGCATGTCCGCGACGATCCATGCGGCCGCCGGCGTCGTCACCGCCCGCCCCGCAACGCGCGGCGCGCCTGCCAGCACCCGCAGCGGCGACCAGCGCCCCCCATTCGCCAGGCTGCGATAGGCATCCGCCTGTTCCAGCAGCGTCACCTCCGCCGATCCCAGCGCCAGCGAGAAACCGTAATAGCGCCCGTCCTCGGTCAGCCCGCGATAGCCGGTGTCCCACAGCCGGTCGCGGAACGGATCGACCCCGATCAGCAGCAATGTCCGCACCGCCGGCACGTTGAGCGAGCCGGCCAGCGCGGTGCGCGCAGACACCGGCCCCTTGAACCCGCGATCGTAATTCTGCGGTACGTAGAGGCCCGACGCGGTGTCGAACTGCACCGGCGTATCGTCGAGGATCGAGGCGGCGGTCAGGTAGCCGCGCTCGATCGCCTGCGCATAGAGGAACGGCTTCAGCGTCGAACCCGCCTGCCGGTAGCTGTTGGCGCCGTCGACCGCGGCGGCGGTCGATGCCCCGCCGATCCCGCCGACATAGGCCAGCACGTCGCCGCTGGCATTGTCGACCACCACCACCGCGCCGTCGCGCGCGCGGGTGCCGCCCAGCCCCTGCAACTGCCGGCGCAGCGCCGTGATCGCGAGGTGCTGGATACCCGCGTCCAGTGTGGTCGCGACGCGTAATCCCGGCTGCGTCAGCAACCGGTCGGACAGATGCGGCGCGAGGCCGGGATCGAGCGCGAGGCTGCGCGCCGGCCCCAGCATCGACGCCGCCTGCGCTTCGAACCGCGCGCAGTCCCTCGCCTTGGCGAGGCGGCAGGCACGCGCCGCCAGCCGGTTCGCGCTTCCCTGCGGATCGGGCAGCAGCGCCGCGAGCAGCACCGCGTCGTCAGCCGCCAGCGCGGCGGGCGTCTTGCCAAAAAAGCCGAGCGCGGCCGCGCCGATGCCCTGCGCCTCGCCCCGAAACGGCGCGAGGTTCAGATAGGCCTCCAGGATATCGTCCTTGCTCCACGCCGCCTCCAGCGCGCGGGCGGCGCGCAACTGGCGGAGCTTGTCGCGCCAGCCGCGCGCACCGGGGCGGGCCAGATCGGGAGCGAGGAAGCCGGCGACCTGCATCGAGATCGTGCTGCCCCCCCGCGTCGGCCGCCCCATGATCCACGCCCGCACCGACCCCGCCAGCGCCAGCCAGTCGACCCCGCCATGCGTCGCGAAGCGGCGATCTTCCGCTCCGACGATCGTGCGCGGGACGATCGGAGCGATCTGTCCCAGCGGCGTCCAGCCGAGCCGCCGCGTCGTGAAATCCACCCGCGCGCTATCGATCAGCACGCCGTGGCGATCGTACAGCCACGCCTCCGACGGGCGCCAGGCGGCGCGGGCCCGCGCGTAATCCGGCAGCGGTGGGGGGCGGGTGAGAAAGTTGAGCGTGACGAGGAGGACGAGCGCGACGATGGCGACGATCGCCCATGCCTTGCGGCGGAAGGGGCGCCCTCGCCCCCCAAGCCCCTCCCCGGCGGAGGCCGGGGTCCAGTCGGGCGAACCGTCGTGATCACTCACTGCGGCCATTCCAACTGGACCCCGGCCTCCGCCGGGGAAGCATATGAGGCCGGGGAGGGGCATGAGGGCAGAGGGTGCTCCACGCGCCGCAGCCACAATTCCGGCCGCGACATCCTCACCGCACCCCCACCACCACCGGCCCATTGGGCACCGCCGCGCGGATCGCGGGGGAGTACATCGCCGACACCCGGCTGGGGGGCAGGCCGAAGCGGCCCGCGCCGTTCAGCCTGAGCGTGTACGACACGGAGAATCGCCCGCGCGGTACCCAGGCGAAATAGCCGCGCCATGCCTCGCGTCCGCGTTCGACATAGCTGGGCTGCACGCCCTCGCCACCATTTGCCCCCAGCATCGCCGATTGCCCGCCGAGATCGCCGACGATCGTCGCGCCCGCCGGCACCGGATCGTCGACGACCACCCAGTTGCGCTCCGCGCTGGCATCTACGGTGATCGTCACCTTCACCACGTCGCCGCGCGTCAGGCGGCCGGGGTTGCGTGCCTGCACCACCGCCACCTGCCGCGTCATCCGGTATCCCGCCGCCAGCGGCTTCGCGAGCGGCACCGCGGCCGAAACGGAGACGGTCGCCCACGGCCCCGCGCCGCCCGCCTGTTCGAGCCGCAGCGGCATCGGCGTGGCGGCCAACGGAAACGACGCCGTCCGCTGCGCTGCCGGCAACGGCCAGCCGCGCGCGATCCGGCGCGGGCCATAGGCGAGCGTCGTCACTCCCGCGATATCGCCCGCCGGATACAGGCCAGCAAAGCGACGGCCGGCGATCGTGCCCCAGGCGTTGGCGGTCGTCGTGTCCCAATGCCCCCGCGACTGGCGCAGCGACGTGCCGACCATCATGCGCGGGCCATCGTCCTGCCAGCCGGGGCGGCCGAGCGTGGCGAGCGTCGCCTTGATCGCCGCCTCGTCCCCCGACGACATCAGCCACCAGGCGGCCGAGGACTGGTCGGTCAGATCGAGCCGCGTGCCCTCGTACACCAGTCGCGAGCGCAGCACCCGCTCCCCCTCCGCCCGCAGCGCGGGACCGTTGGCGAGACCGGGGATATGGTCGATCGCGGCGAGGTAATCGGCCAGCGTCGCGGTCGGCATGTCCGCCATCGGCATCCCGATCTGGCCGAGCATCGCCGGGGTCGCCGCACCCGTCCGCGCCAGCGCCGCCAGCGCCGCGACGCGTTGCAGCCGCACGTCGCCATGATCCTCGCGCCGCAGCCGCCCGTCGAGCACCGCCTTCATCGCCTCGATCATCCGGCCGCGCGGCCCCTCGGGCAGCGCCAGCCCCGCCTCGCCCGCGATCGACAGGACATACGCGGTCAGCGCCTCCGAGCCCGTCAGCCCCTCGCCCGGGAAATAGCGGAGCAGCCCGTCCGGCGCCTGATAGGTCGGTAATTCCCCCGCCAGCCGCGCCCAGCCCGCCACGTCGCCCAGTACCACGATCCGCGACAGCCGTTGTTCGAAACAGCCATAGGGATAGGCCGTCATGTAATCGCGCACCCCTTTCATCGGCGGGGCGAGGCTGTCGTCCAGCCGGATATCGACGCTGCCCCGCTGCGGTATCGCCCCGGCGGGTGGGGTGATGGGGATCGTGGTGGCGCTCACCCGCGCCAGCGTCGCCGCCCAGATCTCGACCGGCACCGCGGGCACCACGTCCTGCGTCACCGTCACCCGGTCCGTGGCGCGGCCATCGGCGGTGCGGGCGCTGACCTGCCAGCGCAGCGTCGGGGTGCCCTCGGGCGCGGTCAGGTTCCATGCCAGGGGCGCGGCTCCGCCGGCGGGGATGGTGACGGTCAGCGGCCGGCCCGTCGCGATGCGGGGGAAGACATCGACCGTCGCGGTCACCGTCATCGGCCGGGCGGAGCCGTTGCGCAGCGTGAAGGCCGCCGCATACACGTCGCCCGTCCGCACCAGGGGCGGCAGGCCGGCATAAACCGACAAATCCTGCGCGGTGCGGATGTTCGTCTCGCCCGTGCCGAACAATTGCGCGCCATCGGTCGCGATCGCCACCAGTTTGAACGATGACAGCGCATCCGACAGTGGCACCGCCACGCGCGCGCGGCCCTGTGCATCCAGCGCCACGCGCCCGCGCCACAGCAGCACGGGGCGGAAATTCTCACGGTTCAGGCCGGATGCGTCGCCGCCCCCGCCGCCACCGGCCTCCACCGCCTTGCGCCCGTAATGGCGCTTGCCCACCACCTGCATCTGCGCGGTGGCGGTCAGCACCGACAGCGGGCGTTCGCCCATCTGCGCAGTCAGCACGTCCCAGCTGTCGTTGGGCGCCAGTTGCAGCAACGCCTGATCGACCGCCGCGAAGGCGACGTCAGCGGTGCGCGCGGGGCTACCGTCGGGCCGGCGGACCTGCACCGTCACCTGCGCGGTATCGCGCGGAGCGTAGCGATCGCGGTCGGCCTTCACCGCGACCTTCAGCGCGTGAGCTTCCCAGCCGACCTTCACCTTGGCGATGCCGATCCGGTAGGCGGGCTTGGCGAGGTCGACCAAGGCGGTCGGCTCCGGCGCGTCGTCGGGCGTGTCGGACAGGCCGAGCGTGCGGGCGATGCGGTGCAGCCAGCTCCAGAACCCGCTCGTCGTCCGCCCGCGCACCACCATCACCGATACGAACACGTCGGGCGCATAGGCGCCGTTCATCGGCACCGACACCACCGGATCGCGGCCCGACAGATGCGTGACGAAGCTGGACAGCACCCCTTCCCGCTCCACCGTGACCAGCGCGGTCGCCTCGCGGAACGGCATCCGTACCTGGAAGCGGGCGATGTCGCCGGATTCATAGGCCAGCTGTTCGGGCACCACGTCCATGCGATCGCCATTGTCGCCTCCGAACCACCAGTCGTCGTCGCCCGCCAGCCACACGCTGCGCACCGCGCGCGCGGTGCGGCCATCGGCATCCACCGTCGTCGCGACCGCATAGACTTCGCCCGAGGTGCCGGGATCGACCTTGCACGACGCCAGCCCCTGTTCGTCGGTCGTCGCGGTGCAATCCGCGTCGATCTTCGTCGTGCGCATCTGGTTGTCATAGGCATAGAAGCCGCCGATCAGCCGGCGCCGCGCGGTCAGCACCTGCCGGCTGTAGAGCGCGACCGTGATCTTCTGCCCCGCGATCGGCTTGCCGCCGGTGTCGAGCGCGACGAAGCGCAGGCGCAGGTCGTCGCGCTTCATCAGCCAGCCGTCGGTCTTCATCCCCAGCTGCACGGCGGATGCGAAGATCGGGATGGTGCGCGACGCGGTCAGCGTCTCGCCGTTCGCGTCCTGATAATCCATCTCCACCTGCATGTCGGCATTGCCGTCGAGCGAGGCGGGCACCGCCACCGTCTGTCGCGCGGTGCCGTCGTCGCCCAGCCGAGCGGGCAGCATCTGGGTGGGGGGCAGTTCGGTTCGCTCCTCCTCGCCGTCGCCGTCGAGCGGTTTTACCCCCTCCGCCACCGCGCGCCCGCCAAAGGTGAAGCCGTCATAGCCCTCGGGCGTGGCACTATGTGCGAACCAGCCGACGCGCAGATCGACCGCCAGTCCCGACGCACCGCCCCCCGACAGATAGCCGACGAACAGGTCCAGCGGCAGATTCGCCGGGCGGATCGCCGCACCCTTCGGTCCCGTCACCGTCGCGCGCATCGTCGGCAGCCGGTATTCGTCGACGCGGAACGACTGGCCCGTCTCGATCCGGCGGTCGCCCGCCGCGATCGACAGGTCGTAATCGCCCATCGGCGCGCCTTGCGGTGCGGTCCAAATCGTCTCGCCGATGCCGTTCGCGTCGATCGCCAGCGGCAGCGCGAACTGCGTATCCGACCCACGATGCGTCAGCGTCAGCGTGCCGCGCACCCCCGGTGCCAGTGCGAAGCCGGTCGCGGTCGGGCGGCGCAGGATATGCTTCATGTGGATCGTCTCGCCCTGCCGGACGAGCGCACGGTCGAACACGGTGTGCACCGTCTCGTCCCGCGCCTCATAACCATAGGGCAGGTCAAAGTCGTAAGGGCGGATACCCTCGCCCCAGTCAGTCAGGGTGAAGCTGAAATCGCCGTCCCGCCGCGCCGACACCATCAATGCATGCGACCCCGTCTCACTGTCGCAGCTGGCATAGGTTTCGGGTTCGGGCAGGCCGGCGGGCACCATCAGCCCGCCGCTGCGATCGGTGATCCCGCGTGCCAGCAATCTGCCGGTGCAGCTGTCGGTCACGCGCACCTCGGCATTGGCGGCAGGCTTGCCGTCCGACAATTGCGTCACCCATGCCAGGCTGCGGTCGCGTCCCCATTTGAAATGGACCGACAGATCGGTGACCAGCGCCGCGCTCGCCACGTAGCGCGGCACGTTGCGCCCCAGCAGCGCGCGGCCCAGTGCCGGGCTGGCCAGTTCGACGACGTAGAAGCCGGGTTTGGTCAGCGGGATGCCGACGACCTCGAAATCCTTGCCCTTGCCCGGCAGCGCCACGGTCATCGCGGTGCCGTGCCCGGCCGCCAGCACGGGTTTCTCGCCGGTGTGGTTGATCCGCAGCGTCTCCGTACCGCGCTCGATCGTCTCGATCTCGGTATCGTCGGCCTGGGCGACGGTGCGCAGCCAGCGCGCGACTTCGCCGTCCGATCCGTCGACGCGCAGCCGCTGGCCGACCACGCCCTCCCGCCGCCCCTGCAACGCCGGCTCGACGTTGCGCACCGTCACCGGCAGCACACCACCTTGCTTGGCCTCCAGGATGCCGAAGGTCGCCGCGAACTTCACCAGCGGTGGTGCGACATCGAACCGCACATCGAGCGGGAAGCGCGCGGCATTGGCGAGCGATCGTCCGCTTTCGTCCTTCAGTCCCGCCGGCAGCACCAGCCGTCCCGTCGCACCGAACGGCAGCGGCGCGGCGAAGCCGACGTCGGCGATCGTCGCCTTCTTCCGATCGTCGTCGGTGAATGTCGGCGCGATCGGCTTGCCGTCCGCCGTCTCGATGCGGATCGCGGCCGCCTGAGCCATCGGCACCGGCGCGGTGAAGCGGACATGGGCCTGCTCGACCGGGCTGCACCCCGCCTGCGGGTTGACGCGCGAACATTCGAACCGCGCGGTGAAGGGCTGGCGGACGCTATAGTCGAACCGCTGGTCCGCCCCCGCCAGCCGCCCGCCCGCGCCCGCGATGCGCGCGCCCCACACCAGCGCCATGTCGCGCCCCGGCGGCAACGGCCGCCGGCATGTCAGCGCGGTGACCCCCGCCAGCATCCGCCGGCGATCCGCCGCACCGGCGGGGATCGTGGTCGGCAACCCGGCGGTTTCGAGGAAGCGGCTCACCTCCCACCGGTCGCCGAGTTCGCCGAGCAGCTTGTCCGGCATGTCGGCGGGCATCACGTCGACCGCGATCTTCTCGCCGATGCCGTCGACTGCGCAATACGCATTGGCGGCGATCGACGCCGGGGTCGCGGGCATGTTCGCCGCGACGAGGAACACCTGATCCTCTTCGATTCCGTCGCCGCGCCCGGCGGGCAGCACTGCGCGCGCCACCGGCCCGCCGGCATCCACCCTGAACACCTGCTGCCCGCCCAGCGGGTAACCGGTCACGCTCTTCAGGCCCGCACGCGTCTTCATCTCGCAGGTCGTGCCGCCCGGCAGCGGCGTGGTGAATTCCCAGACATAGGTCTGCTGGTCCACCCAGCGGCCTTCGCCGGAAGTCGCGCAGATCACCTCCAGCGGCCCCGCCGCGCGTGGATCGCCCAGCGCCACCATCGGCTGGCTGAACCGGATCGTGAACCGCTCGATCGCGCCGTTGCCGATCCCCGGCGTCGCCAGCACCACCTGTGGCGCGCCGTCCCCGAACGATGCGACCGGGGTAAGCGCCAGCGCCAGGAGCGCTAGTGGAACCGTGAACCGCATCCGTCGTCAACTCCCGCCCATCGCCCAGACGCTAAGGCCATGAATGGACAAGTCCAGACGGGATCTGCATCACCGGCCATGAGAGGGATACGCGATGTGCGGATGGTGGAAACGGCGTCGCAAGGCCCCGGCAAGACCCGGACCGTTCATGCATCTGACGCCCGGCCAACGATACCGCGTCGTGTGCGCCTTCGTCGACCATGACGGCATCGTGCATTCCGTCGGCGAGACATGGCGGTTCCTGCGATCGGATTTCCTGCCCTATGAGGACGGGCTGTCGCTGTTCGTCGCGATGCCCGGCGGGGCGGAACGGCAGATACGCCTGCAATGGCGGCCCGAGGCGGAGGGACCGGTCATCGATGCACTCGACCGGCATGTGCTGCCGGTATCGGACGGGCCGGGCGACCATGCGTTGCTCCTGACCCGCGACAGCGTCGGGCTGGCGGACGATGTCCGGTCACCCCATCATTTCCTGCTGGAGATCGCCGGCGATGCCGATGCGGTCATGGTGGCGAAGGCGATCCTCGCCGCGGGCTATCCGGCACGGTCGGGTCGCCACCCCACATGGTCGTTCGACTGGGCCGGGGCGGGTGTCCTGCTGGGCTATCGCGACGACAGGCCGTTCGTGAAGGCGCAGGGATCGCCACCCCGCGCCGGGCAGGCATCGGATGTCGATCGCCTGCACCTGACCTGGCTGGGCGGGATCGCCTGACGCATGGGAGCCAAAACCCGGCGTGAACGTTTCGGCTGGATAACGGAAAAACGGGGAAGCGGCTTGCGACCACCGCCTGTGACCAGACAGAGCCGCAACGGCTGCATGGGTGCGGTGGCCAAGGCAAATTGGCATTCCTGCTGGCGCCCATGAGGGAATGACGACGAATGGCTGAACGACGTCGATGGCCGCTGTGATGATCGGGCTTTGCCGCCGGATACATGCCGCATGGTCGAACACCGGCGATCCGGCAGAGGCACGCGCAGCGGCAGATCGACAGTCGTGGAAAATCTGCAGCGATCGGTTTGTCGCCTGCGACGGTCGCGACCTGGAAGATGCCCCGCAGGGCTGGTTCTGACTGCTTGCGTTGCGCTGCACCGCCTCGTCGCCGTGTCGCCGAAACGTACCTGCTAGGTCATGACCCCACCGTAGGGACCGTGCCGCGCGGGCTGGCGCGTGCACTTTCCGCCTATGAGCGCGCCTTCCTGCGCCTGTTCGTCATGGCGCTGTTGACGACCTGATCATCCCCGATGCGCCGTTCGTATGGCTGATGCGGCGGATTGTTTTTATCCTGGCGCGGCGGCCGCGCGATGCCGGCGGCGCGATATCCGATGACGACGTCGGCCTGTCCGGCTGGGTCGGCAACGTCTGGGTGCTGGCCATCTGGAGCATAGTGACCGGGTGCGGGATATGGTTGCTGCGGCGCTGGATACCGGCGTGATTCACTCAATTGAGTGCCGAGAGCGGCAGGCCACGATCGTGCGCCACTGCGGTGCTGCGTTGCGGTGGGCGCCGATGCATCTCAGTTCTGGAACCAGAAAATGAAAACCGGCACTATGCCCGGTCCCACAGGACCCGCGCCGATATTCAGCACTTCCACGTCGCCCCCGTAAGCATGATCGGGAGGAGCGCTGGAACACACAAAGATGACGAATGCCAAGCGTCCGTCTGGATCGGGCATGGTGCAGCCTATGCTCGCGGTTCCACCCAGCGCAGGCCGATTGGCGGGGACCGCCACCGCGCCCCGGCCATGGTCAGGCCGACATAGCAAATTTCCCAGGCCCGGTGATGGATGGGACATTGGCTTGGTGTCCGGCTGGGCGGGCGTTAAGCTCCCCGGATGACCACCCGATCGATCGGCCTTTGGCCTGCCGCTGCGCTCACCCTGATCTTGCTACCCGCCCTCACCGGCTGCGGGCGCGCGCCGCCGGACCCGCGTGGACTGCGCGCGGACGAAACGCTGCTATCCGTTTCGGCAACGGCGCGGGTGGAAACGGTACCGGATCAGGCGATGTTCACCGCCGGGCTGTCCAGCATCGCGTCTAACGCGCAGGCAGCCAGTGCGGGCAACGCCGCGATCATGGCCCGCATCACGGCCGCGCTCGCCAGGCTGAAGATCCCGCCCCGCGACATCCAGACGCGCGACCTGTCGCTCGCGCGGATCGACTATGGGGCCAATCGCGGGCGTTACGAGGCGAGCAATACGGTGGCGGTGCGGGTGCGCGACGTGAAGCGGGCGGGTGCGGCGATCGCGGCGGTCACCGCGGCGGGGGCGAACATCGTCTCCGGTCCGAACCTGTCGGTGTCCGACCCCGAGAAGGCGAGCCTCGGCGCCTATGGGCGTGCGTATCGCATCGCGCGCGCCAAGGCGGAGGCATATGCGGGCGCGGCGGGCCTCAAGGTCGTGCGCGTGCTGGTGATCCGCGACGGGGGCGACGGTTCGCCAATGATGCAGATGGAGCAGAATTTCGACCGCGCCGCGCCGCAAGCCCCACCACCGCCGGTGATGGCGGGCACCAACACCGGCGTCGTCTCGACGAGCGTGGATTTCGTGCTGTCCCCCCCCTGACCACGTCGCGTGGGATCGGACGGATATTGCGGAGACGATGCATGGGCAGAACGACGATGGCGAGGCCCGGGGCCATCATGCTCGTGCTGACGGACGGCCTCTCCGCCTATAGCCGGATGACCTCAGGTTGAACCGGATGTTCGTCGTTGCGAGCGGAGCGAAGCAATCCAGGGCGTCCTGGCCCGGCGCTGGATTGCTTCGCTCCGCTCGCAATGATGGATCGGGTCAGACCAATGTCATCCCGCTCTGGACAGAAGACGGACGCCGGATCACCGCCTGCGCGCACCTTCCTTTTCGGGCAGAGGGGGCAACGGCGGTCCGCCCATCACGATGATCCCGACCTCCGCCACACCGGTGCGTGCATCGCGCGCAGTTGGCATGACGGTGAAGCTGATAGGGCGAAGCGGGCCGGTTTCGTGGCCGCTGTCCGGCTGGTGCCAGCTTGTGATCGACAGCGCATCGAAAGTGTCGCCATCGCGCTGGCTGATCCCCTCGCGCAACGCGCGCGCCGTCACACGGGCGACGAATCCCTTCTCATACACCCCCAGCACCGCCGGCGCGCGGTTGCCCGCATCGTCGACCCGCATGCGGACACGCAGAAGCGGTCGCCCTTCCCCGCGCCCCAATCAGCGATGTAGCGGCCGGAGAACAGCGTGACGACACCTACGCGGTCGAGCGGCGGGGACATCAGATCGCGGATCGCGGCGGCGGACGCGGGGCGGGTGGGAAGGCCGCGGAAGGGCACGCGATCGTCGCGAACATACCCCAGGCAATCGTCGAAGATCAGACGCATCACCGTCGCTTCGTTCTGCCTCACCGTCGTTGCTCGCGCCGGACCGGAAGCGGTCATCGCAGCCAGCACGAATATCGCGCCGCGCGTCCACCAGCGTTCTCGCGCGCGCATTTCTGCGAACCACATGCTCCCTGCTTTGCCTGTCCGGCCTGTGAGGGCGTCCTGCCGTCTTTGCTGCAAGCAAAGCGCAGGCCGCACCGGTTCGCAACCTCTGTCGCAATTGCACCTTTTGACCTGGCGTAGGCGACCACCACAGCATCGGTCGATTCAGTCGCCGTCCTTCTTCCGTCGCAGTGCCAAACTCGACACCGGCAGAGATGTCGCCAGGGTGACGAACGTGAACAGGATCGTGCCGGACATAGCCATTACCGGCCAGTCGGATCCGGGATGCGCCGCGCTGTCGATGCGGAAACGCACGATGCCGAAGCCGAGCAGCGCGACCGGGGCGACGAGCGTGGTCAGGATGTACGCCAGCAGCGGGCGTCGCCGCGCGATCCGCCGCCCCGCCAGCAGCGCCGTGCCCCATCTGACGATCGCCGCCACCGCCACCACGCCCGCGACGATCGACAATCCCGTGACATTATGATCCGTCATGCCGGCTCCTCTCCTTGCACCGATCGTTCCCGGCGGCGATGGATGCGCAGTGCCGATACGGCATCCGCCCGGATCGACCCCGGTCCATCATGGTGGACGAAGGGCAGCCCGCCGCGCCGCCCGAACGTCAGCGTTGCGCCGGCCGCCATGGTCGTCCACGCCATGTCCGCCCGGTCGCTGGCCAGCCACGGCGCGCGCAACAGCGCTTCGCCGATCGCGGCGATATCCACCGCCGGGGGCACCACGACCGGTTCCTCGACCGCGCCTTCCCTCGTCAGCATGATCGCGTGCGTCGGCAGCGTGGGGGGAAGCCATGGCCACGCCATCGCCAGCGTGGCCGGCGCGACCAGCCCGTCGATCAGATCACCATATGTCCGGGCGAACTCGCGAACGGAAAGCAAGTCGAAGCGATCCGCCTTCTCGTGGTAACGGTGCGCGGCATCACAACGCGCGCAGCAGGCGTGCAGGTCACGCACCATGCGGAAGTACTCGAACCCCGCGGACATCTGGTCGTAATAGGCGACATGAATGGCCTCCGCCCGCGCCAGTGCCTCCTCACCAAGCGGGAAGCCGCACCAGCCGCAGGGCCACGATCGGACAGCGAGGCGTTGTCGTCGGTCTGCCCGCGCCTTCGACCATCCGGCGAGCGGAATGATGATCGGCAGGGCCAGGATAGCGATGACGAACAGCAACGGCGCGGCAAGGATCAGGGCCACGCGCCGGGGCCAGCGCCACCAGCGCCGACGTCTATTGGTCATAAGACGTACTTAGGCAGGTCGCGGGACACGGCCGTGTTTCGCAGGGCAGCGCTGCGGCCGTGGCGGGTAACGGCGCCATCTCGTGCATGTCGGCTCCTGTTCCGGCGGGGTGGATGGTAGGACGGGCGTGAGGAGGCATCAAGGCATGCGAAATACACCTCTGTTCGGGCATCGGTCGGGGTGGCCGGCATGATGGTCTGGCTGCTGCCGCCGGTCATGCTCCTCCTGATCGTGGTGGTGGCGAAGCAGGGCGGATGGGTCCCGAAGACGATGCTGGCAGCGATCGTGCTCACCTATGCGGCGGTGCTGGTCGGACTCTGGATGGACCCGTATTTCGAGGATAACGGGCCGCCCGAATATATCGCGTGGCGCGACCGTTGGTGGCTGGCGGCGGAGATCGCGGGATGGCTCTCGCTAATGACGGTTCCGGTCATGCTGATGTTGGTCGCCTCGGTCCGTGAGGTGCTGCCTGGGCGACGGCGCAACGGCTGAGCGGCGTTTCCGCCGCGCGATTGTATAACCGTCGCGAACTACCTAGGGTCTGCGCGACGTTTCCGGGGGGAACAGCGCCGATGGCCAAGACAGACTACGCCGATTTTCTGCGCGATCCGGATCAGCCGGCACGACGGGCCGAGCTGGAGGCTTTTTTCGGGCCGAACGCACACAAGTTTCTGCCCGTGTACGATCGGTTGCGGGCCGATTTCGCACGGACGGGCAAGCCCGGCTTCTCCCTGCGCGGCGGCGGCTTCTCGTTTCCGGCATTGCTGTGCGGGCCGTGCTGGTTCCTCTACCGAAAGATGTGGGCGATCGGCGCGATCGTGATCGCAGGCGCCGTGGCGCTGGCCTTCC
>Ga0265780_10006223_pt1 | contig 14867 bp, 14 predicted proteins | sample P1T30metagenome_FD_192432 | JGI IMG/M metagenome (GOLD analysis project Ga0265780, IMG submission 192432) | Plant litter microbial communities from East Loma Ridge, Irvine, California - P1 T30 | ecosystem: Environmental > Terrestrial > Plant litter > Unclassified | place: USA: California... | reverse complement strand
GCCCGCATATTACGTCCAGCAACTGCCGGGCACGCGCGCGCCGGCCCCGTCGTACAGCCCGCTGACGCAGCCCTACCGCGCGCCGGTCGCTGCGGTTCCGTTCACACGCGCGCCGACCCCCGCGCCGCAGCCGCAAGCCGCGCCGACGTATCAGCCGGTCCAGCGTGTCAGCGGGCGGGTGATGCCACTTGCGCCGCTTCAGCCTACACCGCTGTCATCCGCAAACGCCGTACCGGTGCGTGCGCCAGTGCAGCCTTGGACGCCGGCTTCACCGCTGGCGGAAACTTCGACGCGGGTGGTGCCGTCACCTCAGATGGCTCCGGTCGCGCAGGTCGCGGCACCGCCAGTCGCAACGCCGCTACGACCAGAGCCGACGCCGCAAGTCGCAGCAACGGCTCCCTTCACGGCGCCGACGCCGACCGCAGTCGTCCCTGCCGAGACGGTGACGCGAGTCGGTCAGACACAGAGCGCCGCTGTCGTTCCGCTTGTGCCGCGTACTCCTGCGGTAGCACCGGTCGCCACGTTCGCGAGTGGCGCCGTAAGCCAACCCGCCGCTCTAGTCGCCGTGCCACCGACTACGGCCGTTGCGCCGGTCGGGTCTGCGCCGACGCAGGTTGCACCCGCGCCGCTCAACGCGGTCAAGGCGCAGGGGGAGGACGCGATCCTCTCCGGGATCATCTCCAAGATCGGCGTGCCGGGCGCTGAACTCGGCGTCACGCCGGTCGAGCCAGAGGTGCGCCCGATGCCGGTCATCGCGCGTCCGGCGGAACCTTTCAGGCCTGCCCCGGTCTTGGAGGCGGTGAGGGCGCCGGTCCGGCCGATTGTCGAAGCACGCCACAAGCCCGCGCCCGAGGACGACGCCGAGCCTGCACCAAGAAGAGGCGCCGACAGCAGGAAAACGTCGGATGCGAAGCCAGCCGGCAAGAAGGCGGATGCCGAGGTCGTGACGGACGCGAAGAGGCCGGGTGCCAAGAAGTCGATCGACAGGAAGGGCGCCGATGGCAAAAAGACCGCCGACAGCGAGAACGACGTAGCCGACGAGGGCAAGAAGTCGACCGGCAAAAAAGCCGCGGGCAAGAAGAACGCTGCCCTAGAGGATCGCGTCGATGCCAAGGCTACCGACGGGAAAAAACGTCCGGACAAGAAAGCCGGTGCCAGCAAGAAATCCGCCGACGCCGACGAAGACGCCGACACCAAGTCGTCAGACGGCAGGAAGCGTACCGACAAGAAGGGTGCCGACGACAAGAAGGACGATAAGAAGACTGCCGACGCCAAGAAGAAGGAGCCGAAATCGGCCGAACCATCGCGCGTGTGGGTGCAGGTGTCGGGCGGCGCGAACGAGGGCGACCTGCCCAAGCAGTGGAACAAGCTGCGGGCCGATCAGCCGGGCATGTTTAAGGGGCGTTCGGGCTATGCGACGCCGCTGCGTGCGACCAATCGTATCCTCACCGGCCCCTTTGCCAGCGAGGCGGAAGCGCAGGCTTACGTCAACAAGCTGGCCAAGCAGGGAATGTCTGGCTTCCTGTTCAAGAGCGAGGCGGGTCAGAAGGTCAACAAGTTGCCCGCAAAATGACGATTGCGCCACACGCGCCCACTCCGCTCGCCTTTCTCGCTTCCGATCCCGCCACCAGTTGCGGCCGCCTCCACCCCGAGGCTGGTGGCGATCTACGCGGGCCGCGCGATGCGTTTCAGCGCGATCGTGACCGGATCATCCACTCGATCAGCTTTCGTCGGCTGCGTCATAAGACGCAGGTGTTCATGGCACCTGACGGCGACCATTTTCGTGTGCGTCTGACGCACAGCCTTGAGGTCGCGCAGATCGCGCGCACGATCGCGCGAGCGCTCGGGCTCAACGAGGATTTGACCGAGGCACTCGCGCTTGCGCACGATATCGGTCATCCGCCGTTCGGCCATGCCGGCGAGAAGGCGCTGAGCGCAGCGCTCGGCGAGGCGGGCGGATTCGATCATAACGGCAACACGCTGCGGGCGCTGATGGTGATCGACAGCCCGTATCCGCGCTGGCCGGGGCTGAACCTCGGCTGGGAAACGCTGGAGGGGCTCGCCAAGCATAACGGGCCGATCGCACGACCGGGCTGGGCACTCGCCGAGGCGGACGCGGCGTTCCCGCTTGAGCTGACGCAATGGCCTTCGCTCGAAGCGCAGGTCGCGGCTCTGGCGGACGATATCGCCTACGACAATCACGACATCGACGACGGTCTGCGCGCCGGGCTGTTGACGCTCGACCAGTTGCTCGAAGTGCCACTGGTTGCGCGGGGGTGGGCAGGTGCCTGTGCGCGCTTCGAGGGGATCGACCCGGCCCGGCTCACCGGCGAACTGATCCGCAGCCAGATCGGCGTCATGGTCAACGACCTGATCGCCGAGACGCAGCGCCTAGTGGCCGAACATCGCGTGAAAAGCATTGCCGATGTTCGCGCGGCGGATCGCTGCCTCGCGGCCTTCTCACCCGCGCTGCGCGATGAAGAGCGTGTGCTGAAACGCTTCATGTACGCGAACCTCTACTACCATCCGGTGCAGCTCGAGGCGGCACGCGTCGCGGAGGGCGTGATCTCCGGGCTGTTCGCCGCCTATCGCGCCGCGCCCGAGCTGATGCCCGCGGCATGGGGGATGCGAATGCCCGCAGAGGAGCCGTGGCGAAGCCGCCACATCGCGGATTTCATCGCCGGCATGACCGACCGCTATGCCGTGTCGCGCTACCGTGAATGTGTCGGCCAGATCGATCTGCCCGACGGCTTCTAATTGGACCGTTCGGCCTAGTCCCGCCCGGTGATCGCTACTGCGATCTCGTAAGCGCCGACGAACGGATCGAAGTGCAGCTTGGATCGCAACTGCCGCGACAGCCCCTCGATCACGCGACCATATCGCTCGGCGACCAGCACCTGCAATTCGTCATCGTCGATCAGTCCCGGCGACACGACGCGCAGCACCGCACGATCGGGCGTCTCGCCGTCGCGGACCGAGATGCGGATCGGTGCCGACGGGTTGGCCGTCATCGACAATTCGACGATTTCGGTGACGAGGAACGACACCGCAATGGCTATGTCTTGAGTCGCGAGTACCGGGGCGATGTCGAGCGTGATGCTGAGTTTGGCAGCTCCCTCGGGCGCGGTCGCGCGAATGTTCGACGCGAGTTCGCCCAGCACCGAGCGTAACGCGAGCCCGCGATTGACCTCCAGTTCGGCGAAGTGGTGCCGATGCACCACGGCCAGAGCATCGACGCGGCGCTGGATAGAGGCATAAGCCGCGGTCGCTTCCGGGCTGCGCGCGCCGCGTGCATGGAAGTTGATGAGGCTGGAGATCACCTGAAGGTTGTTCTTAACCCGGTGATGCACTTCGCGCGTGAGCTTGGTCTGGCGAACGAGGCCTTCGGCGAGGCCGGCTTCGTGCTCGGCGACGGTGCGGCTGATCGCGCGGAAGGTATCGCCGAGTTCGCGGATCTCCTGCGCGGGCAGCATGGTGATCGCGTCGGGATTGATTTCCTCGCCAGGCGTGAACGAGGCAACACTGGCGTTAAGTCGACGCAGTGGGCGGATCAGCAGCCGGTCGACGATAAACCATGCAATCCCGGCGGCTGCTGCCCACATCACGATCGGCAACAGCATCGCAATCAGCAGCGGCGACGTGATCGGAGCGCTGCGCGCGCGCGTCTGCAAGGCGAGCTTGCCGAGACCGAGATCGATGCGCAACGTGCCGCGACGCTCCAGCACCTCGCGCGGCGGCAGGTCGAACAGCGTCAGCTCCTCGTCGCCGTTGAGCAATTGTGCCTCGTAGTCGGGCGCGAACTCGCTCGGCTTGGCGGTTGCGGCGAGGAAGGCACTCGGGAAAAACGCTTCGGCGCGGGTACGCCCGCTGCCGCCCCGGATCGCCAGCGTCACGCCATGCTCGGGGATCACCCGTGCGGTGATCGCATCCTTGCCCTCCGGTGCCACGGAGAGGCTGGGCGGCAGCGCCGCGCCACAGATCGGCCGGCCCGCCGCATCGGAGATCGCGAAACGCGCACCGCTTGCCGCCTGAGGCGCGAACACCCCTTGCGCGCGCGCGCAACTCGGTGCGTCCGCATTATCGGCATCGAGTGCATTGAGCGCGACGCGAAGCGCTGTCATGTCGCCGATCAGCTCGATCGCGATCTTGCGCGCACTTTCAGCAGAGGCGACGCGCAAGGCGGCGCGCGCGCCATCGTCGGCGATCTGCGTGGTGCGCAACGATGCGAAGAACGCGATGATCGCCAACGGCAGCAACGCCGCGCTCAGGATCAGGAAGACCTTGGCGCCGGTCGGCATGCGCGCGGCGAAGTTACGCTCTTGATGGTCGCCGACGGCAGGCGCGACGATGGTATCGGCCATATCTTCGGTCAGTCGAGCTTGCCCAGAAGATCAAGCATCTCTGATGGAACCGACTCGTCCACCGTCTTTTGATAGACGGTGCGCAGGGCCGCGCCCATGTCGCGATCCTTGCTCTGGACCTTCGCACGCGCGCTCGGCGGTTTTTTTGAAGACTCGTCGCCCGAACGCAATGTCGTCCCCTTCGGCATCCGGCATCGCCGGGGTTTTCTGAAACAAATCCACCCGAGTTCCGGCTGGCAGCGGTGATGATTACACGTCGTGTAGCGGCAATGAAACCAAAGACCGCTTTGATTGTTCCACCTGCGATGCGAAAAACCACACCCCTGTGTTTTTCGACCAATTCGCATTGCATTGGCGACCGTCCGCTTTCAGGGAGGGACGGCGTTTTTTCACGGAGGACCCCGACGGTCATGTCGCTAGGACAACAGCTCGCACCCCATCTTCCTTTCCTCCGGCGGTACGGGCGCGCCCTGACCGGCAGCCAGACACAGGGTGACCGTTACGTTCGCGCCACGCTTGAGGCGATCGTCGCTGCGCCCAACGAGTTCCCGCGCGAAGTCGATCCCCGGCTCGGGCTGTACCGTATGTTCCAGGCGATCTGGACTTCGGCCAATTTCGATGAGACGGCCGACGAAACCAATATCGATCCGAACGCCAATGCCGAGGTGATCGCCCGCGCTCGGCTGGCGCGGATGACGCCGCTGTCGCGCCAGGCGCTGCTGCTCACCGCGATGGAGGGTTTCACGCCCGAGGATGCGGCGTACCTGATCGAGGTCGACACCAACGAGGTCGAGGCGCTTGTCGCGGAGGCGCTCACCGAGATCGAGAAGCAGACGCGTAGCCGCGTGCTCATCATCGAGGACGAGCCGATCATCGCGATGGATATAGAGACGATCGTGCGCGATCTCGGCCATGACGTGACCGGTGTCGCCGTCACGCGCGACGAGGCGGTGGCGCTCGCAATGGAGGATCGGCCCGGCCTGGTGCTTGCTGACATCCAGCTTGCCGACGACAGTTCGGGCATCGACGCGGTCAAGGATATTCTGGCGCAGTTCGCGGTGCCGGTGATCTTCATCACCGCCTTTCCCGAGCGCTTGCTGACCGGCGAGCGCCCCGAGCCGACTTTCCTCATCACCAAGCCGTTTCAGCGGTCTACGGTGAAGGCGGCGATCAGCCAGGCCTTGTTCTTCGACTCCGCCACCGTGCCGGCCTGAATTTTTTACAGGGGTTCCAATCGGAACGGAGCCAAAACGGCTTTCGTCGGTTGGAACCCTCATGGCCGATCCAGAAGACACGACCGAGATCAGTGGCACCGAGGCGCGTAGCGGTTCGACGCCTCATGTCACGCGCTACGTGCTCGGCATATCCCTTGTCGTCGTCGTCATTCTGTTCGCGATCCTGCTTGTGGTGGGAATGCGCTGAACCGGAACTGTTTCGGCGGCGGATGGACTTTGTGCTTCCCACTCACCATGTATGTGTGCCGGGAATAGAAACGGATGTTGATGAACGACGCGCTTGATACGGATGACGAGGGCGTTCCTGCGGCGGTGGAGCACGTCGCGTTAACCGATACAGAGTTCAAGGCACAGCTTGCCCAGGTGATCCCGCATCTTCGTGCGTTTGGTCGGTCGTTGTCGGGTAGTCGCGATCTCGCCGATGATCTGGTGCAGGAGACGCTGATGAAAGCCTGGGCGGCGCGCCAGCGTTTTCAGGCAGGCACCAACATGCGGGCCTGGACCTTCATCATTCTGCGCAACCTTTACCTCTCGCAGATGCGCCGTGCGCGGTTCAAGGGTGAGTGGGACGATTTGGTCGCAGATCGTATTCTGGCGGCGCCGGCGAGCCAGGATCGTCACGTTGAATTGGGCGACATGCAGCGTGCGTTACTGCACCTGCCGCAGCCGCAACGCGAGGCGTTGATCCTCGTCGGTGCGGGTGGCTTCGCCTACGAGGAGGCTGCGGAGATCTGCGGCGTTGCAGTCGGCACGATCAAGAGCCGTGTCGCGCGTGGGCGTGTCGCGCTCGAAGCGTTGATGAGCGATAACACCCTACCGTCGCGGCGCACGCACAGCAACGAGCCCGGGATGACCGCGCTCGACACGATCATGGGCGAAGTCGATGATCTCAGCCGTGACCGCGACCACGACTAGGCGTGTCGGCAATTGCGCTCGGCAAGGTCGATGCGGGAGAGCAGGGTTCTGAAATCCTGCTCTTCGCCCGGCGCGCCGAACGCCTGACGCAAAGCGCCGGTGACAATATCGCTCGCACGCGGGGCCGCAACGGCGTATCGGCCAGTTCGCACGGTGTCGGCGGTGAGGTCAGACTTGATCCACATGAAGATCAAAACCGACAAAGCAACTTTTTGTTGCTTACATTGGCGAAACAACCGTTCATGTGTCCGCATGTTGCATGAACAACACGGCTGATCCTGCGAGCATCATTGCTGCTGTAGAGCGGGCGCGGGCACATGCGCCGTTTCTCGCGCTGTTGCTGCAACGCGTGCCTGAGCTGGCGAACGATCTCGCCAGCGGTTGCTTGCCGACGCTCGGACAACCCGATGACCCTGCCATTCCCGTGCCTACGCGGCTGCGGCTGGCGAGAAGGCGGCTCGCGTTAACGGTGGCGATCGGCGATCTCGCGGGCGCCCTGGACCTGAGCGATGTCACCCGGGCGTTGTCCGATTTTGCCGATCAAGCGCTTGACACTGCCATCCGCGCGGCCATCGCTGAACGTACACCAGATGCGGAGCCGCGTGGCTTTGCCGCGATCGCGCTCGGCAAACAGGGTAGTCACGAGCTTAATTATTCTTCCGATATAGATCCCATCCTGATCTTCGATCCGGCCACCCTGCCGTGCCGCCCGCGTGAAGATGTCGGCGAGGCTGCGGTACGGATCGCCAAGCGCGTGGTGGAAATCCTCCAGATGCGCGACGGCGACGGTTATGTGCTGCGCGTCGACTTACGGTTGCGGCCATCGCCCGAGGCGACGCCGATCGCTTTGCCGGTCAATGCGGCGATCTCCTACTACGAGTCGCTTGCGCTGCCGTGGGAGCGTGCCGCGTTTATTCGCGCGCGCGCAGCGGCTGGCGATCTGGCGCTGGGCACGCGATTTCTGGAGGCAATCCAGCCATTCGTCTGGCGGCGCGCGCTTGATTTCGGCGCGATCGGCGAAATACGCGGCATTTCGCGGCGGATCCGCGACCATCACGCGCAAGGCCAGGCGTTCGGGCCGGGATACGATCTCAAGCGCGGCCGGGGGGGCATTCGCGAGATCGAGTTTTTCGCACAAATTCATCAACTGATCCACGGTGGCCGCGATCCGACGGTGCGCGCCGGCGCGACGCGCGACGCGCTCGCAGCGTTGGCGCGGTCCGGCTGGATTGCGCAGCGTGAAGCCGACGCGTTGTGCGCAGCATATGCGCTGCTGCGCACGATCGAACACCGCGTGCAGATGGTCGAGGACCGGCAGACGCATCGTCTTCCGGTCGGCCCGGCGCTGGACTCGCTGGCACAACTCCATGGCGTCCGCGATGGGGCTGCGTTGCTTGATCTGCTTCGTCCGCATGTCACTCATGTCGGCGCGACCTATGACGCGCTCGATCCAGCCGAGGGGGCGGCGATGTCGTTCGACCCGGAACATCTCGCAACGCAACTAAGCGCCGATGGCTTTGCCGATCCGTTGGCCGCGGCGCGCGCGATCAACCAGTGGCGCGCGGGGACCTACCCCGCGCTGCGCAGCGAAGCGGCACTCTCAGCTCTCGAAGCTGTGCTGCCGGGGTTGATCGACGCGCTTGGTCACGCGCCCGATCCGGGTGTCGCGATCGGGCGGCTGGATGCGATGCTGTCGCGGTTATCGAGTGCGATCAACTTCTTTCGCCTGCTTGAGGCGCGACCGGCGCTGGCCCGGCTGCTCGCGCTGATCCTCAGCCATGCCGGTACGCTGGCGGAGGCGCTCGCGCGGCGACCCGAACTGTTCGACGGGCTGATCGACGCGAGCGCGCTCGGCCCGGTCGGCGACGTTGCGGCGCTCACGGCAGAGATGCGCGGCGGACGGGATTATCAGGCGCAGCTCGATCACGTGCGTCGTATTGTCGGCGAGAAGCGGTTCGCACTGGGCACGCAGATCGTGGCGGGAACAAGCGATCCGCTCGATGTCGCAGCCGGCTACGCGCGTGTGGCCGAGGCGGCGGTCGAGGTGCTGGCGACGGCAACCGTCGCCGAGTTCGTCGGCGTGCATGGGCGCGTTCCAGACAGCGAGTTGGTGATCCTCGCGCTTGGCCGTTTTGGCGGTGCGGCGTTGACGCATGCGTCGGACCTCGACCTGATCTACGTGTTTACCGGAGACTACCGGGCGGAGAGCAATGGTAACAAACCGCTCGGTGCGGTGCTTTACTACAATCGGCTCGCGCAGCGTGTGACGGGGGCGCTCTCCGTGGCGACCGCGTCCGGTCCGCTCTACGAAATCGACACGCGGCTGCGCCCTTCGGGAACGCAAGGGCCGCTCAGCGTCTCGCTCGACGGGTTCGCGCGCTACCAGCGCGAGAGCGCGTGGACGTGGGAGCATATGGCGCTGACCCGAGCGCGGCCGGTGTTCGGGACGGCGCGGGCACGCAGCGCGGTGCAGGCGGTGATCGACACGGTGCTGCGCGGTGACCGACCCAAGCGCGATGTGGCGGCGGAAGCCATGGCGATGCGCGCCGACATGGCGAAGCACAAACCGCCGGTCGGTCCGCTCGACGCCAAGCTGCTGCCGGGCGGGCTGGTCGATCTCGAGTTTGCCGTACACATCCTCCAGCTTGGGCGGCTGACCGGGTTCGACACCAACCTCGCGCACGCGATCGCGGCTTTGGCGAAGGAGGGGCTTGTGCCGCCCGCGCTGATCGAGGCGGATGCGGTGTTGACGCGCTTGCTCGTTACGCTGCGCCTGGTGGCACCCGATGCGGCGATCCCGCCGCCGGCAACGCGGAAGCTCATCGCGCGTGCGCTCGGGATAGCCGATTGGGATGCGGTGGTTGCCTCGTTCGCGGCGACGCGGCAGGAGGTCCAGGACGTTCTCGCGCGCGTTGCAACAGGAGAAGACGATGGCGATTGAGCAAGGCGGGGCGCTGCCCGATTTGGACCTGGCCGGTGTGGCTGGCGCGCCGCTCAAGCTACGCACCTACCTCGGCAAGCCGCTCGTCCTGTATTTCTACCCGAAGGACGACACCACCGGTTGCACGCGCGAGGCGCAGGATTTCAGCACGCTCGCCGCCGATTTCCAAGACGCCGGCGTGGCGGTGCTGGGCGTTTCCCCCGACGCGCCCGCAAAGCATGCCAAGTTCACCGCCAAGTACGACTTGGCCGTGCGGCTAGCTAGTGACGCGGACCACGTGGTTATGGAAGCGTTCGGCGTGTGGGTCGCGAAAAGCATGTATGGCCGTGATTACATGGGGGTCGAGCGATCGACCTTCCTGTTCGCGGCCGACGGAACGCTCGCGCAGAGCTGGCGCAAGGTTCGCGTGGCGGGCCATGCCGAGTTGGTTCTTGCGGCGGCGAAAGCGCTGGGGTGAGCATCAGCATCTCCGTCGCCGTCCGCGACGTGCTCGAAACCGCAGAGCCGGTCGCGAAGGTGATGCGTGCTCGCGCGGTGGCGCGGGACTGGCGACGCGGCGCGTTTCTTCCGCCGGATGGCAGCGCCATGCCGGATCGGCCGGCGCGCCCGGCCGCGCCCGAGTTGTTGCCGTCCAACCGCATGACCAGGCGCGGCAAAGGGGGTTCGCTGCGCAGCAGAACGGCTTTGCTGCATGCGCTGGCGCACATCGAGTTCATCGCGATCGACCTCGCTTTCGACATGGCGGGGCGGTTCGGCGCACAATTCGCACCCGAGTTCATCACCGACTGGCTTGCGGTCGGTGCTGACGAGGCGATGCACTTTGCATTGATCGACCGCCGGTTGCGGTCACTCGGCAGCTGGTACGGGGCGCTGCCTGCGCACGACGGGCTGTGGGAAGCGGCAACGGAGACGGCAGGCGATCCGCTCGCCCGACTGGCGATCGTGCCGATGGTGCTGGAGGCACGGGGGCTGGACGTCACGCCCGACATGATCGCGCGGGCAGACGCGGCGGGCGACAGCGCGACGGCCAAAATCCTGCGGCGAATCCTGAGCGACGAGATCCGTCACGTCCACACGGGAACCAAATGGTTCGAATCGGGTTGTGCGGCGACTGGTCGGTCTCCGGAAAACTACTGGAAGGAGCTGCTTTCGCGGCATTTTCGCGGAGAACTGAAGCCCCCGTTCAACGACTCGGCGCGCGGTGCTGCCGGTCTGACGCGCGATTACTACGGCGCCCTTGCTCCGGCTTGGTAAAAACGGTCACAAGGAACCGTCCGGACGTGGAGGGCTGCGCACCGGATGAGGGGCGGGTGCCGTCGTCTTCAGGCATACGCATAACGGTCGCTGGGGACAGATGAACACAACCACGCTTATGTCTGGCACTCGTCATACGACGCGCCTCTGGTCACTTCTCACCGGCCGTGATTTCGTCCCCCAGGATGGCGAGGTGGTTCGCCGCTCCGGTTCCGTTCGCATGCTGCTCGCCGGTGTTGCCGGGATCGTGATGTGCGTTTCCGCAGGCGGCATCGCGCACGCGGCCGAGGGCGCCGCGGCTGCTGCCGGTTCCGTTGCTGCCGCCGCGACTGGTGGTCCTTACGAAGCCGCCGACAGTTCGACCGCAGCCGCCGACATGCGTGCCGACGTTCAGTTTCGCTCGCTCTTCCAGACGTGGAAGAAGCTCGACACGTTCGAACATGGCGGGATCGCTATTCCCTCGGTCCAGCCGGTCGAGCATCTTGCCTTTACCAGCAACTTCGGCATTCGTTCCGATCCGTTCCGCGGCACCGCAGCGATGCACGCCGGCGTTGACATCCCGGGTCCAGTGGGCACGCCGGTCTATGCGACGGCAGACGGCTTCGTCGATCGTGCCGAGCGCGCCGGCGGCTATGGCAACATGGTCGAGATCGACCATGGGAAGGGCATTCAGACCCGTTATGGTCACCTTTCCAAGATTCTCGTTCCGGCCAATACGCGGGTTCATCGCGGCCAGTTGATTGCGCTGCTCGGCTCGACCGGCCGTTCGACCGGCCCGCACCTCCATTATGAGGTTCGTATCGACGGCCACGCGGTTAATCCCGTGCCGTTCCTTCAGAATGCCGATTACCTGCTCGCGGCGCAGGACCGTTCGGTGCGGACGATCCCGGTCGGCGTAGGCCCTGCGGCGGATGACGCTTCGGACTGAGCTTAGCGTTTATAACGCGATGAAGTGGATGGGCGTCGGTCAACAGGCCGGCGCCCTTTTCTTTGTCTCTGGATGATCAAGACGTAGGCGGCGGCCGCCTGGTGCGAACCGCCTGACTAGAACCTGCGGTGGCGTTACGCCTTGCGGGTGCGTTGGGCTGTCGGCCGTGCGGACTTCATGCCCGGCGCAAAGCCCAGTTCGCGGCTGATCGAGAGCGCGGTATCGAGCACCGCCATCGCGACCTCCTCCATGCGCTGCCCGTCGAGATATTGCGCCTGCGCCGCAACGTTGATTGCCGCGACGATCCGCCCGGTGGCGTCGCGCACCGGCGTTGCAACGGCGTTGATGCAGTCGGGCGCGGGTCCGATCTTTAGCACGACACCGCGCTCGGCGGCGGTCGTCATCTCCGCGAGCCAGTCGCCGCGCTCGTCCGGGGGAAGGGCTACAAATAGCCGCTTCCAGGACTCAACATCGTCGTCGAGCATCAGTGCCTTGCCGAGGCCGGTCTCGGGCAGAAAACGGGTGCTGCCCGCGCCGGTTGTCACCGCGATGCGCTCCGTGCCGGCCGCACGCATCAGATGGACCGATTTGTCGAGCTCGCGGCGACCGAGGAAGGCGCTGAGGCCGGTCTGCCGCGCTAGCGCGATCACCCACGGCCGCGCTACTGATACGAGATCGAGGCGTTGCAGTGATGCTTGGCTCAGCCGCAGCAGTTCACCGCCGCCCCGGATCACGTTATCGGGTGAGGCGGCAAGAAATTCACGCGCGATCAGCGTCTTGACCAGCCGCCGCACGATGCTGAGCGGTAGCCCGCTGGCATGCGCGAGATTGGCGATGGTCATCGGTTCGGATGCGGCCAGTGCGAGCAGAGTCAGCCCGCGTTCCAGCGTCTGTGCGCCGAGGTTGCGTTCCGGGGCGGGGCGCGTGGCCTCGGCGTCGTCTCCGGTCGCCAACTCGGCGGCGCTCATCGGGGTGGCCAACACGTCCTCCTCATATCGTTGCGGCATGGACCGGTCCGAACCGGCCCATGCCGAGCCCGGTCTAGGCGGTGTCATGCACGACGTCGAGCCGGCATGGAGCGGTTGCCGTTCACGCTACCACCGCCTATCTCATGGCTATGGCAACGCTAGCTCCCGAAATCGCCCTTACCGACTCCGCTGCGGCACGCGTCGCGGCGATCGCTACCAAGCAAGGCAAGCCGCCGATCCTGCGGCTGTCGGTTGACGGCGGCGGATGTTCGGGTTTCCAATACAGGTTCGGGTTTGCCGACGCGGTTGAGAGCGACGATACCGTTGCGCAGAATGGCGTGGTGCGGCTGGTGGTCGATTCGGTCAGCCTCGATCTCGTGCGCGGCGCGGCAGTCGATTACGTCGAGGAACTCGGCGGCGCGGCGTTTCGCGTAACCAACCCGCAGGCGGCCTCGGGCTGTGGCTGCGGCGCTAGCTTCTCGATCTGATCGTACCGCCTGCGTGAAAATCGTCAGCTACAACGTCAACGGCATCAAGGCGCGCCTGCCGCGCTTGATCGAGTATCTTGCCGAGCAGCAGCCGGACGTGGTTTGCCTTCAGGAACTGAAGACCACCGACGAGACCTTTCCGATCGCGGAAATACGCGACGCCGGTTATGGCGCGGTGTGGCATGGTCAGAAAGGCTTCAACGGTGTCGCGGTGCTCGCGAAGGGCAGCGATCCGGTCGAACGGCAGCGTGGCTTGGCGGGCGAGAGCGAGGACGATCATAGTCGGTATCTCGAGGCAGAGGTTGATGGTCTGATCGTCGCCTCGATCTATTTGCCGAACGGCAACCCGCTGCCCGGGCCGAAGTTCGACTATAAATTGCGCTGGATCGAGCGGCTGGCCGCGCGCTCGCGCGATCTGCTTGCGGAGGAGCGGGCGGTCGTGCTCGCAGGCGATTACAATGTCATCCCCAACGACGATGACACCTTTTCGGTCCGGGCGATGGCAAGCGATGCGCTGATGCAGCCCGAAAGCCGCGCCGGTTTCCGGGCGTTGGTGTCGCAAGGGTGGACCGACGCGTTGCGGACACGCCATCCCAAGGGCGGCGTCTGGACGTTCTGGGATTATCAGGCGGGAGCGTGGCAGCGCGACGCCGGCTTCCGTATCGACCACCTGTTGCTGTCGCCGATTGCTGCCGACCGGCTTGCCGACGCGGGTGTCGACAAGGACTATCGCGGGCGTGAAAAAGCAAGCGATCACGCGCCGACTTGGACGCGGCTGCGCTAAAGAAGGGGCGCCGGTAGCGTTTCCGCTAGCCGGCGTACACGATTAAAATCCTACTGCGCGCTCGCCAAGGTGGTGTCGCGCGGACCGCAGGTCTTCTCGACCCAGTTGCCCTTCTTGTCCCAACAACGCGGGTCAAGGTTGGGGACTTCCTTGGCGGTAGCAATCGCCGGGTGGCGCGGAAAACGCTGATCGCCCCAATACACGAGCGCGTTGCGCAACGTTCCGGTCTCCTCAAGAGCGACCTTGTAGAATTCCCCACGCGGTGCCAATGCGGCGCGCAGCGAAATACGAGCAGCAGTCTGGCAGAAGCCATATTGCGCATCAACCGCCGTAAAGGTCGAGTAGTTGCGCGTGTCGAAATGATCGAACGCGGTCTGCCCCGCCTTGGGCGTCTTGTTGACGCGGATGAAATACTTGGTGACGGTGTCGTAGGACTTCTTGATCTCGTCCTTGTGGTTGAACAACACCGCGTTGTAATTGGGCACGGCGAGCAACGTCGGCTCGAACTGGCACTGCAAGGCCGCAACGTTGAGCGCGGCGCGCATCTGCCACACCAATGCCGCGCGCACTTCCGTTGGCGTGGCCTTGGGGAAATCGGTGGCGAAGTTCGGCTCGCTGCCGGTCAGCGGGGGTGCCGTCATGTCGTGCGGGCTGAAAAAGAACTGCGCATTGGCAGGGAGAGAAAGCGTCGCCGCACACACCGCAGCAATTCCGCATAACGCACGGGACAGTTTCATCTTTTTCTCACAGGAGTGGCGGGATCTTTACCATGATTAGGGCGTTTCGCGCCGCGACCCAAATGCTTTTTCGCACGCCCAACTGCTTTTTCGCACGGGAGCGTAACGGTTCGCCATTTTGCGCCGGAATCAAAAAGGCCGCCCGGACGATCCGGGCGGCCCTTCCATCACCCTTGCAGGTGATTACATCGCGTTCGACGTCTCGTTCGACATCGTTGCGCCGTTGTCGGCCATCGTGCCGTCAACTGCGGTCATG
>Ga0265780_10006220_pt1 | contig 14872 bp, 14 predicted proteins | sample P1T30metagenome_FD_192432 | JGI IMG/M metagenome (GOLD analysis project Ga0265780, IMG submission 192432) | Plant litter microbial communities from East Loma Ridge, Irvine, California - P1 T30 | ecosystem: Environmental > Terrestrial > Plant litter > Unclassified | place: USA: California... | reverse complement strand
CCTGGACGGCAGCGGTGGGCAAGACCTGCGCCAGCTCGCTCAGGTGGGTACAGCCGAGCACGCCATTCAGGCGGTCTTTCAGGTGCAGGCGAAAATGCTGCATGAGGTTCAGCCCCACCAGCGCCTGGTACGCCGGCGCGATGGTATTGCACATGCCGGGGTAAGGGACCGCATCCGAGGCGGCGTCGGCCGCGACGATATTGAAGGCGCGATCGATCGTGACGCGCAGCTTCAGGTCGTGGATGGGGGCGCCGGCGGCACGCAGCCCGGAGGCCAGCTGGATGTCGCGCGTTTTGACGTCGCGGATATTGGCGTCGAGATCCCACAGGCCATCGTCGCGCGAATAGGCAGCGACTTCGATGGAGCGCGTGTGCCGGAGCGTGCGCGGTGCGGGAGGTGACAAAGGCATAAAGAACAAAGGCCGGCAAGCGGCTCGTCAGTGTGTGCAGCCGTGTGCTAATGCACGTCAACGCAGTTTCTACGATGACAACCGCTCATGCGGCGCTGCTAAAACCGTAAAAGTTTAGCACATGCGCAGGTTGGATGCACTGCAACATTGGAGGCCGTAGCGTATGCACAGCGACTCATGGTAACGGTGTCGTCAATTTATTTTGCTCTGGAGGAAGCGCTTTCTGCTATGTTTCGGTGCGGAACTTTTATATCAATACATGAGGCTGGGCGGGGAACGTATGTCGAAAACTTACTGTGTCTGTGTGCTGTGCCTGGCGCTGCAGGCAGTACATCTGCCGGCTGCGGCACAACTCTACAAATGGACTGACGCGCAAGGCAAAGTGCATTATACGGACCGTGCGGGTGACGCCAGCGCCGGCCGCGCGAGCGAAATCAAGGTGGCCCCTGCTCCGGATGAAGAAGAACAATCGAAGTTACGCCAGAAGTGGCGCGAACAGGAGGCAGCGTACCAGCAGCGGCATACTGCGCCCGCGCCGAGGCCATTGCTCAGATTGCCAGTCGCAAAAGACCGGGGCTACCCTGTCAATTACCGGTCAGAGGCGCCAGCAGCGAAATGCGGCCTTGCGCGCGACATCCTCAGTGGGGAAGCGGTCCACACCAACAGAAAACCGGTTGATCAGAACGACCGCAACATTGCGGCGAACGATGTGAAATTGTTTTGCCGTTAGTGGCGTGGGAAAGACAACGGTAGTGAAGCGGCGGATGCTGGCGCCGCCAGCGTAGAGCAAGCTTCAGCGCGCAGCGCCATCCACCGGTGAGGAGCAAACAGATCAATCAATCCATTCGCAGCGAATGACGCTCCGCGCTGAAGTCTGCCCGCAAACGACAAGAGATATTGAGGGTGTTAATGATGCATATGCAAAAACCATATGCGACCGCAAGAGCGATCACCTGATAGACATATCAAGGCGCGGCGAAGGCATCCTTATGGAACGCGCGGCATGCAAGACCGCTTATTCTTCGTCAAACTCTTCTTCCAGCCCCTGCATCGCCACCCGCGCCGCACGTTGCGAGAACCCGCGTTGCAGCAGAAAACGCATTTGCTTGCTGCGTTCGGCTGCATCGGATGCCACGGTACCGAACTTGCGCCGCCATACTTCAGAGGCACGTGCCGCTTCGCTGTCTGCCAGGCCGGCTTTGAGGCCGGCCAGCGCTTCGCCGTTCACGCCATGGCTTTGCAACTCCGCCACGATGCGGTTATTGCCGAACCGTGCGGAGCGGCGATTCAGCAGTGACTCGCAAAACCGCTCCTGCGACAGCCAGTTGTTCTTTTCCAGAAAATCGAGCAAGGCATTCACGTCATCACCCTCCTCGGCATAGCGCGCCAGTTTGCGGCCCAGTTCGAGCCGGCTGTGCTCGCGCATCGACAGATAGCGCAGGGCACGGCCTTTCAGGCTTAAGGCCGGGCCCCGCATTCCAGCACCAGCTTATTCCGCAGCGGCGGCAGCCGATGCAGACGCAGCCGCCGCGGCAGCAGCCTTGGCTTTCGACGGCTTGCCCGCCTCTTCAGCGTCGCCGCCCCCACCAGGAAGCTCGCGCACGCCGAGCGCAACACGCACTTTGTTCTCGATTTCGAGCGCCAGCGCTGGTCGCTCTTTCAGGAACAGGCGGGCATTGTCCTTGCCCTGGCCGATGCGCTCGCCGTTGTAGCTGTACCACGAGCCGGATTTCTCGACGATTTTGTTATCGGCGCCGAGATCAAGAATTTCACCCTCGCGGGACGTGCCTTCTCCATACAGGATGTCGAAGTGCGCTTCCTTGAACGGTGGCGCGATTTTGTTCTTGACGACCTTGACCTTGGTTTCGTTACCGATGACTTCGTCGCCGGACTTGATGGAACCGGTACGGCGAATATCCAGGCGCACGGACGCGTAGAACTTGAGCGCGTTACCACCGGTGGTGGTTTCCGGGCTACCGAACATGACGCCGATCTTCATACGGATCTGGTTGATGAAGATGACCAGGGTGTTGGTGCGGTTGATGGAGCCGGTGAGCTTGCGCAGTGCCTGGGACATCAGACGCGCCTGCAGGCCTGGCAGCGAATCGCCCATGTCGCCTTCGATCTCGGCGCGTGGCGTCAGTGCCGCCACCGAGTCGATGACCACCAGGTCGACCGAACCGGAGCGCACCAGCGCATCGGTGATTTCGAGTGCCTGCTCGCCCGTGTCCGGCTGCGAAATGAGCAGGTCGGACAGGTTGATGCCGAGCTTTTGCGCGTAGCCGACGTCAAGCGCATGCTCGGCGTCAATAAAGGCGCAGGTACCGCCCAGCTTTTGCATTTGCGCGATGGTTTGCAAGGTCAGCGTGGTTTTACCCGACGATTCCGGGCCGTAGATCTCGACGATGCGGCCGCGCGGCAAACCGCCGACGCCGAGCGCGATGTCCAGTCCCAGCGAACCGGTGGAAACGGTCTGCACTTCTTCGACGGGTGTGTTGGCGTCCATGCGCATCACGGAACCCTTGCCGAACTGCTTTTCGATCTGCGCCAGGGCGGCAGCCAGGGCCTTGCCCTTTTCTGCCACGTTGAGGTTGGTTTTTTTATCGTCCATTGTGTTCTTTCAGTATCGGAGATGCCTAGATAGGGTGGATGCGCCCGAATTCAATACCCACTACTGTATAAACAAACAGTGGTTTTGGCAAGCGCTATTTCACGGGATATGCAGGTGGATTGACAAAAGCTCGCTATGTTGCGGAAGATGAAACACAATATGGAAACTGCGGTCTAACCAAGCACAGAGGAATCCGATGCGAATTTTGCTTGCCGAAGATGATAGCGTACTTGCCGACGGATTGACGCGCTCCTTGCGCCAGTCTGGCTACGCCATCGACTGCGTCAAGAACGGCGCCGACGCCGACACGGCCCTGTCCACCCAGGAATTCGACCTGCTGATCCTCGACCTGGGCCTGCCGCGCCTGTCGGGCCTGGAAGTGCTGCGCCGCCTGCGCGCGCGCGCGTCGCTGCTGCCGGTGCTCATCCTCACCGCCGCCGATTCAATCGAGCAGCGTGTCAACGGCCTCGACCTCGGCGCCGACGACTACATGGCCAAGCCGTTCGCGCTGTCCGAACTCGAGGCCCGGGTGCGCGCCCTCACCCGGCGCGGCGCGGGCGGCGGCCCCACCGTCATCCGCCACGGCCCGCTGGCCTACGACCAGGTCGGGCGCTCGGCGTATATCAACGAGCAGATGCTCGATCTGTCGGCGCGCGAACTGGGCTTGCTGGAAATCCTGCTGGCGCGCAGCGGGCGCCTGGTCTCGAAGGAACAACTGGTCGACCACCTGTGCGAATGGGGCGAGGAAGTCTCGAACAACGCCATTGAAGTGTACGTGCACCGCCTGCGCAAGAAAATCGAAGTGGGCGGCGTGCGCATCGCCACCGTGCGCGGCCTTGGTTACTGCCTGGAAAAATACACCGATCCGGCACGTGCGCCGGCCGGCATCGACGCCTTTCATACCGCAAGTGATCCGGCACAAACCTGATCCCCTGCTGGCGCCCGAGGAAAGCTACCAGCCGCCCAATCCCGAGCCGGACGAAAGCATCCAGCACTCGCTGTTCGGCGAGATCCTCGACTGGATGCTGGCCCCGCTGCTGCTGCTGTGGCCGATGAGCATTGCCATCACGTACCTGGTGGCGAAATCGATCGCCAATCAACCGTTCGACCATGCGCTCGAGGACAGCGTCACGGTGCTGGCCCAGCAGGTGGTGGAAGTCGACGGCAAGGTCACGGCGCGCCTGCCCGGCAGCGCGCGCGACATCCTGCGCGCCGACGACGTCGACAATGTCTATTTCCAGGTGACAGGGCCGCGCGGCGAACATGTCGATGGCGACCGCGACCTGCCGGCGCCGGCCGAAGAAGAACGCTATCCCAGTGGCGCGGTGCACTTCCGCAATGCCACGATGCACGGCGCGCAAGTGCGCGTGGCCTATTCCTGGGTGATCTTGCAGCCGTTGGCCGAAGGCGCCGAGGACGACCCGCGCAGCGCCCTGGTACAGGTGGCCGAAACGCTGGACAAGCGCGCCGGCCTCGCCAACGAGATCATCAAGGGCGTGATCCTGCCCCAGTTCATCATCCTGCCGGTGATCCTGGCGCTGGTCTGGTTCGCCCTGTCGCGCGGCCTGTCGCCGCTGGCCGAATTGCAGGAGCGCATCCGCGCGCGCCGGCCCGACGATTTGTCGCCCATCGACGCGCGCCAGGTACCGGAAGAAATTTCGCCATTGGTCGGCTCGTTCAACGACATGCTGGCGCGCCTGGAACAGACCATCGACATGCAGAAGCGTTTCATTGCCGACGCCGCGCACCAGATGAAGACGCCGCTGGCGGGCATGCGCATGCAGTCCGAACTGGCGCTGCGCCAGGTCGATGCCGGCGAAATTCACCGCTCGCTCGAGCAATTGGCCACCAGCAGCGAATCGGCCACGCGGCTGGTCAACCAGTTGCTGGCCCTGGCACGCGCCGAGCACCAGCCCCACGCCGGCCTGGCGTTCGAGGAAGTCGACCTCGCCGCATTGGCCCGGGCCACAGTGCAGGAATGGGTGCCGGCCTCGTTCAACAAGCGCATCGACCTGGGTTACGAGGCGCCGCCCGGGCCTTTTCCCATTGCTGCAAATGCGCTGATGCTGCATGAACTGCTGTCGAACCTGATCGACAACGCGCTGCGCTACACGCCGGCCCAGGGCAGTGTCACGGTACGCGTGCGGCGTCATGACGACGATGTGTTGCTGGAAGTGGAAGACACCGGGCCGGGCATTCCCGCCAGCGAGCGCAGCCGCATTTTCGAGCGCTTCTACCGCATCCTCGGCAGCGGCGCGCCCGGCAGTGGCCTGGGGCTGGCGATCGTGCGCGAAGTAGCCCAGCAGCACAACGCGGAAATCGACCTGTTCGACAATCCGCGCAGCCCCCATAAAAAATTCCCCGGCAGCCTGTTCCGGCTGACCTTTCCGCCCCCTGTTCCCCGCGACGACGATGCCTGATCCAATCGAGCCTGCTGCCCCCATCCATCCGGCCGAGCGCCGCGCCAGGCTGCTGGCTGCGCGCGCCGCGCACTGGCGCCAGACCCGCCGCGTCACCGCGCTGCTGCTGGCGCTGTGGCTGGCCACCAGTTTCAGCGAGGTGTGGTTTGCGCGCGACCTGGAGAACTGGTCGCTGTTCGGCTGGCCGCTCTCGTTCTACATGGCGGCGCAGGGCGCCTCGCTGGTGTACCTCGCCATCATCGGCGCCTATGCCTGGCTGATGCGGCGGGCCGACCAGCGTTATGGCGCCGCCCTGGAGGCGGCGCCATGAACAAGGCGCAGCGCCATTTCCGTAAACTGAGCCGCTACTATTTATGGTTCACTGCCTGCTTCGGCGCCTTCCTGGCGGCCCTTGCCGTGCTGGAAAAAGAAGGCATGCCGCGCCTGTGGATCGGTTACCTGTTCATGTTCGCCACCATCGTGCTGTACGCCACCATCGGCGTCATCACCCGCACCGCCAACGTGACGGAATATTATGTGGCGGGACGGCGCGTGCCCGCGCTGTTCAATGGCATGGCAACCGCCGCGGACTGGATTTCCGCCGCGAGCTTCATCAGCCTTGCCGGCGGCCTGTACCTGCATGGCTTCGACGGCCTGGCCTACATCATGGGCTGGACCGGCGGCTATTGTCTGGTGGCGCTGCTGATCGCGCCCTACCTGCGCAAATCGGCCCAGTTCACGATTCCGGACTTCCTCGCGGCGCGCTACGGTGGCGGCGCAGGCGGGCGCGGCGGCCCGGTGCGGGCCATGTAGTCGGCGCCACCATCATCGTCTCGTTCACTTATGTGGTGGCGCAAATTTATGCCGTCGGGCTGATTGCCTCGCGCTTTACGGGCGTCGATTTCTCGGTCGGGATTTTCCTTGGCCTGGCCAGCATCCTGGTGTGCTCGTTCCTTGGCGGCATGCGCGCCATCACGTGGACGCAGGTCGCGCAGTACATCATCATCCTCGTCGCCTTCTTGATCCCGACCATGTGGCTGTCGGTCAAGCATGCCGGCAACCCGCTGCCGCAGGTCGCGTACGGCGCGGTGTTGCCCAAGCTGGCCGCGGTGGAAACGCAACTGCTCGATGACCCGAAGGAAATCGACGTGCGCCAGCGCTTCCACGATCGCGCCGATGCGCTCGCGGCCAGGCTGGCGGCGCTGCCGGGCTCGTGGGATGCCGGCCGGCGCGAAGCCCAGCGCCAGCTCGATGCGGTGCGCCTGCGCAATGGCTCGCTGTCCGAATTGCGCGCCGCCGAACGGGTGCTGATCGCGTATCCCAAATCCCCGGCCGAGGCCGCGCGGTTGTGGCGCGAACAGCGCGCCGCCAACCTGGCCCGCGCGGCCCTGCCCGAGGCCCACGCCACCCCGTTCCCGGGTCCGGACCGCGCCAGCTCGGATATTCGCCGCAACAATTTCCTGGCGCTGGTGCTGTGCCTGATGCTGGGTACGGCTGCCCTGCCGCACATCCTGATGCGCTCCTACACCACGGCCTCGGTGCATGCCAGCCGCCAGTCGGTGTTCTGGACCCTGTTCTTCATCCTGCTGATTTATCTGACCATTCCGGCGCTGGCGGTGCTGGCCAAATACGACATCTACACCAGCCTCGTGGGCAGCCATTTTTCGGCCTTGCCGAACTGGATTTCCTACTGGGCCAATGTCGACAAGGTCAATCCCTTGATCAGCATTGTCGACATCAACGGCGACGGCATCGTGCAACTGACGGAAATTGCCATCGATGGCGACGTGCTGGTGCTGGCCACGCCGGAGATGGGCGGCTTGCCGTACGTGGTGTCGGGCCTGGTGGCCGCGGGCGGCCTGGCGGCGGCGCTGTCGACCGCCGACGGCCTGCTGCTGGCCATCTCGAACGCGCTGTCGCACGACGTGTATTACAAGATGGTGGACCCGAAAGCGTCGACCCAGAAGCGCGTGACGATTTCCAAACTGCTGCTGCTGGCGGTGGCCTTTATCGCTGCCTACGCCGCCTCGCAAAAGCCGGCGGATATCCTGTCGCTGGTGGGCGCGGCGTTTTCGCTGGCGGCTTCGCTGCTGTTTCCGGCACTGGCGCTGGGCGTGTTCTGGAAGCGCGCCAATCACGTGGGCGCCATTGCCGGCATGCTGACGGGCTTCGTGGTCTGCCTGTTCTACATGTTGCACACCAATCCTATCCTCGGCGGCAGCACCGCCGCGCAATGGTTTCACATCGCGCCGATCTCCGCCGGGGTGTTCGGCGTGCCGGCGGGGATCGTCGTGCTCGTTGTCGCCAGCCTGCTGACCCGGGCGCCGGACCACGCCGCACAGGGATTGCTCGACCATATCCGGGCGCCGGAATAAGCCGCCAGCATCCCGCCACTCACTGAGCAGCCGCAGACGCAATCCTGATGCTGCTGGCGGGGCTGGGCGTACTGGTCCGCTGGCGCCATGCCGGCGGCGGCAGCAACCATGCAGCGCTTGCCTTGCCCGCGAGAAAGGATCACGGTAAAGGCCGCGATATCAAAAACGGCTCACCTGCAATCCGTTGCTGGAGTAAGCTGGCCCTTCCCCACCCCGGAGGCCGCCATTCATGTCCATACCATCCCGATCGAACGTTCTGGTAGCACAAGGAGGCGGTCCCACCGCCGTCATCAACCAGTCGCTGGCCGGCGTGGTGCTGGCAGCGCGCCAGCATCCTGAACTGGGGCGCGTGTACGGCGCCCGCCATGGCGTGCGCGGCATTGTCGACGAGGATTTCATCGACCTCGGCTTCGAGACCAGCGCCAACCTCGAACGTGTCGCCGGCACGCCCTCGTCCGCGCTCGGTTCCACGCGCGACAAGCCCGACGCCGCCTACTGCGCGCGCATTTTCGATTCCCTGCGCGCGCACGACATCCGCCACTTCTTCTACATCGGCGGCAACGATTCGTCCGACACGGTGCGCATCGTCAGCGAACACGCGCAGGCCGCCAGCTACCTCCTCCGCTGCATCCACATCCCGAAAACCATCGACAACGACCTGGTCGGCAGCGATCACACGCCCGGCTATCCGTCGGCCGCGCGTTTCGTGGCGCAGGCGTTCGCCGGTGCCAATCTCGACAATGCTGCGTTGCCCGGCGTGTATGTCGGCGTCGTCATGGGCCGCCACGCCGGTTTCCTCACCGCCGCCGCCGCCCTGGGCCGCGCCTTTCCCGGCGACGGCCCCCACCTGGTCTACGTGCCCGAGCGCACCTTCGACATGGCGCATTTCCTGGCCGATGTGCGCGCCTGCCACGACCGCCACGGGCGCTGCGTCATTGCCGTCTCCGAAGGCATCCACGATGCCTCGGGCGCCGCGATTGCCAGCCTGCTGGCCAAGGAAGTCGAACGCGACGCGCACGGCAACGTGCAGCTGTCCGGCACGGGCGCGCTGGCGGATTTATTGTGCGATGAAATCAAGGCGGGCCTCGGCATCAAGCGCGTGCGCGGCGACACGTTCGGCTATTTGCAGCGCTCGTTCCTGGGTTGCGTATCCGAGGTCGACCAGCGCGAGGCGCGCGAAGCCGGCGAACAGGCGGTGCAGTTTGCGCTGGGCGGAAGGGATGGCTCGATTGCCATCCACCGCACCGGCAACTATGCCGTCGAGTATGTCCTGCTGCCGCTGCAGGATGTGGCGGGCAAGACGCGCGTGATGGACGAGGCGTTCATCAATGCGGCCGGCAACGACGTCACGCCCGCATTCATCGATTACCTGCGCCCGCTGGTGGGCGCCGGGATGCCGGAAACCGCGCGCCTGCGCAGCCCGGCGGTGGCGAAAATCCTGCGTCCCTGACCAGCGCGCCGGCCACGGCAGGCGCGGCCGGCGCGGCGACTTGTGCGGCGTGGAGCGAAGCATGCGCTTTGCAGGCGAAGCCCGTTACCGCGAACCGGAGGAAGGGGAAATCAAGCAGTGTAGCGGCCTATTCAGCATGGGCAAGCGGGGGACGGCATTCAATGCGAAAGTGTCGTAACAGCGCAAATGCAAGATGCGGGCGACATAATGCAAATTGGCGCACATGGCGCCAATTTTTGTATCACATCCAGGTAGTGGCTTACACCACGACGGTCGGGTGCTCGCCCTCGCGCTGGGTGCGGATCACGCCGATGCGCGACACCTGCTCGCCGGCTGCCTGCAACTGCGCCTGGGCGGCATCGGCATTTTCTTTCGACACGATGACGATCATGCCGATGCCGCAGTTGAACACGCGGTGCATCTCGGCATCTGCCACGCCGCCATGTTTTTGCAGCCACGTGAACAGCGGCGGCATCGTCCATGCGGCCGAGTCAAGCTCGGCGGTCAGGCCAGGCTGCAGCACGCGCGGCACGTTTTCCACCAGGCCACCGCCGGTGATATGGACCATGCCCTTGACTTCCATCGCCGCCATCAGCGCCAGCAATGGTTTTACATAGATGCGGGTAGGCTCCATCAGCACGTCGGACAGCTTGCGGCCATGGAAATCGCCTTCCAGGTCCGGCTTTGCCACTTCAATGATTTTACGTACCAGCGAGTAACCGTTCGAGTGCACGCCCGATGACGCCAGGCCCAGCACGACGTCGCCCGGGATAATCTTGGTGCCGTCGATGATCTGCGATTTTTCCACCGCACCGACTGCAAAGCCGGCCAGGTCGTACTCGCCGGCCGGGTACATGCTCGGCATTTCCGCCGTTTCGCCGCCGATCAGTGCGCAGCCAGCCTGCTCGCAACCCTGCGCGATGCCTTTCACGACGGACGTCGCGGTCGGCACGTCCAGCTTGCCGCATGCAAAGTAGTCGAGGAAGAACAGGGGTTCCGCGCCCTGCACCAGGATGTCGTTGACGCTCATTGCGACCAGGTCGATGCCGACCGTGTCGTGGCGGTTCAGTTCGAACGCCAGGCGCAGCTTGGTGCCGACGCCGTCGGTGCCGGACACCAGCACCGGCTCCTTGTATTTCTTGCTGATTTCAAACAGCGCGCCGAAGCCGCCGATCCCGCCCATGACGCCTTCGCGCATCGTGCGCTTGGCAAACGGCTTGATCGCTTCGACCAGGGCGTCGCCCGCATCGATATCGACACCAGCGTCGCGGTAGGAGAGGGAAACATTAGATGGTTGGCTCATGGTAGTTTTGGCGGCGGAGGCGGTAAAATGAAGGGCGGACAGTGGGAATGCGGTCCACTGACAATCCGCTATTTTATCAAACCAGCCAGGACACAACCCGACTTCATGCCATTTCCTTTCACAGCGGAACAAAAACAAACCGCTTTCTGGTGTCTGGTATGGCTTGCATTCTTCGTTTTGTTGTACGCGCTCGGCCCGGTCCTGACCCCGTTCATTGCAGCCGCGATCATTGCCTACGCCCTCGGCGGCGGCGTCGATTATTTTTGCCGCCTGCAAATCGGCCGCTGGCGCATGCCGCGTGCGCTGGCCGTCGTTGCCGTCATGGCGCTGTTCCTGTCGGCCGCCACGGCACTGGTGTTGATCGTCATCCCGGTGCTGACGACCGAAATTCCGCTGCTGCAAGCCCAATTCCCCGTCTTCCTCGCCAGGCTGGACGCCCTCCTGACGCCCCGCCTGGCCAGCTACGGCATCAAGGTCAAGCTCGACGGCAGCGGCATCCGCAGCCTGCTGGCCCAGCAAATGGCCGGGGGCGGCGACGAAATCTGGACCACGGTGCTGACCTCGGCACGCATCGGCGGCAGCACGCTGCTCGGCTGGGCAGCCACGCTGATCCTGATTCCCGTGGTGCTGTTTTACCTGCTGCTCGACTGGCACCGCCTGCTTGGGAAAATCGGCAATGCCGTGCCGCGCCGCTTCGTGATGCAGGCGGTCTCGGCCGGCCATGAAGTCAATGTGCTGCTGGCCCAGTACCTGCGCGGCCAGTTGCTGGTGATGCTGGTGCTGGCCGCCTATTACGCGGTGGCGCTGTCGATGCTGGGCCTGGACGTGGCGCTGCCGGTGGGCATCCTGACCGGTATCCTGGTCTTCATCCCCTACCTCGGCTTCGGGCTCGGCCTGGCGCTGGCGCTGATCGCCGCCATGCTGCAGTTTCCCGACTGGGGCGGCCTGGCCTGGGTGGCGGTCATCTATGGCGCCGGGCAAGTGATTGAAGGATTTTTCCTGACACCACGGCTGGTGGGCGAGCGCATCGGCCTCAATCCGCTCGCGGTCATCTTCGCCCTGCTTGCCTTCGGCCAGCTGTTTGGATTTGTGGGTGTATTGCTGGCGTTGCCCGCTTCCGCGGTGCTGATGGTGGCGTTTCGCCACCTGCGCCACCATTATTTGCGCAGCAGCTTCTATAATGCTTGATGCACAAGATTTTCCACCCATGTCCTCCCCCATGAGACCGGCGCCATGAAACAGCTGGTGCTCGATCTCGGCGCCGAACCGGCGCGCAGCCTCGATACGTTCGAGGTGGGGGCCAATGCCGAGCTGGCGCACCTGATGCACCAGTTCGCGCAGCGCGCCTCGCGCGAGCATTTCGCCTACCTGTGGGGCGATACCGGCGCTGGGAAAACGCATTTGCTGCAGGGCCTTGCCGCCACCGCCGGTGCGCGCTACATCGCCGCTGCCGACGCTGTCGAGGCCGATTTCGTCTACGCGCCGGACGTCTCGCTGTATTTACTGGACGACTGCCAGAAACTGTCCAGCGACGCGCAGATCGGCGCCTTCGCCCTGTTCAACCAGATCCGCGAACACGGCGCCTACATGGTCAGCACCGGCCCGGTGCCGCCGGTGGTGCTGGCCGTGCGCGAGGATTTGCGCACGCGCATGGGCTGGGGCCTGATCTACCAGATCCACGGCCTGTCCGACGATGAAAAAATCGCGGCGCTGACCCACGCTGCCGAGGCGCGCGGCTTGACGCTCTCGGCCAGCGTGTTACCTTACCTGCTGTCTCATTTCAAGCGCGACATGCGCTCCCTCTCGACCATGCTAGATGCGCTTGACCAGTACTCCCTCGAAACCCAACGCCCGGTAACGCTACCGCTGCTGCGCGACCTCCTGCTGCAGGAATCGCAGGAGCCGAAAGCATGACGGGCCTGTCCAACAAGCTGGCGCTGTTCGACCTTGACCACACGCTGCTGCCGATCGACTCCGACCACGAATGGGGCGAATTCCTGGTGCGCACCGGCGCCGTCGACGCTGCCGAATTCAAGCGCCGCAACGACGATTTCTACGCCCAGTACTGCGCCGGCACGCTCGACCCGGTCGAATACCTCGAATTCGCGCTGGGCACGCTGGCGCAATACGCGCGCCCGCAACTGGACGCGATGCACGCGCAGTTCATGGAAGAAGTCATCACGCCGTCGATTCGCCCGCAGGCACTGGCGCTGGTGCAGCGCCACCTCGACGCCGGCGACCTGGTCGCGATCATCACCGCCACCAACCGTTTTGTCACGGCGCCCATTGCACGCGCGTTCCATGTCGACCATCTGATCGCGGCCGTGCCGGAAGAGGATGCCAGCGGCCGCCCCACCGGCAAGTTGCTCGGCGTCCCCACGTCCGGCCCCGGCAAAGTGGTCCATATGCACGACTGGCTGGAGAACATGAACCGGCCGTTCGCCACGTTTGCCAGCAGCCATTTTTACAGCGATTCGCACAACGACATTCCGCTGCTGTCGGTGGTGTCGCACCCGATTGCCACCAATCCAAACGCCGTCCTGACGTCGCACGCACAATCCCTCGGCTGGCCTTTACTTCACTTATTCAATGATTAAAAAATTCATCCGCAAGATCCTTGGCGTCAAAGACGAGCCGGAACGCGATCCGACCGAGCCGGTCGTGCTCGGGCCGGACGATCACAAGATCGATCCGCGGCTGCTGTCCCCGAACGCCGTGCGCGTGACCCAGACCTTGCAGGAAAACGGTTATAAAGCCTTCGTGGTGGGCGGCGCCGTGCGCGACCTGCTGCTGGGCGTGAAACCGAAAGATTTCGACATCGCCACCGATGCCACGCCCGAGCAGGTCAAACGGCTGTTCCGGCGCGCGTTCATCATCGGCCGCCGTTTTCAGATCGTGCACGTGATGTTTGGCCAGGAACTGCTGGAAGTGACGACCTTCCGCGGCGCCGGCGCCAACAACGCGCCAAAAGATGAACACGGCCGCGTCCTGCGCGACAACAGTTTCGGGCCACAGCACGAAGACGCGATGCGCCGCGATTTCACCATCAACGCCATGTATTACGACCCCGCCACGCAGGAGGTGCTCGATTACCACGGCGGCACCGCCGACATCCGGGACAAGATCCTGCGCATCATCGGCGTACCCGAAGAGCGCTACCGCGAAGACCCGGTGCGCATGCTGCGCGTGGTGCGCTTCGCCGCCAAGCTGCAATTCACCATCGAGCAGGAAACGCGGGAGCCGATCGCCGTCATGGCGCCGCTGATCAACAACGTGCCCGCCGCGCGCGTGTTCGACGAAATGCTGAAGCTCCTGATGAGCGGTCACGCGCTGGCCTGCTTGAAGGAACTGCGCAATTCCGGCCTGCACCATGGCCTGCTGCCGCTGCTCGACGTCGTGCTCGAGCAGCCGATCGGCATGAAATTCGTCACGCTGGCGCTCGAATCGACCGACCAGCGCATCAACGCCGGCAAGGGCGTCTCGCCCGGCTTCCTGTTTGCCTCCCTGCTGTGGCACCAGACGCTGGAAAAATGGGATGCGTACAAGGCCGCCGGCGAGCCGTCGATTCCGGCGCTGCATCTGGCGGCCGACGACGTGCTCGAAGACCAGACCGAAAAGCTGGCGCTGCAACGGCGCATCGGTTCCGACATGCGCGACATCTGGGCCATGCAGCCGCGCTTCGAGCGCCGCACCGGCAAGGCGCCGTACAAATTGCTCGAGCACCCGCGTTTCCGCGCCGGCTACGATTTCCTGCTGCTGCGCTGCGAATCGGGCGAGCTCGATCCGTCCGTGGGCGAATGGTGGACGGCGTTCTATGAAGGCGAACCGAACGACCGTGAGCGCTTGATCACGACACCGATCGCGGCGCCCGCGTCCGCCAAGCGCAAGCGGCCACCGCGACGCGCGCCGCGCAATCGCGGCGAGGGCGGCAACGACGCGCATACCGGGGATGGCGACCATGGCCCATCTGGCGCCAGCGCGGAATTCCGCTCGGGCGCGAAAGTCGCCGACGAATGATTGCGTACAAATGATTGCCTACGTCGGCATCGGCGCGAACCTCGGTGACGCGCGTGCCAATGTCGATGACGCGGTGGCGCGGCTCGGCTTGCTGCCCGACAGCCGGCTGCTGCGCACATCGCCGTACTATCGCAGCGCGCCGATCGATTCTTCCGGCGACGATTACGTCAACGCCGTCGCGGCAGTCGATACGCGCCTCGCCGCCCCCGACCTGCTGGCGGCCCTGCACGCGATCGAAGCGGACCATGGGCGCGAACGGCCGTATCGCAACGCGCCGCGCACGCTGGACCTGGACTTGCTGCTGTATG
>Ga0265780_10006218_pt1 | contig 14872 bp, 13 predicted proteins | sample P1T30metagenome_FD_192432 | JGI IMG/M metagenome (GOLD analysis project Ga0265780, IMG submission 192432) | Plant litter microbial communities from East Loma Ridge, Irvine, California - P1 T30 | ecosystem: Environmental > Terrestrial > Plant litter > Unclassified | place: USA: California... | reverse complement strand
GGCGGAGCAAGGGCGGGCCGGCCGGGTCGGGCGGCATCGCCGACTGGCCCCGCCGCCGCAAGGTGCTCCTGGGGGTCGCCGCCGCCCTGGTCGTGGTGCTCGCCCTCGTGGCCGTGTTCTTCCTGGGACGGTCGCTGTTCGCCGGTGCTCCCTCGGCAGCAGCCCTGTCGACCGCCGGCGAGCCCGCCGCTGCCTCGACGCGCACCGTCACCGCGGCGCCCGTCGTGGCGGAGGAGCCCGCCGCGCCGGCGGGCCCGCTCGCCGCGGGCAGCCACCCGTGGAGCGACCTGCAGGGCGGCGAGTGCCTCAGCGCGTTCGAGAACGCCTGGCAGCAGGAGTACGACGTGGTCGACTGCGCCCAGCCGCACGCGGCGCAGCTCGTGGAGAAGGCCTCCCTGTCGGACGACCCCGCGGCGGCCTGGCCGGGCAGCGACGCGCTGCGCGACCAGACCGGCGTCCTCTGCACCGCCCCGACCGCCGTCGACCTGGCGGCGGCGGCGACCCTGTCCGACGTGCAGTTCGTCGCGAGCTGGCCCACGACGGCCGAGGAGTGGGCCGCCGACCGCTCGTACTCGTGCTTCGTCTCGCGCGCGGGCGGCGAGCCGCTGACCGCGAGCCTGGCCGCGGCGTAGCCGGCAGCCGGCGGACGGCGGGCGGCAGCCGCCGGCGGTCAGGCGGCGGCCGGCCGGCGGCCGCCAGCGCCGGGAGCCTAGGCCTCGGCGGGCACCACGTCGGTCTCGAGGGGCTCGTCGCGCACGAGCTCGTGCACCCCGCTCAGCACCTCGTTCGGGCGGAACGGGTAGCGGTCGATCTCGGCCTGGTCGCTGATGCCCGTCATGACGAGGATGGTGTGCAGTCCCGCCTCGATGCCGGCCATGATGTCGGTGTCCATGCGGTCGCCGATCATGGCCGTGTTCTCGCTGTGCGCGCCGATGCGGTTCATGGCCGAGCGGAACATCATCGGGTTCGGCTTGCCGACCACGTACGGCGTCTTGCCGGTCGCCGCCTGGATCATCGCGGCGATGGCGCCGGTCGCGGGCAGCACGCCCTCGGCGCTCGGGCCGGTGGCGTCGGGGTTCGTCACGATGAAGCGCGCGCCGTTGCGGATCAGGCGCACCGCCTTCGTGATGGCGTCGAACGAGTAGTTGCGGGTCTCTCCCACCACGACGTAGTCGGGCGCGGTCTCGGTCATGATGAAGCCCGCCTCGTGCATGGCGGTCGTCATGCCGGCCTCGCCGATCACGAAGGCCGAGCCGCCGGGCATCTGCGACCGGCAGAAGTCGGCCGTGGCGAGCGCGCTGGTCCAGATGCGCTCCTCGGGCACGTCGAGCCCGGAGGCCCGGAGGCGCGCCGCCAGGTCGCGCGGCGTGAAGATCGAGTTGTTCGTGAGCACGAGGTAGGGCGTGCCCTCGTCCTGCCACTGCTGGATGAGGGCCGACGCCCCCGGCAGCGCGTGGTTCTCGTGCACGAGCACGCCGTCCATGTCGGTGAGCCAGCATTCGACCTCGTCGCGAGTACCCATGCCGACACCCTAGTGAGGTCGGCCGTGCACGAGGAGGCGCGGGGCCGCGACGGGGCCCGCCTACGCTGGTCGTCGTGCCCGACGAGCCCGAGACCCCCGCCGACCCCGACGCAGCAGCCGGTGCGCCCGGCGTCGACCAGGCGCCGCTCCAGGGGGTCGGCCCCTGGCCCGGCGGCGAGGCGGCGTGGCCCGACGACCCCCGCTACGACCGCGAGCTGCTCCGCGACGGCGACTCCCGCAACGTCGTCGACCGCTACCGCTGGTGGAGCATGGAGGCGATCGTCGCCGACCTCGACGAGCACCGTCACCCCTTCCACGTGGCGATCGAGAACTGGCAGCACGACATGAACATCGGGTCGATCGTGCGCAGCGCCAACGCGTTCGCCGCCGACACCGTGCACATCGTCGGCCGCCGCCGCTGGAACAAGCGCGGGGCGATGGTGACCGACCGCTACCAGCACGTGCTGCACCACCCCGACGTCGAGACGTTCGTGGCCTGGGCGCGCGAGCACCGCCTCCCCGTGCTCGCCGTCGACAACGTCGAGGGGTCGGTGCCGGTCGAGACCTTCGACCTGCCCGAGCGCTGCGTGCTGCTGTTCGGGCAGGAGGGCCCGGGCCTCAGCCCGGAGGCGATCGAGGCGTCGGAGGCGGTGCTCGAGATCTCGCAGTTCGGCTCGACCCGGAGCATCAACGCCAGCGCGGCGGCGGCGGTCGTCATGCACGCGTGGGTGCGGCAGCACCGCTTCTGACCCCGCGCCGGCGGCCGGCGCGACCTCCCGCCCGCCTGGCCGTCGGGGGCGCAAGCTAGCGTGGGGGCATGCCCTCCCAGAACCTCCTCGGCGTGCCCGAGACCCTGCTGCCCGCCGAGCCCGCCGTGCTCGCCGACCTCGAGACGCTCGACCTCGTCGAGGTCGTGACCGCCCACCCGACGTCGTCGCTCGCCTGGGCGCTGCTGAGCGACCGGGCCGCCGCCCGCGGCGCCGACCTCGAGGCCTACGCCTACGCCCGCGTCGGCTACCACCGCGGCCTCGACTCGCTCCGTCGCGCCGGCTGGCGCGGCCAGGGGCCCGTGCCGTGGGCGCACGAGCCCAACCGCGGCGTCCTCCGCTCGCTCTGGGCGCTCCGTCGCGGCGCCGAGGCCATCGGCGAGGTCGACGAGGTCGAGCGCCTCACGACGTTCCTCGACGACGCCGACCCCGCCGCGGCGCCCGCCCTCGAGGCGGAGAGCCGCGAGGCCTAGGGGGTCGGCCCCGGGGCCGGCGGTCAGCGCCGGCCGAACGGGTCGAACGGGCCGCACGGGCTCCCTCGGGCCGAGCGGGTCAGCCGATCAGCGACGGCCTCAGGTCGCGCAGCGTCCGCCGCCGGGTCATGCGGGCCGTCGCGAGCAGCGACAGCAGCAGGGCGCCGAGCGCCCAGGCCGCGAGCACGCCCGCGTCGCCCCAGGCCGTGGCCGTGCTGCCGCCGTACATCAGCTGGCGCAGCCCGTCGGTGGCGTAGCTCATCGGCAGCACGAAGTGCAGCGCGGCCAGGGGCGCCGGCAGCGTCTGCCACGGGAAGGTGCCGCCCGCCGTGACGAGCTGCACCACCATCAGCACCAGCCCGAGGAACTGCCCGACGCTGCCGAGCAGCACGTTGAGCGTCATGATGATCGCGGCGAACGTGACCGACGCGAGCGCCATCAGGCCGACCGTCGCCCACGGGTGCACCACGTCGAAGCCGAGCGCGCCCCGCACGATCGCGAACAGCGCCACCATCTGCACCACCCCGAGCAGGGCGGGGGCCGCCCAGCCGGCGACGACGATGCGCACCGGGGCCTTGACCGCCGTCACCGCGCGCTTCGAGAGCGGCTTGACGATCAGGAAGAGCGCGTAGATGCCGATCCACGCGGCGAGGCTGATGAAGAACGGGGCGAGGCCCGCGCCGTAGGTGCCGGCGCTGGTGACCGCCTGGTCCGAGACGGCCACCGGGTCGCTGATCGCGTCGGCCTGGGCGTCGCGGGTCTGCGGCGTGCTGTCCGGGATCTGCCCGAGGCCGCCCTGCAGCCCGTCGCGCAGCTGGGTGGCGCCGTCGTCGAGGGCGCCGAGGCCGGAGCGCAGGCTGACGGTGCCGTCGCCGAGCGTGTGCAGCCCGCTCGCGAGCGTGGCGGCGCCGGCGTCGAGCGTGTCGAGCCCGCCGGCGAGCGACGACGCCCCGGAGGCGGCGCTCGCCGAGCCCGTCGAGAGGGTCCGTGCCCCGGTCGCCGCGTCCGAGATGCCGCCGGCCAGCGCCGGGGCCTGCGTGCTGAGCTGGGCGGCCCCGTCGGAGACCTGTCGGGCGCCCGTGGCGAGCTGCCCCACCTGGGCGTTCAGCCCCTGCACCTGCGTGTTCGCGTCGACGAGCGACTGCGAGAGCGGGGCGAAGTAGCCGGCGACCTGCGCGGCGGACGCAGCCGCCTCCTCGGGGGTCTGTCCTTGCGACTCGAAGAGCTGCACGAGCTGCTGCCCGATGGCCTGCTGCGTCGCGGGGGCGTCGTCGATCGCGGCCTGGCTGGTGGCGGCGGCCTGGGCCACGCCCGCCGCGAGGGCCTCGTTGCCGTCGGCGACCCGGTCGGCGCCCGTGGCGAGCTGCTGCGCGCTGGCCGGGAGGCCGCTCGTGGCGGTCTGGAGCTGGTCGAGCCCGCTCGAGAGCGTGGCCGCGCCCGTGCTCAGCTGCGCCGTGCCCGTCGCCAGGGCGTGGGCGCCCGAGTCGGCCGTCGAGGCTCCCGCGGAGAGCTGGTCGGCTCCCGCCGACGCGTCGGAGGCACCGGCGACGAGCTGGTCGGCGCCCTGCTCGGCCGATCCGATCCCGCTCACCAGCTGGTTCGCGCCGTCGGCGGCGCTGCCGAGGTCGGTCCGGATGTCGGCGAGCCCGACGAGCAGCTGGCCCGCCGCCTCCTTGCCGACCTTCTCCGTGACGGAGGCACGGATGGTCTTGCCCGCCTGCCCGGCGATGGTCGTCGCGAGGTAGCTGTTCGTGTCGTTCGTGGCGAGGGTGATCTGCGCCCGGGTGGGGTCGTCGGTGGTGGCGCTCGTCAGGTCCGCGCTGAAGTCGCGGGGGATGGTGAACGTGAAGTCGTAGGTGCCGTCGCGGAGACCCGCGGCGGCCTCGGCCGAGCTGACGGTGTGCCAGTCGAAGTCGCCGCCGTCGACCACCTCGTCGGTGACCTCGTCGCCGTAGTTCGTGGCCTTCCCGTCGACGGTCGCGCCGGCGTCGTCGTTCACGAGCGCGGCCGGCACCCGGTCGAGCTTCGCGTACGGGTCCTGGTTGGCCCAGAGGTAGAGGCCGCCGTAGAGCAGCGGCACGGTCATCAGCGCGACGAGGGCGAGCCGGGCGAGGCCGGTCGACGTCAGGCGCTGCAGCTCGGATCGGACGAGGGCGATGATCTTCACGGGCGGTCGCTTCCAGGGGTCGGGGCGACGTCGGCGTCGTCGGGCAGGGTGGTGTCGGTGTCGGTGTCGGTGTCGGTGTCGGTGTCGGTGGCGTCGGCGGCGGTGTCGGTGGCGTCGGCGGCGGTGTCGTCGCCGAGCGCGGCGGGCGCAGGGGCGGCGTCGTCGTCGGCGTCGACGGCCTCGCCGCGGGCGTCGGCCTCGCCGAAGTCGGGCACGGGGAGGGCCGACAGCGCGGTGACGGCGGCGAAGCTCGTGATCGTCAGCACCACCACGTCGCGGCGCACGAGGTCGTGCACGACCGCGAGCCACGCGGCGACGTCGCCGCCGTGCCTCTCCGGGCTGGTGAGCACGAGGCCCGCGACGCCGGGGCGGAGCAGGGCCAGCTCGCAGAGCAGGCGCACCCGCAGCTCGGTGGGCAGGGCGGACAGCCGCGTGCGCCGGTGCTCGGTCAGCCCGAGCTCGTCGAGCACCAGCGCCGTCGAGGCCGCGTCGCCGCGGTGCCCGGCGAGGGCGAGCTCCTCGCGGGTGACCTGGGCGACCGTCAGCGAGCCGAAGGGCTCCGCGACGGAGGGCGTGTCGACGAGGGCGAAGGAGGCGCGCACCGCGGCGTCGTCGTCTCTCCCGTCGAGGGTCACGCGCCCGCGGTCGGGCGACATGCGCCCGGCGGCGACGAGGGAGGCGAGCGTGGGAGCGCCCTCGGTCTCGACGGCGACGAAGCCGGGGGAGCGGCGGTCGGCGACGACGGAGATCGCGGGGAGGGCTGCCCCGGGTCCGTCGCCGATCGCGACGTGGTCGAGCTCGAGTCTCATGCGGTCTGCTCCGGGGTCGGGGTCGGGGTCGTGCTCGTGGCGGCGTCGGCGGGCGGCGACCCGAGCCTGTCGGGGTCGTCGTGCGACCGGAAGGGGGTGGACAGCTCGGGGGCGGAGCGCACGAGCGCGCCGGCCTCGCGCCAGCCGAGGCCGACGACGGCGAGCACGGCGAGCATGACGAGGCGGTGGCCCTCCGCCCGGTCGAGGTCGCGGGCCGTGGCCTCGTCGAGCACGGAGAGCGCGGCGCCCTCCACCAGGCGCGCGAGGGTGTCGAGCGGGATGTCGTCGCGCATGCGGCCCTCGGCCACCCCTCGGCGGACGGTGTCGCGGAGGAACGTGCGCAGCGGGGCGAGGGCCCCGGCCACGTCGGGGGCGAGCGGCCCGCGCACGGTGAGCTGCGCCATGACGCGCACGTGCTCGACCTCGGCCCAGAGCCGCGCGCCGAGCGTGGCCAGCTGCACGACGGGGTCGTCGGAGGGCTCGGGCAGCGCCGCGGCGCTCACGCGGGAGGCGCCGCGCAGCGTGACCTCGCGCACCAGGTCGTCGCGCGTCGCGAAGTGGCCGTAGACGCTGCGGCGGGAGAGGCCGGCCTCGGCTGCGATGGCCTCGAGCGGAGCGGCGGGGTCGACGTTGAGGAGGCGCACCGCGGCGGCCATGAGGGCCTCGCGGTTGGCCGTCGCATCGCGACGCGGCGCGCGGGGGGAGGGCTGATCGGGGGACACCTGGCCATCCTACGATCTTGCACACGTCTGTGCAAGATAAAACGGGACGAGGAGGCGCGGGCGCGTCCGGTGTCCCCAGTCCGTGGGACAGGTGGATGACGCCACGTCACCCCTCTGGGTGCAGGGCCTCGCGGCGAAGGCCGCCTGACCAGGCATTCTCGTGACGCGTGTCCTCATTTCTGCCGACGCGACTCCATGCGTTCGCATTGTCCGCCATGCGCAGCGGGCGGACGCCGGGCGACGGGGGCGGCGAGACTCGCTGCGGGCCACAGGACGGCCCCCCGACGAGGTCGGTCACCGCACGGACGCAGGACGAGATGCACCCCCACCACCCCACCCGCCAGCCCGGGAGCGACGCCCCGGCGCGCCGGCGCGCCGCCCGCCTGGCCTCGGCGCTGCTGCTCGCGGCGGCCCAGCCGCTCTTCCGCTTCCACCTCGAGGTGTACCGGCGCGAGATGGCGTCGTCGATCTTCCCGCGCGACGAGCGCTCGCCGCTCATCGCCGGCCCGCGGCCCGAGCGCCTGGCGTTCATCGGCAGCGTGGCCGTGGCCGGGCTCGGCGTGCTCAGCCACGGCATGACGACCTCGAGCCAGACGGCGCGACGGGTGGCGGAGTCCCGGCGCCGGGGCCTCAGCTGGAGCGAGCTGACCTCCCCCGTCCTCACCGCCCACACGGCGGTCACGATGCCGTCGCTCACCGCGCAGGGCGCCGACGCCGTGGTCGTGCTGCTCGGCATCGCCGACGTGCTGGGCGTGACGAGCCCCGCGTCCTGGGAGGCGAGCCTGCGCCTCCTCGTCTCCCGGGTGCGCGAGGAGGCGGGGCCCGACGTCGCCGTGGTGGTCGCCGAGCTCCCGCCGATGGCCGACTTCCGGCCGATCCCCCCGCTCGCGAAGCGCTTGATCACGGCCCAGATCGCGCGGCTGGACGCCGCCACGCGCCGGGTCGCCGCGACGGAGGACGGCGTGACGGCCGTGCCGTTCCCCGCCTGGGACCTCGACGGGCTCTTCGTGCAGGACCTCTTCTCCTGGGCGACGATGCACCGCAAGTGGGCCGAGGGGCTGGCCCCGTCGGTCGCCGCGGCCCTGGCCGACGTCGAACGGCGTCGCTCCGGGAGCCGCCGGCGCCACGACGCGGGGGTGCGCCTCGCGACGCAGATCGCCTCGGCCGTCCGGCCCGGCGGCCCGCGCGTGCTCCGCGGCGGCACCGCCGACGCCGCGGACCAGGGGTCGCTCTCCGCCTCCTGACGGAGGGCCCGCCCCCTCCCGACGCGGTGCCCGCCGCCGCCCCGGTGGGTACGGTCGAGCGATGACCCTCGCCGACGCCGTGCAGCAGCTCTACCGGACGCCGCCGGCCCGCTTCGTGGCCGCGCGCGACGCGCTCGCCGCCGAGACCGCTGGCCGGGGCGACGCCGAGCTGGCCGCCCGCATCCGGCGCCTGCGGCGTCCGGCGCCCGCCGCCTGGCTCGTCGACGTGCTCGCCCGTGACGGCGGCCTCGACGCGCTCGCCGAGCTGGGCGAGCGCTTCCGCGCGTCCCAGGCCGAGGGCGACCGGGCCGCCCTCGCCGAGCTCGCGGCCGAGAGGAAGGCCGCCCTGGCCGCGCTGGCGACCGAGGCCCGCCGCGTGGCCCACGAAGCCGGCGTCTCGCTGCCGGCCACCGCGCTGTCCGGGCTCGACGAGACCCTCCGCGCCGTCGTGGCCGACGAGGCCGCGGCCGACGCCGCTCGCTCCGGTGCGCTCGTGCGCCCGCTCGCCGCCGACGGCCTCGAGCCGGCCGACCTCGACGGGGCGCTGGCCGGCGACGAGTCGTCGTCGCCCCGCTCCCGCCCGAGGTCGGCCGAGGCTGCTCCCGCGCCTCCCCGCCACGGCCGCCGGGGGGCGTCCCGCCCGTCGGCCGACGACGTGGCGCGGCGAGCCGAGGAGGCGGCGGCCGAGGCCGACGCGGAGCTCGAGCGGGTGGAGGCGCGGGTCGCCGAGCTCGACGCCGACCGCGAGCGGGTGGCCGACGACCTGCGGCGGCTCCGTGACGAGTTCGCGGCCGCGGAGGCGCAGCAGGCCGAGCTCGACGACCGGGAGAAGTTCCTGCGGCGCGAGCGTCGTCGCGCCGTCGAGGACGCGAAGGCCGCCCGCCGCGAGGCGACGCGGGCCTGGGACGCCGCAGACGACGCCTGAGGCCCCGTCGCCGGGGGCGGCCCCGCTCCCGGTCAGGAGGCGTGCAGCCAGGCCCCGAGCCGAGCACGCCAGCCCGTCGGAGTCGCGGTGCCGGCCTCCGTCTCGTCCGGCTCCTCCGGCGGCGGGAACGAGATCGCCGAGCAGCGCGTGCAGACCTGGATCTGCCGGTGCACCGAGAGCCCGGTGCCGTAGTACGGGTTCGGCGCGAGACGGGCCGGCTGCCGGCAGATGCGGCAGCGGAGCCCTGCGCCCTGCTCGTCGTCCATGCCTCTCCCGTCCACCCGACACCATCGGCCGCGCTGCTCGACAGGTCAGGTGCGGCGACGCCCCGTTCGCATCCCGGCTCGACCGGGCGCGGGGCGGACAGCGCCCGGGCGAGCGCACGACGGCGCCCGGACCCCGAGGGGCGCCGGGCGCCGTCGACGGCGCGCCTGCTCCTAGCCGCGTGCGCCCATCAGGTGCTCGAGGGCGAGCTGCTGCAGTCGGACGAAGCCGTAGCCGTGCCCGCCGAAGTGCTGGCCGGCGTCGTAGTCCTCGTAGGAGGCGGTGTCGGCGAGGAGCTGCTCGTAGCCCTCGCCCTCGCCGAGGGTCGGCGTCGACAGCTCGGCGACCTGGCTGGCGGCCAGCGCCTCCTGCACCTCGGGGTCGGCGCGGAAGGCCTGCGCGCGCTCCTTGAGGAGGAGGTACATGCGCATGTTGGCGGCCGCGGACTCCCACACGCCGTCGATCGACTCGGTGCGCGAGGGCTTGTAGTCGAAGTGGCGGGGGCCGTCGTAGGCCGGGCCGCCCTGGGGCGAGCCGTGCTCGAGCAGGTCGACGAGCGAGAACGCGTTCTGCAGGTCGCCGTGGCCGAAGACGAGGTCCTGGTCGTACTTGATGCCGCGCTGGCCGTTGAGGTCGATGTGGAAGAGCTTGCCCTGGTAGAGCGCCTGGGCGATGCCGGCCGTGAAGTTCAGGCCCGCCATCTGCTCGTGGCCGACCTCCGGGTTGACGCCCGCCATCTCGGGGTGCTCGAGGGTCTCGATGAAGGCGATCGCGTGGCCGAGCGTCGGCAGCAGGATGTCGCCGCGGGGCTCGTTGGGCTTCGGCTCGATGGCGAAGCGCAGGTCGTAGCCCTTGTCGAGCACGTACTGCGAGAGCATGTCGACGCCCTCCTTGTAGCGCGACAGCGCCGCCTGCACGTCCTTCGCGGCGTCGTACTCGGCGCCCTCGCGGCCGCCCCACATGACGAAGGTCTTCGCGCCGAGCTCGGCGGCGAGGTCGATGTTGCGCAGCACCTTGCGGAGCGCGAAGCGGCGGACGCCGCGGTCGTTGGAGGTGAAGCCGCCGTCCTTGAAGACGGGCGCGCTGAAGAGGTTGGTGGTGACCATGGGCACGACGATGCCGGTCGCGTCGAGGGCGCCCTTCAGGCGGTCGATCTGCTTCTGGCGCTCGGCGTCGGTCGAGCCGAAGGCGAAGAGGTCGTCGTCGTGGAAGGTCAGCCCGTAGGCGCCGAGGCGGTCGAGGTTCTCGACGGCCTCGACCACGTCGAGGTCGGGGCGGGTCGGGCCGCCGAAGGGGTCCGCCCCCGTGTAGCCGACGGTCCAGAGGCCGAAGGAGAACTTGTCTTCGCGAGTGGGGGTGACGGACATCGATGTCCCTTTCCGAGAGTGCGTCTGCGACGGGGCCTGCTCGCCGCGGTCGTGCCGCGGCGAATGTTGTGCGCCTCAACATATCCGCTCGACGGTCGGAAGGGAAGGCCGACGCCCATTTGTCGTGGACTGCGACAAAAGACTTGCGCGGCTCCTCGGGGCTGTCGTAGTGTCTCGAACCGCGACCAGTCGAAGCGCTTCCGCACCGTGGCCGGCCGCTCCTCCCGCACGACGAGAACCACCTGACAGCGAGGTCCCGATGGCGACGATCCACGACGTGGCAGAGGCCGCCGGCGTGTCGATCTCGACGGTGTCGTACGCCCTGTCGGGCAAGCGCTCGATCGCGTCGACGACCCGCCAGCGGGTGACGGAGGCGGTCGACCGGCTCGGCTACCGGCCCCACGCCGGTGCCCGGATGCTGGCGGGCGCCCGCACGAACATCCTCGCCCTGAGTGCGCCCGTCCGGCCCGACAACCACCAGCCGACCCAGATGCGCTTCGTCACGGCCGTCGTCGAGGCCGCCCGCCGCCGCGACTACGACGTGCTCCTCCTCGCCACCGACGACGAGGTGTCGGGCATCCGTCGCGTCGCGTCCAGCTCCCTCGTCGACGGCGTCGTCGCCATCGGCGTCGCGACGGTCGACGAGCGGGTCGACCTCGTCCGCGAGCTCGCCCTGCCCGCCGGGTTCATCGGCATCCCGCAGGGGGCCGACGACCTCGCCTGCATCGACCTCGACTTCGAGTCGGCTGCCGCGCTCAGCGTCGACCGCCTCGCCGACGCGGGCCACCGCGTCGTGGGCGTCGTCGGCCACCCCGCGTCGTACCAGGAGCGCGACACCGGCTTCATCCGACGCTTCGACGACGCGTTCGCGGTTCGCGCCGACGTGCGCGGGCTCGAGACCATGACGATCCCCACCGACCTGAGCCGCGCCTCCGGCGGGCGGGCCCTCGACGAGCTGCGGGCGCGCCTGCCCGGCATGACGGCGCTCGTGCTGCACTGCAGCGAGCCGACCGCCGAGGCCGTGCTCCAGCGCATCCGCCAGCTCGGTCTCGAGATCCCCCGCGACCTCTCCGTGCTCGCCGCCGCCGCCAGCTACGCGGCCGACGAGCTCGACCCCGCGCTCGACATGATCCCGCTGCCGATCGACGAGATGTGCCGCCGCGCGGTCGAGGCCGCCTTCGAGCGCATCGACGGCCGCCTCGACCGGGGCGTCGAGCTGATCGCGCCCACCTACCTGGCGCAGGGCTCGGTCACCCGGCCTGCCCGCGCCTCCTGATCCCCTCCGACGCACCACACCGCACCAGCTGCACCACCCCGCACCACCTGCACCACCGCACCACCGACACGACACCGCACGACCATCGCTCCACGAGCACTGTCGAAACGCTTCGACGATGCCGACCGGAGCCTCTACGAGGAGGTAGAACCATGAAGAAACGACGCGTGCTCGCACTCGGCACGGCCCTCGCGGCCACCGCCGGTCTGCTCACCGGCTGCTCGGCCGGCGGAGGGTCGTCCGACCCCGACACCCTGAAGCTCTGGCACTTCGAGAGCGAGACCAGCGCCATGGGCATCGCCTGGGAGCAGGCGATCGAGACGTTCGAGGAGGAGACCGGCGCGACGGTGGAGTTCGAGGCGAAGAGCTTCGAGCAGATCCGCTCGACGGCCAGCCAGGTGCTGAACTCCGACGAGGCCCCGGACATCCTCGAGTACAACAAGGGCAACGCCACCGCGGGCCTGCTCGCGAGCCAGGGGCTGCTCTCGAACCTCGACGACGCCGTCGAGGAGTACGGCTGGGACGACGACCTCGCCCCCTCCATCGCGACGACGTCGAAGTACGACGAGCGCGGCATCATGGGCTCGGGCAGCTGGTACGGCATCCCGAACTACGGCGAGTACGTCGAGGTGTTCTACAACAAGGACGCCTTCGCGGCCCAGGGCATCGCCGTGCCGACCACGTACGACGAGTTCGAGGCGGCGCTGCAGGCCTTCGCCGACGCCGGCGTCACCCCGCTCGCCGAGGCCGGGGCCGAGTACCCGCTCGGGCAGCTCTTCTACCAGCTCGCCCTCTCGCAGGCCGACCGCTCGTTCGTCGACGACTACCAGCTCTACGAGGGCGACGTCGACTGGCAGGGCCCCGAGCTCACCTACGCGGCCGACAAGCTGCAGGAGTACGTCGACAACGGGTGGATCTCGAAGGACGTCACGGGCATCAAGGCGGAAGACATGGGCACCACGTTCATGAGCGGCGGCGCGCCGATCATGGTCTCCGGCAGCTGGTGGGCCGGCCGCGTCGCCGACGAGGCGACGTTCGACTGGGGCACCTTCCTCTTCCCCGGCAGCGAGATGGCCCCCGGCTCGGGCGGCAACCTCTGGGTCGTCCCCGAGCGGGCCGCCAACAAGGACCTCGCCGAGAAGTTCATCGACATCACGATGCGCCCCGAGATCCAGAACCTCATCGGCAACAACGGAGGCGTGCCCGTCAAGGCCGACCCGGCCGACATCACCGACCCGAAGAGCCAGGAGCTGATCGCGAACTTCAACACGCTCCTCGAGCGCGACGGCCTCGCCTTCTACCCCGACTGGCCCACGCCGACCTTCTACGACCAGCTGGTCGCCGGCACCCAGGAGCTCGTCAACGGCACGACCTCGCCCGAGGACATGCTCGGCACCCTGGGGGAGCAGTACCAGAGCGGCGTCGACGACATCACCGGGGAGTAGCCCGTCATGACCTCCCTCGACACGAAGGAGGCGCGGGAGACCCGGGAGGGCCGGCGCACGTCGTCGGCCCTCCCGGGCTCCGGCCCCCGGGCCCCCCGCGCTGCCCGCCCCGCCCGACTCCCGGAGGAGAGCCTGCTGCCCGGCTCCGGCCGCCGCGGGTTCTGGCTCTACCTCGTCCCCGGCTTCGCCCTGTTCGCGGTCGTCGTCCTGGTGCCGCTGGTGTGGAACGTCTACCTGAGCTTCACCGACTACCGCGGCATCCGTCCGCCGACCTGGGCGGGCCTCGACAACTGGCGCGAGCTGATGGCCGACGAGCGCTTCTGGACGTCGTTCCTCAACAGCGTCTTCCTGATCATCGCCATGGTCGTCGTGCCGACCCTCCTCGGCCTGCTGCTCGCGGCGATGCTCTTCGACCTGATCGGGCGCAAGTTCGGCGGCCGCCTGGCGTCGTTCCTGCGGGCGACCTACTACCTGCCGCAGATCCTCCCGGTGGCCATCGCCGCGATCGTGATCGGCTGGATCCTCCGGCCCGAGAACGGCGCGCTCAACAGCGTCCTCGACGCCGTCGGGCTCGGCGCCCTCCAGCACAACTGGCTCGGCAGCCCCGACACGGCGCTGCTCAGCATCATGGTGGTGATGGTCTGGGTCCAGCTCGGCTACCCGGTGGTCATCTTCATGGCGGCTCTCCAGCGCGTCGACCCCGAGCTCTACGAGGCCGCGGAGCTCGACGGCGCCGGCTGGTTCCAGCGCTTCCGCGCGATCACGGTCAGCATCATCCGCCCCGAGATCTTCGTGGTCGTGCTCACCTGCACGATCGCGGCGCTCAAGGTGTTCGGGCCGATCTACGCCCTCACCCGCGGCGGCCCCGGCGACTCCACGATCGTGCCGAGCTACTACGCGTACAGCGAGTTCTTCCAGAGCCAGCAGGTCGGCTACGGCGCGACCATCGCGACGGCGCTGACCCTCGTCATCGTCGTGATCACGATCTTCTTCATCCAGGCCCAGAACCGGGCCGAACGAGCAGAGAGGGACCGCTGATGGCCACGACCGTCGTCCCGCCGGTGGAGGGCGACCGCATCCGTCCTGCGGTGCCCAGCCCGCGCCTCCCGAAGGCCACGCAGCGGAAGAAGAAGAAGACGGTCACCGACTGGGTGATCCTGGCCGCGGCCCTGCTCTTCGGGCTGCTGATCGCGCTGCCCTTCCTGCTGATCCTGGTGAACTCGTTCAAGTCGCCCGCCGACTACACGAGCGGCGGGCCGCTGAGCCTGCCGACGTCGCTCTACGTCGACGGCCTGGTGAACTTCTGGAACAGGGTCGAGTTCCCGACCAAGCTCTGGAACAGCTTCGTCATCGCGGGCCTCGTCGCCCTCTTCGCCGTCGTCATCTCGGTGTTCAACGCGTACGCCCTCGGCATCGGCCGGGTGCGCGGCCGCACCTGGATCATCGTGCTGTTCCTGCTCGCGAACATGCTGCCGCAGGAGGCGCTGCTCTACCCGCTGTACTTCCTGTTCAAGCAGGTGGGGCTCTACGACAGCATCTGGGCCGTCATCATCATCTTCACGGTGATCCAGAGCGCCTTCGGCACGTACCTGCTGTCGAGCGTCTACGGCACCTTCCCCAAGGAGGTGCTCGAGGCCGCGTCGCTCGACGGGGCCAGCCGGTGGCAGATCCTCTGGCGGGTCATCGTGCCGATCAGCCGCCCGACGCTCTCGGTGCTCGCGATCTTCTTCTTCATCTGGACGTGGAACGAGTTCCTCATCCCGCTGACGTTCCTCGTCTCGAACGACAACCAGACGGTGCCCGTCGCCATCACGGCGCTGCAGGGCGACCGCCTGATGGACGTCACGACGACGAGCGCCTCGGCGCTGCTCGGGCTCATCCCGACGCTCGT
>Ga0265780_10006217_pt1 | contig 14874 bp, 15 predicted proteins | sample P1T30metagenome_FD_192432 | JGI IMG/M metagenome (GOLD analysis project Ga0265780, IMG submission 192432) | Plant litter microbial communities from East Loma Ridge, Irvine, California - P1 T30 | ecosystem: Environmental > Terrestrial > Plant litter > Unclassified | place: USA: California... | reverse complement strand
TGGATCTCTTTTCTGCTACTTGAAGAGTCCTACAGCCTGCCCTTTCTGCTCCATTCTACTTGTCCCCCTTCTCATCACCAAACATCAATTGCGTTTGCTCGTACTGTTTGCTCCGACCGACGACGACGACGACGACGAGGAAAGAGACGTCAGGCGCATTAGGTCTGCTTTCCCAAGACCAAGAAAGAATAAGGAGAACGACGGATAAGCGCCGCGCACGCCTGAAAGCACTGAAAATGACTCGCTGGTTAACCGCCTTCATGAAGAGGCAACAGAAAAAGGTTACAAGGAAGTAAAAAGTGGAAGACGCAAACATGAAAGACGTAAGCCGCCCCCTTGGCCAGTATGCTGATGGGTCATTAAGGTGGGAATCAAATGCTGTAAGCGGGGAAAAAAAGAGATGACCTTCCCGGAAGAAGATTCGTGTGTTCGTGTTTCGTCGTGCGTGCAAGTCATCAGACTTGCGGTGGTGTGGCTTCGCGGATTGGGATCATCTCGCTCATTCACTGCGGCAGCGTGTGTTGGGGCTGTGCAAGATGAGATGGATTGCAACCCCGCTCGGTGGTTGTCACTGTGCTGTGACGTGACTTGTGGTTTATGTCGGTTTGACGGATGGAGCGTGTGCGTCTTGCGTAGACAATGTTCGTTCAGCCTCTGGCCAACTTCTCGAGCTTCGCACGAATGCCATCGGAGAGACGCGACGAAGCACCCTCCTCAATGACACTGATGCAGTGCTGAAGGACAGGATAGGTTTGATCAATGCCGATTTGGGAGCCGTCGCGCTTGGTTAAACAAGGCGCACCTTCACGCTTGGTGAGGTAGCGCACGATGAGCAGATGGTCCGAAGGCAAGGCGTCGATGGCGAATGATGGCCCTGAAATCGGGTACATACCATTGCCGCCAGTGGGGACGTTGCTGCCATTGTGTACCAGGCTGTCTGTCCAGAGGATAAGGGTGGCGCGGTAGACAGCGGCGGCCCACCACGGTGGGCGAATGCCGCGAGGCATACTACGCACCAGACGAAGGACTTGGCCACAGTGGAAGACGGCTTCCTCGACGTCCGAGATGCAGCGCTTGTGTAGCCACACCAGCTGCTGGAGGCTGCCATCTGTGTTCTCGCGACGAGCGAGACGCTCGATCTCGGGGAAGTTGGTCACAGCGTTGAGACTGATGAGGTGGAAGAGTACGAGGTTGGTCTGCATCATGGCGCACATTGGGTTGGCCTTGAGGTAACGCTCTGCCAAATCGTACCAGCGTTGCATGAGAGACTGCACTTCTTCGAGACGAGTACGAGTAGATGCGGCGGTCAGCGCGCGAGTACCACCGTTTCGGGACGAGAGCGAGTCTGAGAAGCAGCTCAAGAGTTGACTGTACTGGCAGACTAGAGTCTGTAAAGGATGTAGAAGCAGACGCATCTGGAGAGGTGTCATCTCAATCCCGAGGGGGATCATCTCGTCATCGAGGAAGTGTCTGAACAACTCCTTCAATGACAAAGGCCTGGCGCCGGAGCCAAGAGATGAGAATCCTCCGGAGAACTCATGAACTTGCTCAAAGATGCTTGACCATTCAGGGGCGCTCTTCGCGTGCCAAAGACGGTCGGCATCGGGCATAGGCACTGCAAACTCCGTGACGGAGAAGAGGGGTGCGGTGTCGTGGAACAAAGACAGGTCTTGGTCGACCATAGCCCAAGAGTAGACGAGTCTGCTTCTGCTCTCGTTCTGAATCCATTCGCTCCACAGATGATCAGTGCTCGGGCGGTGCTCTGCTGATTGCGGCACAGGCGTCCTGTTCTCAAGCACGCCGGAATGGCGAAGCATCGAAGAGTACATGCCGCGTTGGCCCATGGCAATGTCCATTTGCCACTTGTCGCCGCTCCATGCGGCTTGAACGGTGAAGAGCAAAGCCGAGTGCAGCACAATCGGGTCTCCCGACATGATGATGTTTTTCTCGATGAGGTCAAAGAGCGAAATGCGACAAGCCTCGGTCAGACCACCAGTGAGCCACCTAGCCTCAGCATCAGGAATATTCATGGCGCCCTGGGCAATCATCATTAAGACGAGCAAGCTCGCCGCACGATCGTTGTAGCAGTGCATCAACTCGTTGGCGTCCAAAATACCTCGGGAGGTGAGAGGGTAGTAGCGCTCGAAGCAGTTCGCATATGATCGAAGGAAGTACTCCAGAACGCGAGCTGGAGGCAGGATGACGAAGTTGGAGCCACTGTTAGAGCCGGGTGTCATGCGGCCACTAGACGGAGAGTAGTGGGTTGAATTGTCGCGGTGAATGTCGAGAGCTTTGTGCAGGAAACTCTGCGTGATTGCAAGCAGCTTATCCCGTGTGCTCTCGTGCAGCTGCATGACCGTCAAGTGCTCGCCACCTGCAAAGTCGGACTCCTCCCAGCGCGGGCTCCAAGTACTCCAGCCTTCGTGGTTGCGCAGACTTTGTTCCAGACGTTCAAGATTGAGTCTCGCGGTTTTGGGGCAAGAGCTAGAAGGGACGGTCGGAGTGCATCGGAAGACAGACCACCCGTCTTGTGCAGCAACAATCGCAGCCATGTCGTTGCGATGATCAGTCGACGATGATGATGATGATGACAGGTGTCGTTGTGGGTTGGACATTGCTGCTGAGCTCCCTAGTTCCAAGTCCGAGAAGGCGCGCTCCACTTTCGGTGTCTCGATTGGAGTGATCAAGTTTGACTGCATGTCGGGCATCAAAGGCATCATGCCATCCGGACCAGGCATCATCTGCAGGACTGCTGGGTCAAAATGCATGTCGGGGCTGATGAGCATGTCTGGCTGTACTACTCCCGCATCAAAGCCCATAGGCATCTGCATCTGACTCCAGTCAAGCATGAAACGTGGACTTGAGCCGGAATCAGAATCGTCGACGCTCGTTTGAGTGAAGTCATCGAATCCAGACATCGATGTGGTTTGCATAAAGCCATTGGGGCCTTGGGTCAAAGGTGGCGACATTGTCGTTTGATCGGGTGGAGTGGAGCCGTTAGCAGGTGCATCGATGAAATGTGTCCTAGGTGCTTCGAAGTGTGTTTGGGTTGCGTCGACGAGAGGGGCGGTTTGCTTGTCTTCGGGAATGCTGTTGAGCCCACTTTTGGGGCTTGCCGGCTTCAGGACTGGGGGCGCTTGTGTCGGGCTTCCATTGGACATTTGTGTTTGTGCCTGGCCGTTCTCTCCGACAGCACCGGGGACGTTGTGGGGAGGCATCGCGGTCAAGCCCTCTGGAGGAACGACTAGGCCCATGCGAGTGGCGTTCTTCGATGATCGTCTGGTCGGTCGTAGAGTACATTTGAGGTTCCTTCCAGCACACCTCGAACATGGGAACTTCTTGTCGCACTTGGTCTTCGTTTTAGCGCAGTTGCTGCAGGCGATGGGTGTGCGACCCGCTGACTTGGGAATCATGCCATTGACGGCGGGGATTTCTTGTTGGTTTTGATCTCTGCCGTGAACTGTGTAATGGCGTTGTAGGAGATCCCTGAATGGATGGTTAGTGTTGACGTTCGACCAAGGTAGACATAAGGTGGACAAACCTCCTGGCAAACGACATGTGACATGTGAAGCATTTGAATGGTTTGACGTTGGTATCTTTGGATGAGTGTTAGTTTAGGAAAGATGATCGACGGTAGCAACGGATTCAGAACGAACGAGTAAGAATGTGTCGTTCGAGATGTTCATCCCTTGTGAAGGACTGGCCGCAGTAAGTGCAGAAGACCATTGTGTCGGCTGATCGTCCGTGGACGAGGCGTGTCGATGAGGGTGAAGAGCAGGCCGGAGTTTGAATGGCAGAGACAGAAGGATAGGGTAAGACGATCAGATGTCAGCCAGGCGAAGGAGAAAACGGGGAGGTGAGGGCAATAAGACACGGCAGAAACAAGGTGGCATCCAAGGATGGAGCAGGGCTCAGTAGTAGTAGTATGGGTGGATTTGCAGTGAACGGGCGAAACGGCGGGCTAAACTCGAGGCCAGCGATAAGATTACAGCAGGCGTGGGATTGAGTTTGGCTGGCTGGGACGCACTGGCGCAGGCTAAGAGGCTTGTCGTTCAGCTTGCAGATCCGGATGGCGTCGCAGCGATGTAAGTGATGACTTATAGACCGCGCCCGTGCTGCACGTCTGACGGGCCCAAGGGCAGGGAGCTGGCAGAACCCTGCCGTGTGTGTGCTCTGCTGCTGCTGCGGCCGCAGGATGCATGAGGTGAGGTGAGATGAGAGGGAGGAGCGTGAGGCTGTCAGTACGGAAGTACCATGTACGAAGCGATTCTCTGGTAGGCTTTTCGGGGTGCTGAGCCTCCGACGAGAGTAAGAAAAGATGCTGAGGAAGATGATGTGTTGGCGCAATGCCTTACCAGGGTGAGTTCAGGACTTTGCTCCTGCCACCTCCGCCGCCACCCCAATGAGCGTGTAGGTGGTGTCCCAATCCCTGGGACCAGACATACGGAAGCACAAGCCACGCCACGCCTGCCATGCCTGGCGCTGTGCGTACATGGGTACGATCAACGGTCGGAGCTTTTAGAGCGGATGTGCCGCTGATCCACGGCTACGGCTGCGTGCATACCGCACGGGGCAGTGGTAAGTAGGTCCAAGGGAGAGGGCAAAACGACGATGGCCACGGACACGGACTCGAGTCCTGAGGTGATGCTCGTTGTGGCCGCGGGGAGTGGAGTAGCGGTGGGTTTGTTATGCTAGTAGTTAGTAGTGGAGGTGGAGGACATCTGGTGTTAGTATCCTGGCGGGAAGAGGAGGAGTCGTAACAGTTTGGTGATGCCACCAATGTCGCGGGTATTTTGGGCCCGCAACACCACCACTGCACTTGTCATCGTGTCGTTCCTCTGCCCTGCCCTGTCCTGACTCCCTACTACCGTCCTGTCTTTTTCTGTCCTGGGTGAAGCTACCAACCATGAATCCTTGCCCTGAACCTGAACCCTTAGTTAGGCGCGTCAGACTCCTGATGTCAGGAGAGAGCTGGTTCGCACCACTGCACTGCACCGCAATCGCCCATTATAGCAGCATCCATCATGGCATCACCAAGAATACATCTACTCGTACCCTGCGTACGGGCCAGTATCGGCGCTAGGCAGTCGCCCTTGGCCGCTGCTTTAACTTTCCTTTCCATGCATTGCCGTACGCCAGTAGCAGTAGTGCATTTGTACATTCAACTCCACTCCCTCTCAGGTCGAGCTGTTTCCCAATCTCACCTCTGCCTTCTGCGGCCTGCCCCTCCAGAGTGCCTCCTCGCATAGCCTGCATGGTGCATGCATATACTGTATTATGCCGCGAGAACCCTGGAACCATTCGCTATGTGGCGTGTGCGGGTGAGAGTGTGTGCAGGCAGACCGCCAGCAGGAATTCCAGTGCCGAGACCAAGGCACAGCTGTTCTCTGTTCTGTGTACCTGGCTGGCTGGCTGGCTGCCGACCGCATCTGGCAAGCACATCTACAATCTATTCTATCTCGTCACATGATTAACTCGCATCCCACCGATTCACTTCACCACTACTGTACCTTGTTTTTCCATCAGCCTTTCGTACTCGCATCTGCCGCCCTCGCCGCCTTGCCGCCTCGCCGCGTTGATTCCCTGCGCATGTGCAAGCGCCAGCAGCCTTGAGCAGCCACCGGTGCAGATCGCGCCACACCATCGAGGCCGTCCGTTTCCCACGAGGCCGTACTACTGGTGATACCGCGTTTCACCACGCTGTCGCAGAAGAATGCTCCGAGAAGACTCGCCAGATTCCCGGCCCTCTGGTCGGAGTCGGTCGTGAAGCCTGTTCAGCGTTGACTCGACAAGGCACGCGTGCGCACCGCCTGTCTGGAGGCTCGAGAGCAGTAAAGTACAGTACCACGCTTCTACTCTACAGCATGCGCTATACCCTGGCCATGCTGTCAGTGGCTCGGCGCCTCTGCGAAAGTGGCGGCGGTCCTGCTGTTCTGGTGGTGCCAGCTCTGCGCGGGCCCTGTTGCGCGTGCATTACTCGCGGTATCAGGGCGCAAAACGCGAAAATGCGTGATCGCAAACCACCCCGCAATACTGATCGCCATCAGTCGACTTAGCACTCGCACTCAGACCACTAGGATCTTGGCCCACGCTCACAACGGCCGAGCTGTGTTCCGAGTCTCCGACACTCCCCTCAACGTCTTTCCGCACTCTAGGGGGTTCACGAACCACCCCTACCACCGGTCCGCCACTGCTGGCAGCCTCGCCAGCATCCATCGACCCGAGTGTGCAGGCCGAGGCAGCACCATAAGCTGCTGTGCGCGAGCGTGCCAGGCATACACCAAGCCATGCATTGCAATACGATGCAATGCAATATGCCGCTGGCCGGCATTCACCACGTCAGCAATCAGCACTTCTCCCAGAGTGCATCGCTTAGCCATCTGAGCTGCAGCCGCTCGGAGCTTTTCTGCCATCGTGCATCGGGGAAATAATAGCTTAGCTGACAAGACGAAAACACAGTCTCGACATGCAGCTGCCCGAGATGATCCCTTTCTCCATCCAGCGGCAGAAATGGCGCTGAGCCGTCCATTCAGCCTCTGCCGCCTCTGCATATTGAGCTCATCATCACCGTCGTCTCGGGTGCTATCTTCCGGCATGCGGTATCCACTTCCACGAGATCCTCCAATGATTTGCTTGCTCGCCACGATGGACTTGTAAGTATGCGGTTCACAAACTCCACAATCGCGTGCTACTCTTTCACGATAGATTTCCCGGTCTACCGTCCACATCAGGCCGTTAATGGTATGAGCCTTTTATCCACTGCCCTAGATCTGGACGGCTGGAGACCATGTACACCGAATTGTCACTGCTCGGATCGCTGTTGAGCTGTTGCGAGATTGGGTTGTGAGCATATCTCTCATCAAGTGTGTGAGTGTGAAGAAATTAATTCGCGGCAACGTTTTTTGCGCGTGTTTGCCCTATTGGGCCATTGGACGTCGCGTAAATCCTTCTTCAGAGACAGCATCGTGCCGTCGAACCTACGGCGTTGAGCGGTCTTTGTTTACTGGCTGAGAACTCTGTCACTAGTCTCACCGGTTGACGCTGCTTGTCTCGACGACTTCTTCGCCGTGCCGTGGTCATATCCGTCTCATCCTGCTAAACTCACCAACATATTAGATCCGACGACGAGACTGTTGAGCATTACATCTTGCATGGCTTGCAAGGTCGCAAAGATTGGCCCACAAAAGCGGAGTTCCAAACAATGTCGACCCGATACGTGAGCGAACGAATGAATGTGAGGCCTCTGATCTCATGTCGTCTTCGAAGCCCGCACCTACAGGGGGATACCTCGACAAAGGGCGTTGGTAGCGCGGAAACATCATCGTTCGCGCACAGGGAACAGCTTGTTGAGGAGTCCGCTTCGAGTGTTACAACATGAAAGTCCATCCCGTCTCGCAAGCGAGGCCCGCATACAGGTGACGCACACGACTTGATGAAAGTTGGGTTCGAACGGGTCGACGCGAGTCCTCGGGGCGCCTTGTTGATGCTCGTTGTCTCTTTCACTCTCTCTCTCTCTCTCTCTTCATATGTACGCCGCCTGTAGCGAGCGACCTTACGACATCGATTGAAGTAGTCGGAATCTGTCACAGTCCGGTGTGGAGTGGCGCTGAGAGACAACCTTCGTTGATCAAGGTACCGTACCTGACCGCCGGGACTTGCTAAACTATCAGGGTTCCCACTACACGTGAAGAATCCAGCATGTGCGCATCGACCACCTGGTGATATGTTATCACTGGGTGCACGGCATGGCTAGAAGCAGTTTGTGCATAGATGTGTGCCGAGGAGCAAGAAACCACACGGGAGCGCGCATTATGCATCTCATTGGACGGCCGAGATAGCCGATCGACATCCCTATAGTCGTCTCATGGCCCCGAGGCGTCGTTTCATACCGATAACACACAGATATACCGCCACCTGGTATCAATCACATTCACCGCCGACGGTGCGCGACGTCAAACAACTTTCTCTAATACCTTTCTTCGAGTCGCACCACATCACTGGCCTGATCGTTACTTACCACTTACTAATGTAGGGCTGGCCAGCCCAACATACGCCGAACTATACCTGCAAGTCGCCTACGCATGCCGGTCTCACTCCTGCGTCTGACCGCGCTTCTCAGCAGCATGGACATTGTGGCCGGAACTGCCGCGAGCAAAGTACAGAGCATTGTCGCGATTGGGATGCTGGACTGCGAGTCTCGAATGTGACGATATGCATGGGATGGGTGGCCCGCGAGCTTAACGAGTCAGACCGCAAAGCAAGTTCATCACCAAGATCTCATCTCGGTCGCATGAGAGTGCTCGGCGAATCGCATGCTGGAAGTTGGGCGGAGGAGGCGGTGGCCGCCAGCACAGCACAGCAAGCAAGCAATGCGATCAACAAAAACCAACCATCGCCTGCTCGTGCTGTTGGAGCTTCTGGGCTGGACCACATTGGAGAACAAATTCCTTGCATCTCTTGGCTGGATGTCGATTGGAGTCTGGACGAGACGAGGCTGACCTGATCGTCACCACACTTCGCTTGGGCTTCTGTAGCTACGTCGCTTGCTGGCCACTGATACGGCCGCCGCCATGTTCCATTATGCACATGCAATGCACTGCTATGCTATGCTATGCTATGCACAGGCACACCGGTATTCCCAGGCAAGTAGTAGTCAGCAAAAGATGGATCCATCGATGCCTCGCCACATCATCGCCCCGAACCCACAATTGGAATCGCGCAAACGGGCTTTCGGAGCAGTATGGGCACCGCTACAAGAGTCATGCCAGTCGCACGTCGAATATACGACGAAAGTGCGAGGGAGTAGTGAACGAGTAAAAGTATAGCGGTCAGCATCCGACCAACCCCGTCGACGATTGAAACGATGCCCAAGTACGATAAGCTTTACGCCGGCGTAAGCCTTCCCAAAATAAACCCTCCTCCACATTGCCGGGGGTGGCTCATGGAAGGATGCGAGAGCGATTCCTAACAATCCGACTGCTTATCTCAGACGACAACAATAATAACATTGATACGCGATAGCCTCTGCGGCGCTGCGTTGCGCTGTTATCACAGACACACCTACGGAATTTACCTTGTTGCAATCTTTTGACGCCTACGCAATCATCATTGTCGAAATCTTGAAGTGTGCCATGTCATCGGACAATTTTCCAATGGCTGGCTGGAACGACAGCGCTGATCGCCCCAATCCGGCATCAGAATCGTTAAGACTCGCTTATTTGGTGCAGGAGTAGCCGTAGATCCCTGGATGTCGCTACCCGGACGATTGCAGATCCCACGCTGCCAGCGCAGGGTGAGGTGTGGCTTGTCCTCTTTTGGGGGCGAACCGATTGACTAACTGCTTGCGATCTGGGACTTGGATTTTTTTGAGAATGGTGTATCGTCCTTATCTTGTCCATGGGATCTCACCTACCACGTAAGGCCATTGTTCGTATCGGGAAGTTACAAGGGTACTCCAAAACGAACGATGGATGCGGGGAGATTTCCTAGGGGAATGTCGATCGTCGTGGGGTTTTTCCTAGGGCTTCCATCTCCTTTCATATATTGATTCTCGACATGGGTTGTGATGCAGGTCGTATGGTATGGATCTGCTTGCTTGCTTGCTGGCTGGCTGGCTGACGGTGCTTTGTCGCTTCGCTTAAGGAACCAAGATTGAGAAAGCGCCTTAGCATGACGACCAGGGCTTCGAGTAGCTTTTCTTTGCCCAGGCGCTGCCGTGCTGTATGTAGGCGACAGGCTGAGAAGTTCGGTTGAGGGCCCTGGAGCGGCGCTCAGTCAGCGCGCCTTGTCGTCTATGCCCTGCGCCACTTACACACTTGTCAGCCAAAGAACCAGCAAACCAGCAAAGCCCCTCTTCGGCAGTCTGCGCCTCACGCAAAAAGCAGCGAAGCCTGACTTCAGATTAGTCAACTACCGTGCTACATGCTTCCGCCTGCGGCTCGCGTACAGAACCACGATACCACGTTCGGCCACAACTTTGGTACGGTCTGACTACTTGCATGGCCTCTGACGTGAACAGGTCGAGCTCGTTCAGTCCACAATCCCCCACGACGGACTGCTGCGAACGTAGACAGCCAGATTTTGCAGCATCAGCATCAGCATCTCGGATCTTGCATCGCTCTTTGGCTTGGCTTCTACTGCGCTTTCGAGGTCTTCTGGAAAACTTGAACGACGAAATGGATACTTGTTTACATACCACAGTCTGTTCCGGATAACTCGAACCCTAAGACGCCCTGCAAAATTCGCGACATTGCAGAATCCGGTCGCCGACGACACCCATCTCTCAGTCCCCGTTCCACATCGAGTTGTTATCTCACTATCCTGCCTGCGCCCATCCGCCTGTCAATTCTTCCGCGAGCGCAACCTCACGCCGTGCTCCCATCGCACAAGATCTCGCGTGCGGCGGCTGCGGGCGCTAGAGAACACGAGACTTCTTCTTCCCTCCTCCCTGAACTTGGGTTTCACAACATGGAGAAGATCCTCGCTGGATGGTAGGACAGAGCCACGCTTTGCTGGTGGTGCAGTGCAGAGTTCCATATCCCGCCGCTGTGGTCGTTGCCCGCCACTCCCTCCTTAGTAGTGTCATGTGGCCACGTGTTTGCCTCCTACCGACCCGCGCCCTTGACCTTGTCGCACGGGGAATTTATATTTCGCATCCTCGCTTGCGTGCTTTCGTGCGACCTTTTGGAAAGACGTGGATTCGTCCTTGTTTCGTCCGGTGCGAGTGCAATCGAGTGCGTCAGGCTGTGTGGCGGGTTACACCAAACTCATACCTTGCCTGGCGTCGCTTGCTATTTGAGATGTTCAGGAATGAACAGGCAGGTATGTGTCGCAAAACGGTTTGTTGGTGTCTCTGTTTCTATTTCTTGTTCTCTTTCACCGCCCTTTCTTCTATGCCTCATTCTCTCTATCTTCTCGTCATACACTCTCTAGTCCTACATATCAGCATGTACGACAAATCCCGATCTGATCATGCTTCGCCACGTTTTCTTTCTTGGAGTACTCGTCTGACCTGAAAAGCCCCGGTGACCAACAGGGACAAGCCAACTCCGCTCGAAGTGCGACTTTTCCACGGGATTTGTCTTTAGGTATCCATGGATAGCCTGCTTACTCTGAATAGAAACCTCACGGCTCTGCCAACGTCAGCTCGCAAGACGAAGAAAGCAGCAGGATCATGAGAGGAATCATGAGGTCGAGAGACCAAAAGCTGGCGCAAGGCTTATCTGCAGCCGCAAGCAGTGCCACGCTCGTCTCTTCCAAGCGATGCTTCTAATCCAAGGAAGCGACAACGTCTCCTCGCAAACCAAAGGCGGCGCGGTGACCTGAGGGTGTGCTGAGGTCGCAAATCCTAGGTGCGGACTCGCCGCTTCGTGACCTGATCTCAGGATCATCGACCTCACCACTGCTCTCCCCAGCAAAGCGAGTGAGTGAGCATTATCCCAACGCGGTGGTCATGCCCGCGCGCCCGCCGCCTGGTTCCGCAGCATGCTCGACTCTGCAGTCATAAATTTTCCTGCGTTTCGATGTGTGCATGCGCTCGCTGCGCTTGCGAATGGGATGGGCGGACGATGCGAGTCAGCGACTCGGCGCGCGAGCAGTGCGATGCGAGCAGGAGGTTGCTTGCCTTTTTCCCCTTCGTTCTACGATCCTTGCTTTCATTTCCATGCGATGCGATGCGATGCGACGCATGTGAAAGGTATCTGCCTATCTACTTGTCTACAGTACAGTATGTATACAGCTCTCTCGCAAATGATTGTCGGTGAGTCGGTGCTTACGCAAGGCCGACGGCACGTTTGTGGTTGTTCGGTCAACTGTTGCTGTTGCTGTTGTCGCATGTCATCGTCTGTCTGTCTGTCTGTCCTGACCTCATGTACATGATCACGATAACGGCGATGGAGGGTTATTCGATGCCTTGCGAGTGTGTGGTGTGGGACGACGGGAACGTTCTCGTCTACACCTCCAGCCAGCGTCTCGTTGTCTTCGCTAATCGGAATGATTGATGATCTTGGGTTTGAAGCTGTCTCGCTGGACTTTGCCGCTCGCGGTGTTTGTCTGCGGCGACGATAATGATGACTCGGCTCTGTCAGGGTCGGTCGAGCTTCTCTACGGGTCGGGTGGATGGTAGACATGGAAGATTGGGGTTCGGCCGTTCTGTAGGAGCAGAGGTTGGAGATTGCTCGTACAATCTGAATCGAGTCTGTTGTTCGGTGTCGTTTTTTTGTTCGCCATCGCGTGGGATTGACACGCCTGAGATGCCCAGACCGATGCGAGTGACTCGACACTCGTTGCATGTAGTGTTACAAATACTACTGAGAGCCTTTTGTGTCCTGCACACGTCAGTTTATGTCGATGTTAGTTGTATCATGAATTACTGCTGTATGTACACCAGCGATAAACGGCGTTCTTGAACATGGCGATGTTAACCTTACCACACTGTTTCTAAAGACCTATATCATCGATAAGGGTACCTACTAGACATACTAGGCTCTCGTGCATCATCCTCAACTATCGACAATCGTTTTCAATGCCGTGGTATCGCCCTAGGCCATCAGGATCAATGTGGTCAAGGTTAGGGTTGGGGTACATCAACGTATGGGTATACAATCGTGAAAGGGAATGGCTCAAGGAGTGTTACCATCACTACTCGATAGATGCAGTCTCATACTCTCATCTCAACACTACGAGTCTTAGGGGACCTTCATGTCGCTGTACACTCTTTGTCGGCTCGTCCCCGTACCACCGCTTGTCTTGAAATGGATTCCAGGAGACCACCCAGTAACAAACAAACATCACCAGACGATGTAGCAACGGTGACGGTTACATCGACCCCCAACAAGACATTACCGACCTTCTAACCATCTTCCATACCACTGGAAATCTCAACGCAGCGTCCATCAACCAAAGCATCGCTCTCCTCGAGTCATGGCAGTCATCTCAATCTCAACCTCACCCTCACACCCCCACCATAAAGGCCGGGAAGGAAGCAGACTAACGAAACTCTCAAACCGGACAAGAATGGCCCGAAAAGGAATGACAGAAGCCCAAAGAGGGAGTAGGCCATTCATCAGCTTGGTCCGGCTTGCTGTCACCTACCCAAACATCACCCAGGATCAACAGGATCAACCACCGACCCACGGTAACGACACACATCCTTTGACACCTGCCAAGTGTCAAGCCGCGAAGCGGATTAGATCCAGTCGGCACTACTGCTGTGTACTATGCGCAAGTCTGCCGCAAACCCACGAACACGAAAGGAAGGAAGACGGCCACAAAGAATCCAAGGAACTTATTTCCATAGCCAGCTCCACCAGGCAGCCAGTTCCCCCAAGTTTATCTTTCGTACCCTCGACGGAATACTTTCGAATACAAATCGGCAAGACCGATTGTGTTTTTTCCCGCAAGACCCATCCAAAAAAATATTCCCATGCCACTCTCCCATCGGATTCTCCAAGATTGCCATTACTGTCGCCCTACCCACCCACTCACCACCCGAGTTAACCCACCAACCCCTCTCTCACGCATGGTGTTGCGTGGTACGCTAGTTGTCACGACGACGTTTTGCTCTGTTATAGGCCGCTGTCGGGCTGATATAGACTTGGGGCCAGGCTTGAACTCCGGTGTGGAGTTGGATTTGAGACATGATGCAGGAGTCAGGAAAGGCTGGGAAAATCTGTAAGCAGGCGAATTGGGCTGGCTGGTAGTTGGGGAAAAGAGATGATTTTGAGAGGTAGTGATAACGAGTGGTTTGGATTTGAGTGGTGATGTTTGTGGTGTAGTCGTTGATGGGTTGAACCGATCAATGGGAGTGGGGTGGAGTGTGGTTGGTTGCTGGTTGGGTGTTTTCGAGTTGCGGCTCATGCTGCGTTATTTTGCTGTTGTGTATCGTTCAAGCAGACGGAGAATAAACAGTGAGTCTACCTATTGATGAAGAAGAAGGCAGTCAGGCGCGTGGCGGTTTGTCCGTGATGTTTGAAAGGTTAGACTGGACTTTGGTAGGCAGCCGCATTCCGTTGCTGGGTAAGGCAACCTGTTTTTCTATCCGCACACTGAAGGGCACATTGCACAGCTGGGGAGACCATGAGGGAATTGGGTCGCGGAGCGATTGCGCCTGCTTCGATCCCCCCAGGAGCAGATGAATAGCACTGGCTTGCGAGGAAGACATCGAGGGCAGCGGTGTCAGGTATGTATATGTTGTTTTGAGGCTCTAGCTGCGAGCTTGGGCATACTGGCAGTCGACAAGTATGACACACTCGTTGTTGTTGTCGGTGATCATGGCGGGAAAATATCCATCTTGAAAGGCGGTCGATGTGAAACTCAACTAGCCTTGCTGCCCATCAAATATCTGATGGGGTTGATTGCGAACCGAGCTGAACGATTTAACGCAACAGACGGGGACTCTTGTTGTTATTGTTATTGTTGATGTTGCTGTTTATCATCCGTCGCCACGAATCCGCAGGGGTTGAGATCAACCGTTAGCCAGTACGTCCAACGTTTATTGTTGACCGTGTCAAGTGTTTCATGTGTGGAGAACTCAGCCCGAGTGTCTCGGAGGATTTCTGATGAGAGAGCTTTGGAGTGAGACACGGTGTGGCTGCCGATATCAGTGGCTGGTGAAGATGAACGTTTTGTTGTCTCAACTACTGTAGAAGGTGCAGATGAAGATGATGATGGGAGTCTGCTCGCTAGCATGGAAATTTCATCCTTCGGCACGATGAGACAACCCTGGCTTTCTGTACCTTGCATGCTCGCCTTGCGGCCGTTAACACGGGCGGTGTGTTGATAGCTTTTGAGACGCATCTCTCGTGCGCTGAGAGCTTCAGCCTTATGACCAGCGGGTATCTTGTCCGGGCACCTCGAGGTCGTGGTGTGGTCGCG
>Ga0265780_10006214_pt1 | contig 14880 bp, 8 predicted proteins | sample P1T30metagenome_FD_192432 | JGI IMG/M metagenome (GOLD analysis project Ga0265780, IMG submission 192432) | Plant litter microbial communities from East Loma Ridge, Irvine, California - P1 T30 | ecosystem: Environmental > Terrestrial > Plant litter > Unclassified | place: USA: California... | reverse complement strand
TAATATGCAAAGCCAAAACCACCCCACTCGCTAACAATGATGGGGATATGGTTCCTGAAAAAGAAAGGGTCACCCACCACTAATGGGAATGCAGCTACGCCATCCATTTTTCCACCGGTTAGTTCTTCTAACAATTCTCTCCACCTGGCAATTTCAGGAGTATATAAGTGTGCTGTAAGCAGATCAGATTTTAACCTGCCCTCGTAAGATATGTGCTGCCAGCCATCGTTATCTACTACTAGAAATTCAGGATACGCTATGTGCATATAGTGATACATGTTCATTACATATTCACGCGTTTCAGGATTAGTGGCAATATCCTGTACACCCCAGTCTTCGTTATATAAACTCCATATAACAACAGACGGGTGCGTCCCAATAAGTGCGAGCATACGCAACAACTCGGCCTGATGGTTTTTTCGGCTTTTCTCGTTAGAACGGTGCGGACTTGGTACTTCTACCCAGAGCAGTAGTCCCAGCTTATCAGCAAGGTTATAAATACGGGGGTCTACCCCGGCTATGTGTATACGTACGAGATTGCAGCCAAGTTTTTTCATAGCATACATGTGTCGTTTTATCTCCTCGTACGTCGCAGCGCCCGGTTGGTATAATATTCCATCAAGATAAACCGGTTTATGGTTCAGGTAAACACAGCATCCACGCGCCTCGATCTTGCGTAGGCCAAAAATAGTTTCTATTTCTGCTACGTTACCGTTGGCGTCGATAAGCTGAGCGATGAGGCGATATAGATCGGGAGTTTCCGGAGACCATAATTGGGCATTAGGTATGGCAAGAACTACCCTTTGTTGCTTTTGTCCTTCATCAAGGCGTAAAGCAAAATCATCGGTAGCTATAGGGTCATCATCATCCTGCTTCCTTTTAAATACCTTTAGGCGTATTGTGTAGTCTCCCGGATCATGAATACGCGTTGTTAGGTTAAAACGCACAAGGTTGTCTTCTACTATGCTTACAACACCCACACGCGATCTAAGGCGGTTACGCTCAACAGTTTCAATCCACACGCTTCGCACTGCGCCTGTATAGGTCTGATACCAAATACCGCCTCTCTTGTATACATAAGATTCTTGTTTACCGCGAGGTGTATCGGCATCCATAGTATCTTCAATGCGCACAGTTATGCGGTTAACCGGCTGCAAAATACTTTCTTCAAGTTCGTACGAAAAGGACGTGTATCCGCCTACGTGCACTTGTTCACCTTCTACCGTTTTAAGTGCAATGCCATTTAACCAAACTGTTGTTTCGTAACCACAAGCTCCAAAGGTAAGCTGCAGTATTTCTTTGTTTCCGGTATCATTTGCCTGTTCCGGTAAATCGAATTCCCTTTCATACCAAACTACTACTTTATCCTGCCAAGACGAACCTGAGAGCAATCCTTTTGCTTTAGCGATATGTTCCTCAATGGTGCCGGGCCAGTTTGCAGTATTTTCATATTGATGTCCCAGGTGCCAGCCTTCCTGTTCTCCCTTATCTTCTGTATCTATGCTAAAGCGCCATTCGCCATCAAGTAACATAGACGAATTGGGCCTTATTACTGCGCGGGGTAGGGGGTTGACAAAGTTTTCATCATAAAAATTTTCTTCTTTACCCTTATATAATCCGTAATTTGGATGATTCTGTGAATTCATGTAGTGTATTTAAAGCGTGATAGCTGAATTGCAATTTCTAAAGAAATCATGAGTATAAGTACTAACAAATTCTTAAAGTATAAGAAAATACGCTATTTATTAAAGGTAGTGATATTAGCCTTGTAAGAGGCAAGTTTGTTGATATGTAAAGTTATTTGTGTTAAAGATTATCCAATACTCTTTCAAGTGCCATTCCACGCGATCCTTTTATTAATAAAATGCCATCTTTATCAATGCTTAAAGAGTTGTCACAATTAAAATCCTCGTAGGTTTTAAAAAAATGGAGATGACCGGATTCAATTTTATTTGCGTAAAAGTCTCTACCTATAAAATAAACTGTTATGTTCTTCTGATTAGACAGAAAATCAACTAATTTTCTATGCTCTTCGATGCTTTCTTGCCCTAACTCGAACATATCACCTAAAACTGCGACCTTGGGCTCCTCTTTAAGTTGCAGGAAATTAGTAAGAGCGGCGGCCATACTGCTTGGGTTGGCATTGTAGGCATCTAAAATAATTTTACGGCCATTCTTTTCTGTAAGCTGCGAACGATTGTTAGACGGGATATAATCCTCGATAGCTTCTTTAATCAAATTATCTTCTACATTAAAGTAATTACCTATGCCTATTGCCGCACTTATATTTGAGGCATTATAAACCCCTAAAAGATTAGACTGTATACTCAGATTATTATAAATCACACTTACTAAAGGGTCTGCCTTTATATTTTCAATACGTACGTCTCCGTCGTAACTGTCGGTGGCAAAAGTAAATCGTGGCAGGCTTTCTGATTTTTCTTGTTGTATTTTATCATCAAGGTTTACAAAGGCTGTCTTGGTGTGGCTGTTAAGATAGTCATATATCTCACTTTTACCCTTTATTACACCTTCGTAACCACCAAAACCTTCAAGATGTGCCTTTCCAAAATTAGTTATGTAGCCAAAGTTGGGTTCGGCAAGATTACACAGCATGGCTATCTCACCCTGATGATTCGCACCCATTTCTACAATTCCTATCTCTGTATCCTTCGTAAACGAAAGGAGCGTTAAGGGTACGCCAATATGATTGTTTAGATTGCCAACCGTAGCTTTCGTATTGTATTTTTTGCTTAATACAGCATTTATAAGTTCTTTAGTCGTGGTTTTACCATTGCTGCCGGTCAGGGCAATTACCGGGAGGCCAAGTTCCCTGCGGTGGTACTGCGCTAATTGCTGCAAAGCCATGAGGCTATCATCCACCAACAAAGTCCTTTCGTTTAATTTATATTCGGGATTGTCTATAACCACATATGTGGCACCTCTGGTGAGCGCCTCTGCAGCAAAAGTATTTGCATCAAAATTATCACCTTTTAAGGCGAAAAACATTGAGTTTGGTTTTATGCTTCTTGTATCTGTAGACAGGGCAGAACAGCCCGTAAAGTACTGGTATAACTGAGATATTTCCATTAGTGTATATAACAAATAAAAGCCCTAAGATAGGGCTTTTATTTTAATTTATATTTTAGCAAAAACTAGTTTCTTGCTGTCTTTTTACTTGATTTAGGACCAACTTTAGACATTGCACATCTAAAACCAATATAATCTGTAGCCATATCCTGAGGGTAGTACCTTCTTTGTGCAGGATCTAACCAGTAGGCTCTGTCTCTCCAAGATCCACCTTTAAATACCCTTACGTTATCATTAATAAGTGTAGTTCTTTTGGTTTTATCTTCCTGGCCTATTAATCTTCCTGAGGCTGAATCAACCGCTACTTTGTTTCTTGGAGCGTTGTACATCTTAGATGTATTTTTTTCCTCATCCACATCTTCTTCAGATCCTACATCACCATACTTGCGTATAGACTGCTGGTCACCATCTCTAAAGTTTCTGTTGTCTCCACGGGTGTAGTTTTGTCTTAAGTAAGCATCTTCATCGGTAATTTTTACTCGTGCAATCTGGCCCGGAAGGCTTCTGTACTGAATCTTTTTGTTATCAAGAGTGTCATACTGTATAGTTTCGGCAGTAACAAGGGCAGCCCTTCCATCATCGCCAATACTGTCTTTCATATAAACGTTACCCCTGTAGTAGTTAAAGTCATTTCCTTCATCGTCAACTATAGGACGGTAAACGTCAGCAACCCACTCTGCAACGTTACCAGACATATCATATAAACCAAAATCATTTGGTGGGTATGATTTAACTTTGTTGGTAATATCTGCATTATCATCACTCCATCCGGCAATTCCGCCGTAGTCACCTTTACCTTGTTTGAAGTTGGCAAGTTGGTCACCTTTGGTAGTCCTGTTGCCGTTACGTGTATACATACCTTTCCATGGGTATTTTTTATTACCTCTGTATAAGTTGTATTCACGGTTACCCACAAGTGCAACAGCTGCGTATTCCCATTCAGCTTCGGTAGGAAGCCTGTATTCCGGTAATATTAAACCAGATGTTCTTTGTGCATAAACGTTTTTAGCATCTTCTTTACCGGCAAGTTTATTTCTTGCGCCTTTGTAAACAATTTCTTCATTACCACCGTAGCTCTTAGACGGGCTTTCAAGGTAAGCCTCTGTACTAAAAGTAGCCTGAGCATTAACATCAGTTAGCTTAGCATCTTTTTTAAGGTAGCCTTCTTTTTCAAGAACACCTTCATTAACACGGTCAGTTCTCCATTTACTGAATTCAGTTGCCTGTATCCAGCTCACCCCCACTACAGGGTACTCAGCATAAGCCGGGTGCCTAAGGTAGTTATTAGTCATTGTTTCGTTATAGCCTAATGCGCTTCTCCAAACCAATGTATCAGGCAAAGCGCCCACATAAATGTTTTTATAATTTTCCTCAGTAGGAGGGAAAACCCTTTTTAACCAGTCAAGATACTCAAGGTACATGACATTTGTAACCTCTGTCTCATCCATGTAGAAAGATTGAACGTGCTGCTGTGTTGGAGTATTATTCCAATCATGCATTACATCATCCTGAACCCTACCCATAGTGTACGTACCACCTTCTACTGCAACAAGTCCCGGAGCTGCATCCTGCTGCTTGTACTTAGAATTGTGCTGGAAACCACCTTTCTTGTCATTGATTTTCCATCCCGTAGCTGATGAGGTATTCCCTGAGCCGGAGCCTTTTTTGCTGCAGCCGGTAAAACCCACTGTTACCGCAAGTGCGAGCAACATCCTTAAAGCTGTGATTTTGTTAACTTTCATCTTTCTGTAGGTAAATAATTTTCGTGGCGCAATATAATAATTAACCATTAAACCGCAACACTAATTTAATATTTTTGTAAAATTTCCAAATTTATGTTAAATGTATCTTCAAATAACGCCGTATTTAAAGTAATATTGCATGCAGTTTTATAATTTATTTTTTAACATAAGTAATATACTGCCGCAAATACCGTTGTCTTATCAATGAAAAACAGGTTACTTTTATTTGTATTGCTTTGCTCGCTATTGTCTTATGGACAGCAGGGTGCGCAGGTGGTATTAAACTGGGTAGATAATGTGCCATTATATATAGTAGATAAACCCATATCCCTGCCTCAGTTTGATGCTCAGTATATGAGTTTTGACGCTGGCGCGAGACGGCTACTTTTCAGTTATAATTTCGAAACTCCGGGTTCGGTAGAGCCTTCTTCTATTCAGGTTACAAATGTAGTTTACGAAGGGATTACACAAGCACAGTTGGGAGGGCTTTCTCTTTCGGCTATTCCGGCAACCTTAGATGTTTCCCTAACAGCGGGTAAAGGCCGTAATCAATGGTATGCAGGGCTCCAGCTTAACCCCATTATAAAGGAAGGTTCAAGTTATAAAAGGGTAAAATCTTTCAATTACAGTTATAGCATAGGTGGCTCGTCATTAAGGCAAGCCGCTGCGACATCTGTTATCAGTAGCTCTGTGCTGGCAAACGGAGAGTGGTCTCGATTTTATGTTGAAAAATCGGGTATATATAAACTCTCTAAAACTTTTTTACAGCAGTTAGGTGTTGATGTAAATGCCGATCCCCGAACAATAAAGATATATGGCAACGGTGGCCGAATGGCTCCTTTGCTTAACAGTGAATATTATCCGGATGACCTCGCTGAAAACGCGATACGATTTGTAGGTGAGGCAGATGGTAGGTTTGACGGCGGCGATTATATATTATTTTATGCTGAAGGTGTAGATAACTGGAATAAGGACAGTGAAACTCATACAAACCTTTTTGCAAATCGATCTTATTATTATGTTACTTCTAAAGGTGGGGCTAGTAAGAGGGTACAGGGGATGATACAGCCAACAGGAGCAGTTACCACACAAACATCTGTTTTTGATGAATACCAGTACCATGAGCAGGACCTTATTAATATAGCACGATTAGGCCGTAAATGGCATGGTGAGGCATTTAATATAGATAGCGAGCAGGAATTTAAGTTCACAGTTCCAGATATTGCAAACGAACCGGTTACAATTACAGTTGGCGCTGCGGCAAGTTCTGTTTCAGCATCTTCAATGGTGGTCACTGCCAATGATGCGCCTGTAAGTTCCCTTAGTTTTGGTGGACTGCAAGAACATGTATTGGCTACAGAAGATCTTGAATCAGGCACGGTACCACCCCCTGCAGATGGTAAAATCACAGTTAAACTTACGTATAATAATGGTGGGGTACCGGCAGCAAATGCATGGCTTGACTATATAACAGTTAAGGCGAAAAGAAATTTAGACGGTAGTGGTAACCAATTCAGATTTCGTTATGATGCTGCGGCGACAAATATCGGAATCATACAATATAATTTTACTAACGCCGGTAGTATAGAAGAGGTATGGGATATTACTGATATTTATAATGCGACCTCGGTAGCAAATACTACTGGTACTCAATTCTCCTTCAGGGCCTCTCAGGGCGAAGTGAGGCAATATATAACTCTTGTAGGGTCAGATTATTATACGCCGCTTAAGGAGTCGAATACACGGGTAGCCAACCAAAATCTTAAGGGTACTATTTTTAGGAATGGTACAGGACAATTTCAGGATATAGATTATCTTATAATTACCCCGGCATTTCTCAACTCCTCGGCTGAGACTCTTGCGAATCATCACAGAAATACTTCCGGACTAAATGTAAAGGTGGTAAACCTCGAAACTATTTATCAGGAATTCTCGTCCGGTAAACAGGATATAGCCGGCATTAGGAACTTTATTAAATATGTTTATAATAATGCCTCGGCTGATAGTAAAAGGGTAAAATACGTTAACCTTTTTGGCGATGCTTCGTTTGACTATAAGGACCGTATACGGAATAACACCAATATTGTGCCCACTTTTCACGGTTACGTACCGGGTGGTATGAGTACAAATAATTATAGTGTAGTAAATACATTTGTAACAGATGATTTTTTTGGACTTATGCAACCTAACGAGGGGAGGCTCCTAATTGGTAGTACTGAAAAAATTGATATTGCAGTGGGACGTATGCTTGTTAGTGACAGAGTACAGGCGGATCAAATGGTTAATAAAGTATTAGAGTACGAGAGTCCGGAAGCTTACGGGAGATGGCGGTGCGAGTATATAGCAGTTTCAGATGATCTGGATGACGGCGGAGGAGGTTTTGTACCGAGTGTTGAAGATGTAACCAGCCGTTTACAGTCAAGAAGAACTTATGTAAATGTTAGAAAAATTTATTCAGATGCTTATGTGCAGCAATCTTCTGCAGGCGGTTCACGTTATCCGGAAGCTAAAGAGCAGCTTATCAGGGCGATAAATTATGGGTCGCTGGTGGTAACTTACCTGGGCCATGGAGGTGAGAATGGGTTAGCCAGTGAACGCCTTTTTGAAACCAGCGATGCTCAAAACCTGACTAATAGATATAAGTACCCCCTTTTCATTACAGCCACTTGCGAACTTACAAAGTTCGATAATCCATTTTTACAAACTGCCGGCGAGAATATATACTGGAATCCTACCGGTGGCGGTATAGCCATGATAACCACAACGAGGGCATTGTTCATTTCTTCTGCATTCGAATTTAATCCAATTATTACGTCCCATTTGTATGCCTATGAACTTGAGGAATATCCTACAATGGCAGAGGCTATGAGACTTACTAAGAACGAGATGAATGATCCCAGTATAAAAATGATATGTTTCATTGGTGACCCGGCACTTAAAATGGCAATACCTAAGCGAGATATCAGGCTTACAACCATTAACGACGTCCCTGTTGCTACATCGACAGATGTATTGCAGTCGCTTGGCCGTGTAAAACTGGGCGGCAATGTTACAGATGAAAACGGTAACCTGCTTAGCAATTATACGGGTGAGCTTGAAGTAACAGTGTTTGATAAACCGGTAGCACGGATTACTTTAGCTAACGATGATCCTGCCAATAATTTAGCTAAGCGTCCTTTTACCACATTAGGAGAAACTATTTTTAGAGGTAATGCATCAGTAACCAATGGAAAGTTTGAATTTAGTTTTGTAGTGCCGCGGGACATAAGGATACCCGTTGCTGAAGGACGAATAAGCTTTTATTCGAAAAGAAACAATGTACTCGAAGACCATATAGGTTCTAATAACGTAATTAAAATAGGCGGGGTTAATACAAATGCCGCTGTAGATAACACTGCACCCTCTGTTAAATTATATATGAATACAGAGACGTTCATAAGTGGTGGTATTACAAACGCCAGTCCAATTTTATTAGCTTACTTAGAAGATGCTAATGGGATTAATACTGCAAGCGGAATAGGCCACGATATTATAGGAATATTGGATGGTGATGACACGAATCAGTTTCTTATGAACGACTATTACGAAAGTGATGTTAATGATTATAGCCATGGCACTGTGCGTTTTCCATTTGCTAATTTGTCTAAAGGCCTGCACACATTAACATTCAGGGCGTGGGATGTGTATAATAATCTTGTTTCGGCTGAGATTCAGTTTCTCGTATCCGGCGATGATGAGCTAACGCTCGAAAAAGTACTTAATTACCCTAACCCATTTGTAAACTACACCGAATTCTGGTTTAGCCACAACAGACCGTTTGAGCCGTTAGATGTGCAGGTACAGGTATTTACGGTTACAGGTAAAATAGTTAAGACTATTAACCAGACCGTTACCACAGATGGTTTCCTCAGCAGAGAACTAAAATGGGATGGCCGCGACGATTTTGGCGATAAGATAGGTAAGGGTGTTTATATCTATAAACTTACAGTACGCTCGTCTACAACAAACAAAAAGGCAGAAAAATACGAAAAACTTGTTTTGCTATAAAAAATACTATATTTGTGTCCCTTTAAAATTACGATAGATAATGAAGAAAATACTTTTATTTGGCCTGTGTGTGTTAGGAATGCAGGCGGCAAAGGCCCAGAATACCAATCGTGTAATCACCACGGGCGTACCGTTTTTGCTTATAGCGGCAGATGCCAGGGCAGGGGGGTTGGCAGACCAGGGGGTTGCAACATCTGCAGATGTCTTCTCGCAACAGTGGAATCCTGCTAAATATGCATTTTCGCTTCGCGGCCAAGGCCTTTCTGCGAGTTATACTCCTTATCTAACAAGCATAGCAAATGATATTTCGCTTGGTCAGGTAACGTATTTTAATAAAATTGATGACAGGAGTGCCTTTGGAGGTAGCCTTCGTTATTTTAGTCTTGGTGATATAGAACTAAGAGATTCCGGAGATCAGGATGCGAACGTAATTACGCGTTCGCCAAACGAACTTGCAGTAGATCTTTCATACTCTCTAAAGCTTGACGAACGTTTTTCTATGGCTATTGCGGGGCGTTTTATAAGCTCTAATTTAAAGATAGCTGAAGCAGTTGCGGGCAGTAGTGCAGATGCTAACGCAGCAATATCGTATGCATTTGACATTGCAGGTTTTTATCAGAGCGAAGAGATAGCCTATGATGACTTTGACGGACGATGGAGAGCTGGTTTCAATTTCCAGAACCTTGGCCCAAAAATAAGCTATGATGCCGATCCAAATTTGAGTTCAAACTTTCTTCCTTCTAATATGAGGCTTGGTGGCGGTTTCGACTTCATTTTTGACGAATACAATACAATTAGTGTAAACGCAGAGTTAACTAAGCTATTAGTTCCCACTCCTTTTTCTGTTGTAGAGCCAACAGATACCGATGGTGATGGTGAAATAAGCAGTGCAGAACAGCTTTTAGCTACTACAGCTAATGCGGAAAACAGGCAAAAATACAATGATATTAACTGGGTATCAGGTATCTTTAAATCATTTGGCGATGCGCCGGACGGTCTAAAAGAAGAACTTAAAGAAGTAACGTACTCGCTTGGCGCAGAGTATACTTATAATCAGGCATTTGCTTTTCGTTTAGGTTACTTTAATGAAAATCAGTTAAAAGGTGCCCGTAAGTTTTTCTCAATGGGTGCCGGGTTTAAATACTCCGCGGTTAACATAGATGTGTCTTACCTGTTCTCTGCTTCTAAAGTTAGAAACCCATTAGAAAATACATTGCGTTTCTCGCTTACCTTTAACTTCGGAGACGAGTACGACGAATATTAGTAGATGGAAAACATCACTATAAAGTCTACATTTAGCGTATATCCTTCGATAGCCGATTTACCGACCGCTGTCAGGTCTTTAATGGAACAGGCAATTGCCGCCCGCAAAAATGCTTACGCTCCATATTCTAACTTTCAGGTTGGTGCCGCTCTTTTGCTTGATAACGGTGAGATTGTACTTGGATCTAACCAGGAAAACGCAGCATACCCATCAGGCCTTTGTGCCGAAAGGGTTGCTATTTTTCATGCCGGGGCAATTTATCCCCATGCAAAGATTGTAATGATGGCAATTACCGCAGCATCTGCACAACGATTGGTGAGTGCGCCTATACCGCCGTGTGGCGCCTGCAGACAATCAATAGCAGAGTATGAGCTTAAGCAGGATATTCCTATTGAGATTTGGTTTATGGGAGAGACAGGCCAGGTATATCACTCAGAATCCTTAAAAAATTTATTGCCAATGGTTTTTGGCGGCAAAGATTTATAATACATACAATAAAGAGGCTGGTAGGGCCTCTTTGTTATTTACAACCTTTTCGTAATTTAAAATATAAAAATACTTGCCCTAAATTTTTTAGTTATTAAAGGGAAGTAGTATTTTTGCCTTTCGCAAATTAGTGTGAGCAAACTTTTTGCGTATCTCTTTTATAATTTTAATTACCACGAGCAACATTATAGTAAGCAATGAAAGAAATAACAAAAGAAGTATACCTGAAGTGGTATGAAGACATGTCGTTTTGGAGAAAGTTTGAAGACAAACTGGCGGCTTTATACATTCAGCAAAAAGTTAGGGGTTTCCTACACTTATATAATGGTCAGGAGGCAGTACTTGCCGGGGCGTTACATGCTATGGACCTGTCTAAAGATAAAATGATAACCGCATACCGTAACCACCCGCAGCCAATTGGTATGGGTGTAGATCCGCGCCGTGTAATGGCGGAGCTTCTTGGTAAGGCTACCGGTACTTCTATGGGGCTTGGTGGCTCTATGCACATCTTTTCTAAAGAAAAAGGCTTTTATGGTGGGCACGGTATCGTAGGCGGACAAATTCCGCTTGGTGCCGGTTTAGCTTTTGCCGATAAATATTTTGAAACAGGTGGTGTAACCCTTACCTACTTTGGTGATGGTGCTGCCCGTCAGGGATCACTTCACGAAGCATTTAACATGGCTATGCTATGGAAGCTTCCTGTTGTTTTTATTGTAGAGAATAATGGTTACGCAATGGGTACATCAGTAGAGCGTACTGCGAACCATACTGATATATGGAAACTTGGCCTTGGTTACGAAATGCCATGCGGACCTGTTGATGGTATGAATCCTGTTAAAGTTGCCGAGGCAATGAACGAGGCTATAGAAAGAGCACGCAGGGGAGACGGACCTACATTCCTTGAAATGAAAACGTACCGCTACCGCGGCCACTCTATGAGTGATGCACAACACTACCGTACGAAGGATGAGGTAGAAGAATACCGTAAAATAGACCCTATTATTCAGGTACTTGAAGTTATTAAAGAAAATAAATATGCTTCAGACGAAGAAATTGAAGCTATCGATGCAAGGGTTAAAGACCTTGTTGCCGAATGCGAGAAATTTGCTGAAGATAGTCCGTATCCGGATCTAAACGTTATGTATGACGTTGTTTACGATCAGGAAAATTATCCATTTTTACCACATAAACTATAATAAACACCATGGCAAAAATTATTACCATGCCGCGCCTTAGCGATACCATGACTGAGGGTACAGTGGCAACGTGGCTGAAAAAAGTGGGAGATACCGTTAAAGAAGGAGATATCCTTGCTGAAATAGAAACAGATAAAGCTACTATGGAGTTTGAGGCATTTGATGCCGGTACTTTACTATATATAGGGATAAAAGAGGGAGATACCGCTCCTGTAGATTCGGTTCTTGCCGTTATTGGTAAAGAGGGAGAAGATTATAAAGCACTTCTTGATGGCGGCTCTGATGCAAAAACCGAAGAAACTCCGAAAGAAGAGGCGAAAGCTGAGCAGCCAAAAGCAGAAGAAGATAAGCCTGAAGCTAAGGAAGAAAAACCCGAAGCAAAACCTGAAGAAGATAAAAAAGCTGCATCATCTGCATTGCCGGAAGGTGTAGTTGTGGTTACTATGCCACGCCTTAGCGACACCATGACCGATGGTACAGTAGCTACATGGCTTAAAAAAGTAGGAGACACTATTAAAGAAGGTGATATTCTTGCTGAGATTGAAACAGACAAAGCTACAATGGAGTTCGAATCATTTAACGCAGGTACGCTTTTAGCTATTGGTGTTAAAGAAGGCGAAACAGCTCCTGTAGATAGCCTGCTTGCAATTATTGGCCCCGCCGGAACAGATGTATCCGGTATTAATGCAGATTCTGCAAAAGGTGGTGCTGCTCCTGCTGCTGATGCTAAAGGAGAAGACAAGCCTTCTGCTGAAAAGCCTGCTGAAGATAAAAAAGAAGAAACTAAGGAAGAACCTAAAGAAGCTCCGAATGTTGAGAAAGCTACACCTGCAGCCGATGGGGGTAGGGTTTTTGTTTCTCCACTGGCCCGTAAAATTGCTCAGGATAAAGGTGTGAACCTTACCCAGGTAAAAGGTACCGGCGAGAACGGACGTATCGTTAAAAAAGATATCGAAGGCTTTACGCCTCCTGCCGCAGCTCCTGCACAACAAGCTCCGGCGCCTGCCGCTGCTGCTCCTGCTAAAGAAGCTGCTGCTGCCAAACCTGCATATGTACCATCTGGAGAGGTGGCTACAGAAGAGGTTAAAAATAACCAGATGCGTAAAGTTATTGCACGTCGTCTTGCTGAATCTAAATTTACTGCCCCGGAATATAGCCTTACTATAGAACTTGATATGGATAGTGCCATTGCAAGCCGTAATGTTATAAATACTGTGCCGGATACTAAAGTGTCGTTTAATGATATGGTAGTAAAAGCATGTGCTATGGCTCTTCGCAAACATCCGCAGGTTAATACCCAGTGGAAAGATGATGTTACTGTATACAATAAACACATAAGTATAGGTGTGGCGGTAGCTGTAGAAGATGGACTTCTTGTTCCGGTGCTTAAGTTTACCGATAACATGAGTCTTACACAAATAGGTACATCAGTGCGTGACCTTGCCGGTAAAGCTAAAAATAAAAAACTGTCTCCAGCCGAAATGGAGGGTAGCACCTTTACCGTGTCTAACCTTGGTATGTTCGGTATAAGCGAGTTCACGTCAATTATCAACCAGCCCAATTCTGCTATACTTTCGGTAGGAGCGATAGCCCAACAGCCGGTTGTTAAGAACGGACAAATTGTAATAGGTAATGTTATGAAAGTAACGTTAACCTGCGATCACCGTACTGTAGATGGTGCAACGGGGGCTCAGTTCCTTCAGACACTTAAACAATACATAGAGAATCCTGTAACTATGCTTGCATAACATAAGGTTCTGTGTAGTCCTACAATAGCGATACAGAATTAATAATAATAAAAGTACATTTTTCAGACAGAAGTAGCTTTAGAGTTACTTCTGTTTTTTGTTTTATAGGTTTTCATTTCTATTTCTTTTTGTTGATGCATTTGCATCGGTGTAAGCATATAATTAGAGCAATGAGGTCTTAGCAGATTATAAATCTGTATCGATTCCTTAACCACTAATTTAATGACATCGAGTTCCTGATCATTATACCGGTCGATCATAAATTCCTGTTTTAATATCCCGTTTATCCTTTCAGCCATAGCATTTTGATACGGATCATAAGATTCCGTCATACTACAAAGCAGGTTTTTAGCCTCACGTATGACTTTTTGGTACTCATCAGAACAATATTGTATACCCCTGTCTGAGTGATGGATTAATGTTAAACATTTATCTTTCCTGACTTTAAGAGCCATCTGCAGGGCTTTGAGGCTATTTTCTGCATTCAAATTCGTAGCTACATTATATCCCATGATTTGCTTTGAATAAGCATCTGTAACCAGGCTTAGATAACATGGCTTAGCCCTTTTTCCGATGTAAGTTATGTCGGAGACCCAAACCTGTTCAGGACGTTTTATTTCTAAATTTTCAATTAAATTCTTATGTTTCTTAAATCGATGGTGTGAGTCAGTTGTAATATGATAACTCCGTTTTGGAATGATCAGCAGATGGTTTGTTTTTAGTATTTTAAAAAACTTATCCCTACCTATCTTTAATGTTTTAAGTTCCAGGTTTAGCAGGTAATATAGCTTTCTCGTACCAATACGTGGCATTGTCATCCTGATCTTACTTACCATCACAATAACCTGTTCAGACCTTGATTGCCTTAAAATTTTTCTTTTAATGCTGCGATAATAAACCTGCCTATCCATCCCGAACAAACTACAGGTAAAACCTAAGGTTTGTTTATCTTTTTCTCTAAATCGGTCAATTGTTCGGGGGATGAGTTTTTTCTGATATCGATTTTATATTCCTTCTCTGCAATATCAATAAGCATATCAAAGATAATAGCTTTCTTATCTGTAAAATTAACTTGCTGCTCCAGATGGGCTTTTTGTTTTTCAAGAAGCTTAACCTTTGCTTCCAGTTCCATGATCTGTTGTTCGGGTGTTTTTGGCATTTGAGATGGAATTTGTGTTTCCCAATCAAAGTTACCAAATTTTCGTAGCCAACTTACAACCGTTGAACGTGCCTGTATACCATATTTTTTACAAGCTCCATGTGTAGATAACTCTCCACACTCAACCTCCCGGACAATTTGCAATTTG
>Ga0265780_10006213_pt1 | contig 14881 bp, 18 predicted proteins | sample P1T30metagenome_FD_192432 | JGI IMG/M metagenome (GOLD analysis project Ga0265780, IMG submission 192432) | Plant litter microbial communities from East Loma Ridge, Irvine, California - P1 T30 | ecosystem: Environmental > Terrestrial > Plant litter > Unclassified | place: USA: California... | reverse complement strand
CCTGTATACTGACTGCATCCAGGAACAATGTACGGTCTCATGTGCCTCATATCATAAAAGATATCCAAGCATGCTACTCAGCACGAACGACCTCGGGAGTCATGGTGAAATAAGTGACAACCTTAAACATGTACATTGCTTAAATGCACGGCTTCTGCTATTACATTAGGCTGTTGAAGTGGTCTTAGCACGTGTTAGCAGCGGTACGCGATCGTTTTGCGGGGTTGGCTCTCGTTTCAGCGTAGCGCATTGCTTAGCCGTGTTAGGAAGCCGGCATTTGCGGAGAATTTACTGGGGCTATTCGGTCTCATGTCCCGTGTACACATCTTGGCGCAACGCTACGTTAAAAGTCAAGGCTATACTATTGGCGGATCAACTGTTAGTAAATGAAACATGAAAATCATTCTTATATGAACTTAGAGCCGGCGAAACATTTTGCTCGAATATGTATCAAGCAAGGCTGCGTGCGGTCCTACAATCAGCTTGAAGAATCTGTGGCCGCTCAATACGAGGCTAGGCGCGCTGTCACGACTCCGCAGGTGGCTGTTAGAGATTAATCACTATGCGGAGAAACAAAGATGCGGAGGCGGAGATTGATGGGCGACTTCGTGTAGTGCAGGAAACGTCCTGTTACTTGTGGGACATCACTACCCTCAATATGTTCGGTCCGAAGTTTACCCTCCACTTGCCTCGTCTTCGGCCGCAAGCAAGCGATGCTTTGTTTGTAGCGCCTTCGACAGGTTAGACTTAGTGCATGCGTGAGTAGAGAATAAGAAGAGCGGACGTCCTGGCCTTGAAGCTGATCAGCGCTCCATCATCAGCCTTCGCATCTGGAACTCTGGCATCATGCACTTCTCTACTCTCTCACTCCTCCTTCTCCCCACGGCCGTCTTCGGTCAGTCTCTGAACGCAAAGTTCAAGGCCAAGGGAAAGCTGTACTTTGGTACTGAGATCGACCACTACCATCTGAACAACGCCCCCTTGACCACCATTGTCAAGAACACCTTTGGCCAGATTACCAATGAGAACAGCATGAAATGGGATGCTCTTGAGCGTGAGTAATTTTGCATGAGAAACCATAGTCGCGCACTGACGGGTCGCATGCAGCATCCCGAGGATCGTTCAACTACGCCAACGCCGACAAGGTCGTCGCCTTTGCCCAGCAGAATGGCAAGCTGATGCGTGGTCACACTCTCCTGTGGCACAAGCAGTTGCCGTCGTGGGTGACCTCGATCAACGACCGCAACACCCTGACCACGGTCATTCAGAACCACGTGACCAACGTCGTAACCCACTACAAGGGCAAGATCCTCCAATGGGACGTAGCGAACGAGATCTTCGGAGGCGAGTCTATTCCCATGTTCCCCTGTTGTTCTGTTGCTTCTAGGATTCGTGGTTGAGGTTGTGGGTGACGGGTGAACCATCAGGGGTCACGTGCCATCGACCCGCACCACCCATCTTCTTCCAGAACATGAACAACCACGGGTCGTGCATTACAAACGTTCGGCTTATGTTGACCCTCGTTTTCATTGAATAAAAGCTGACTGGCATGCAGAGGATGGCAACCTGCGAACCGATAGTGTCTTCACCCGCGTGCTCGGCGAGGACTTTGTTGGCATTGTTTTCCGCGCTGCTCGTGCGGCCGACCCCAACGCCAAACTTTACATCAACGACTACAACTTGGATATCGCCAACTATGCCAAGCTGACCGGCCTGGTGAGGAATGTGAACAAGTGGATCTCGCAAGGCATCCCCATCGACGGCATCGGTTCGCAGGCCCATCTCGCCGCACCAGGTGGATGGAACCCGGCTTCAGGCGTTCCTAATGCTCTCAAAGCCCTTGCTGCTGCCAACGTCAAGGAGGTCGCCATCACTGAGCTCGACATCGCCGGCGCTGCGGCCAACGACTACCTGACGGTAATGAACGCTTGTCTTCAAGTTTCCAAATGCGTCGGTATCACTGTCTGGGGTGTATCCGACAAGGACAGCTGGAGGGCCGAATCCAACCCCCTGTTGTTCGACAGGAACTACCAGCCCAAGCAAGCTTACACTACCATTCTCAATGCTTTGTAAGCAACTTTTGTATCAAGCAACTCATTAGATGAGGGCAGAGATCATGCTTACCGTCGAACACCTGTAAATATAACCGACGCTATGCATCTGTACATAGAATCCATACATCCAATTCGCTCTTTTGTGAGCGAATTGACTTATGACTCATACTGCTCCCTGCTCCGCAAGTGCAACACCTGCTTTCTTCAATGTATCGATATCAGCTCAGTCTTTTTGAAGTCGTGCCGGAAGTCCATCGTTTTCAATTTCGAGTAGCTGGAGCACAATGTGGCAACACGGGTGATGACAAACATACTCTTCAGATCTTCAATGAACTTCAACTCGATCGAGGATAGCAAGATCGACGCATCGTGTTAGCCGGTGGCTTAATTAATCTAAGGCTTTCGTGCTATCAACATTGCATACTATCATGGCCCCTGAATAGCCACTTGGCCTCGACCCCCACCAGCACTGTCGCTACAAAGTATAAACAAACTCCGGATTCTCTCGATCCGTTAAATCGAGCCATCTATCCAGCGTCAGCATCTACCCGAAAGGTTCCACGGAAGACAACTCACTCCTGGTTCGGAATATGCACATACTCCGGCGCCGCCCGAATCTGCGCCTTCTTCTTATTCTGCCACACGCAGTAACAGTGAATGAACGCTAATATACCAAGACAAACGCCCCAGCTCACAATGATAGTGATCTCAGCGGGCACGTAGCGCGGCGCGTCTTTTGGTCGGAAAGTCTGTGGCCCTACTTCGAGTCAGTGCGTGAATTTGAGCAGTTTTGACGTCAACATACCAATGATATTCCCCACACAATACCCAATCAAATACATCGCCGCCACCGTCGTCTTCTTCGTGTACCCCGCCACATTACTCGATATCAAACTCAGCAGCGCAACAAACGGCGTCGGACTCGCTTGCGTCAGGTAGTATCCCGCCAGTCGTCCGCTGTTGTTATCCAGCGGCAACGCGACGATCAGAACCATGCCGAGTATGGCGGTGCAGAGCCCAATCATGGAGATGAGTATGCGGTACCCGTACTTGTCGCCCGCCCAGCCGCACGCGATTAGGAAGACGACTTCGACGGCGCCGCCGGGGGTACCGTAGAGAAGGGATTCTTCGGGCGTGTAGCCAAAGGATACGATTAGTTGGGAGAAGAAGTTTGATATGCCGCCTGAGAATGCGTCAGCAATGACATACTCAACTCAGCATACGAATCCCTCACCATTCGGTATGTCAGCTATCAACGCGTAGAAGAAAAACGCCCAACTCAACGGATCGAGTAGCGCTTCTTTGAGCTGGTAGAATTTAAAGTGCTTGTTGCCTACGCCCTGGCCGTTCATGCGGATGCGCTCGACGGCGAGGATGCGGTCTTCCTTGCTCAGCCATCGGCAGTTCATTTGATTATCTGGCACAATCCAGAGGAAGAGGATGCCGAGGAGAGTGGTCAGGAGCCCAGTAGCCAAGAAGACGATTTTCCAGGGCTCGATTGTAGTGCCTGTTTTGCGACATCCGACTGCGATGCCGTAGGCGAGACAGCCGCCAAAGATCTGTAGACTTGATCAGATTAATGCGGTCATATGGAGGTGAGGTGGTACAAACTTGAGCGAAGCCGTTGAAAGAGAACCAAATTCCCGTCCTTGCACCCTGCTCTTTCTTCGTGTACCACTGGCTGGTAAACAACGCAAATCCTGGAGTGACCGCAGACTCAAACACACCCAGGAAAAAGCGAATAGCAATCGCACCAGCGTAATTTTCAACCGCAGCGAAGCACGATAGCACAATACCCCACATGATGATATTGAACGCCGCTGTGATATGTCAGCCACTCCCCTTCCAATCCTCGAACATCGAACCGTACAATACTTGCCCAGCGGCAGGACCTGCAGCAGCCTCGTCGTCGGATACTCCCAAGCAATATATCCAAAGTAAAACATCGAGCCCAGCCACTGATACTGATCCCCCTGCAAATCAATCCCCGACTTGAGTTTATTATCCGACGGAGGCGAGCGCAAGCCCATGATACTCGCATAGCTCAACGTCGTCTTGTCGAGATAATTCAGGCCGTAGACAATGCACATGATCTATCGCGTCTGTCATCAGCCTGCCTTCGCGGTAGGTAGAGTAAGTGTAGTCTACGCACCGGCATCAAATGCCTATCAATCTTCTTCAACAGCGCCCGACTCTTCTCCTCCGTCAACTCAATCACCTGCCCGTCCATGCCTTCAAACGCCCTCATCGCCGCATCCGCATCGTGTGAGTGTTTCTGCAGCTTCTCGCCCATCTTGCCCTTGAGGCCTGGGGACGTGTCTTTCTCCATGTCGTGCGACGCCATGTCGACTACCATACGCAGTCAAGTGTCTAACATCACGAACGTGCAATCGATCAAGCAGCTTAAATGCAACTCCCGCTCTCGGCTGACAGGATCCGACATCATCGCCCTTTGCGCCGTTGACGTCCACGATAAGGGTCGGTCGCCTGCGGGGTCGATCCGCGGGCTACGAAGATAGCGGGCGATGTCCCATCAACATTACCCAATCAGGCAGCTACGAATGCAGCTTGTCGCACACAAGCGCACGCGATAGCGATACAAGAGGTTGATAAAGCACACCTGTAATCTTGGCGAACGGAAGTCGCACTTCGGGGTTCAGTGATGTCAGGTTTCGCGTTTCAATCTCGCTTAGCACGAGTTTTAAGTCAATTAAGCATAAAATAAGCGTAAAATGACAGGAGCGCAGATAATCTAACACAAACATGGTCGCATGAATTTGGTGCATTGCTATAATTGAAGTAACTATAGAAACAGACATGAGCACATGATGGGAGCCACTGTTCCCTTGGCCCTTGCTGCCATTTTGCTCGAAACGCCGTGAATCCCAGGCATCGTGAAGCCGTCCGTTTGAACGCCGCCGATGCAGATCGTAAATGCTAAAAAAGTTCCACCCTAGTTATGTAGAAAGAAGACAGTACCGAAACACAATACTACATGGTTCAGCTCTATGAGCGAACGAAGACGCTGTTGAGCTTGTTCAGCGCGCTGCTGTCCGCGGCGGTGCTGTTCTTAGCAAGACGCTCAGGCGCCAGATCGCGCGGGAATCGTGATGCAGTGTTTGGACTGCGGCTGCCGGAGCGGCTGGTGCTCTGATTATCCTTTTCCGGGCCATCGCCGTTGAGGAGCGAGCCCAGCGTTGGAAGTGGTCTCGAAGCTGCCGCGCCAGTTGACTCGCTGCTGGTGGACTGCGACTTCTCTGACGGCTCCGGTGTTGGTAGGCTGTTGGCGCCAGCTGATGCAGCGGCTCCATTAATAGCAGGAAGCTGGGGTCCTTGCTCAGGCACAGTCGAGGCGGGCGGTGGGGGCGGTTGAGCTGGGTGGTGCTGTGCCTGCTCGGCGGTGGACGGTGCGCGCGATGGGGGCGTTGCCATGTACTGCTGCTGAGCCGCATGCGCCGCATGTGCAGCGTAAGCAGGATGATGCGCAAGCATTGGATGACCCGGGGGCGCATGCGGATTGCTCATTTGCGGCGGTGGACGGTCAAAGACATGGGCGCCTTGTGGGTGGTAGGGCGATGGTGCGTAGACGATGCCGCCGTAGAAGTAGGGGTGCTGGGCGTAGTATGCGTGCATGGGCGGTGTGCCGTTCGGCGGTGTCGGGGGATATACTGGAACTGCATACATCGGTGCCACAGGTCCTGGACGCGCATACGGTGATGTCGGGCCCATGCTGTGGGGAGCAGCGCTGTAGGGCGAGCCTGGCATGGGGCCACGAGTAACGGCGGGTACAGTCTGCGTCTCGTTGACTGTGGACTCGGGGTACATGTTCTTTGGCGGGCGGATGTGCCGTAGCTGCGCATCGTTGGTCGGCTGTGGGAGGTTGTTCGAATTTGAGCGCGAGTAGTAGCTGATCAGGTGGAGGTGCTGGCCGCTGGATGTGGTGATGCTGAAGGACTGCTTCATGAGGCCGTCTGGCTTGTAGCGGTAGCCGTCGGGGCCCTCGCCTTCGGAGTCGCCATTTGCTGAGCCGTCGGGCGACTTTCCACTTGCGCGCTTGACCACGGGTGCTGTGGGTAGTGCGCTGCCTCCTCGCTTGCCCTCCATCTCGCGATATGTGAGGAAGCTACCGGACACTCGGCTGGCACTCCACGACTTTCCGTCAGTCCAGCGCCTCATACCAGCTTCCCGCTCATCCCAGACAAATACTGAGCCGGACTTGATCTGTTGGCGCTCCTTCTCCGAGAGGCGGCGCTGCACCCGCGGCAATATGCCAATCCGGCACGCCTCGAACAGGATGATGGCATCGTTGGGCGTGCGGACGTGGCCGTGGTAGGTCTCCATGGTGTTGAAGTGGTGTGAAAATGGGGGGTGAGAATTGTGGGAGATCACTCCTTCATGAGTGACTGCTTATTGCGTTAGTGGGTTGCGACTTGGCAGGAAGCTGTAGCGGAAGGCACGACCCCAAGGAAAGTGCGATGATGCCCCTGTTGGGACGTGGTTTGTCTAACGCACTACGGGAATAGTCGAGGGACCACAGCAGAGAAAACCACACACATACATGGAAGGCTGATTCAGTCACGAGGCGACGACAAACTCGCAAGACTTATTCGTCGGTAGAACAATGTTGGTCGCCGGAATGCTGGCGGAGATCGGTGGGAGGGCAAAAGTGAGCAAAAGCTATCAGCGATGGGCCGGCTTCATGTACTTACTCTGACCTGCAGCGTGAGCGGAGCCTGGCATCCTGGAATGTCTTTGGGTCTTCTCGGCGCTGGGGTCTTGATCGTCTTCGCCCAGACCTGGAGTGGCGTTTGATAGCGAGATGCCACCAGTCCCACAAGCAGCCGAAGCTTTATTTGGACGCCGTTGGCTGCCCGCCGGGCGCCGTCCTGGCTGTGCAACCCCAGAGTATTTACGTCCTGCGTGGAGCGCCTCGATCCTGCATGCTCACAGGTTTCCATCTCGCGGTCTTCACATCTCCTCAAAGACTCGAAAGCAGCACTTTGTCCGCAATCAGCCCATGTCTGCACTGGCGCCGAGTCCGCCGCGCCCTCAGCGGCATCATCCCCTCCAGCGAAGCTTTCTACCTTAAATTGGCACTAATCAACCTAAACCCAAAATTCTAAATTTCTATCAATGACAAGCCTTCCAGCCGCTTGCTAGGTCCACTCCGGCCCTGGTCCTGACACCTTCCAAGGCTCCACGGCGTACGCCTTTGGCTCCGTCAATCCGTCTTGTGATCCTTGGCCACCTTGCCCCTCTGGACGAGCAAACGCTGCGTGCCGCGAGGATCATTTCACCAAGACTGGCCAAGGCGTCCCAGCAATCTGTGACCGCGCAAACATCTCGTGCTGGTGCGGCTTCAGCAGAATTGTGGGATGTCATGGCATTGCTTGGCTTCCCGTGGTCGTGTTCCGAAGGTGCTCTCGGCGTCCTTCGCATCCTTGGACACGGACAAAATCAGCTCGGCGGTGCGGCTGACGTTGGAGCAGCGTCTATGTTGGACATTCGCAAAGGATCCCATACAGACAGCAAATAGCTCCAACGCCCTTAGACAGTGCACCGCCTCGCCATGCCCACTCGCACGAAGCAACACCCGTCGGGGACGTTGTGGTGTACGTGGAACATGTTCTACCTTTGTCCAAGCACGTCGGTCCTACATTCCTTGGAAAGGCGTCCGCTCGACTCCACACTAACGTAATCGGCCACTTGTTATTTCTCAGCCATTCGCTTAGGGGCTCGGCGTCATGATAGATCAAGCTTGGTGTCTTTGGATTAAGCTTACTCCGTACCACGAGATCCGATTTACCCACGCTGACGGTATGACAGGCCCGATGCAGTGCCGTTAACGGAAGTACCTCTGCTCAGGAGTCTTGTCGTTCTTGTTTCCAAGCCGTTTGTCTAGTGAGCCTTTGCCGCAGCGTTCCATGCTGCCTTGGTTGCCTGAAGTTGGAGTCTCTCGTGCGACACTGCGCTGCCGTCTCCCGTGTTGGCTGCATACCTTCAGCCAGTCATCCCCTCAACATGCGATGCGTCGTTAGAAGATGCCCAAGGCAGTATGGCAGTGGCGCCACCCCAACGCCATAATTCCGAGGCGTCGCAAAAGCCTGGCGTCTCAGGCTACTCCATGGGAGACAAAGACCCAGTTTACTTTATTGGCGCAGGTCACAAGCTAAACACGAAAGCTGTTCCGCGGGCAGGCCAAGGCGAACATCAACGGTTACTCGGATAGCGCAATAATACAGGAGACTCGGTGAGATGGAAGGCCGCGTCAGCGACGAGCTTTCCAGGCAGTCATATTCACCTCAAGTCAGCACTGCCGTTGGGATCACTGGGATCACCATGCCATCCCCAGCGTGACACGAGATGCCAATCGCCACATTGATGTCAAAAACATCTGTCACACAAAATGATTTCTCAAAATCCAGATACTGCAACTGCGTAGATAATAAGATGTGCCGCGTGCTCGGCCAGCTCGCTTACACCTGTAAGGTGCCGATAAGGTTGCGAGCAAGTTAAGCATAATTCCTGGCCCGTTGCTGACCCCGGAGTCCCCGCTATCCCTCCAGGGCTGCTCCAGAACCAGCCACGGCGCGACTCTAATCGCAATCCCGCCTCCAGATCCGGAGCTGACCATGTTCCATGCTCACACGCAAACAACCAAGTAAGACGAGCGCGAGACTTTTACCAAGATTTTCAATCATGCATTGAGAGGTTTTAATCCCCCGTCCAAAAAAACCCCGAAGAAGCGACTAGGGCATGCCAAGCTGCGCTGGTTTGCAGTAGCGCCCGGGAAATCCCCTCCCCCTCAATGCTGCTGAAGAAAATCGACCGATGGCGCATCGTCCAATAACCCGGACTTGACATCCGACGCCAGTACCCCCGGCTTGGTCTTCTAAACCTGCCCTCAGGTCAGCATCTCATTTATCCTACCGTGCGGGAGGTTCCCAGACTAATGCCGACCGATTCCCGGGTTTGCGCACTGGTGCGAGATTAATTGCCTTGCTTCGCTACCGTGCCAAGCGCGTTTATATTGACAGGAAGATTGCTGGAGAAGGGTGAAACGTTCTAGAAGTGGCGTTGCATTGCATCGTCGGAAGTGGTGGTAGGACATTGCGTGCTCATGCTGCAACAAACTCCTAATTCTTACTACTTCAATCTGGAAACCGTGTCTTCTACCGCGCCGTAACTCCACGCCGCAGCCAGTCCGCCCCACCCCAACACCTCCAACTCTCGCGGAATTTAGATTCCATTTCCATGTAATTCCCGGGCTCCGACGCTGCGCCACCGGCACCAATATGGCACGGAGACATTGTTGCACCGATATATTGGTGTTATGCTTAGTGGATGGATTAGTTGTGTGACCCGCACAAGTTACTTCTGCTATATATCGCTCGCAAATGAGATGGAAAATTCCCCTGTCTGAGTGTTTGTAGTTTACAGCATTCAATTTCTAGGTGTAAGATGTTAGCGAAATGTAGTCTTTGTGAATATTCCAGGTGCTGTATGACTTGTATGTCGTGATCATTCCTACACTGTATCAAAACGGCATACTGGATTATATCTCGGTTCGAAAAGACATCTTAGAAAGTCTGAGACTGACGTTTCAAGTCTGATCAAAGCCATGCAAACAATCCACTCCCATGGCCGATTCCCCCAATCCCAAACCATCCCCTCGCCTGTACCTCCTCTCCCAATCTACCCAAACGTCGCCGTCCAAGGCTCATACCCCTCCTCCCTCATTATCCTCTCAATCTGCCCCCTCCTAACCCCAACACCCCCACATAACTCGCAATGCCCACAACACTCATGCACGCGCACGACTCTCTCGCTACACCACCCCTTCGCCTCACACGCGAGTTCCAGCTTGCTTTCCCAGGAAATATATGCGTCTAGACGTTCGAGCGTGCCCATGTCGCATTTCACATCGATAAGACGGTCGCACACGGCTTGGTGTGTGATGATCGGCGTCTGCTCGCCTCGGCGTCTCGCGCTCGCAAAACGGCAGCGCGAGCGTGAATGCGTGCCGCATGACGCCGACGCATATGGCGCCGACGCATATGGCGCCGACGAGTGTGCCGACGCCGGGCGGGGCAAGGAGGTTGGCGTGCGGGACGCGGAAGGAGGTGAAGCGTGTGTGGGGTCGTTGGTGGATTTGTAGCATGAGAGGGCGGGGTGGGAGACGATGGTGTATGCGGAGGGGGGGTTGGCGCACACGAGACAGGATAGGTCAGCGCCGCGCGCGTCCCAGCCGCTGGAGTTCGTTGTCCAGAGCTGGAGGTGGTTAGGGATGGTTTGTGGGTGTGAGTGAAGGAGGTTTGCATATTTTTTCCCCGTTGACGATCCACTCATCGCCCTCTCTGTATGCGGTTGTTTGTAAGCCTGGTGCTCCATTCTCCAGCCAATTCGCTGTACAGACAGGCTCGCTGTGCATGAAGCTTGACAGCATCTCACCTTCTTGCTTCAAGAAAGGCGTGAGGAATTTCTCGTGCTGTGCTTCGCTGCCGGCAAGTATTAGTGGAGTAAGGCCAGTCCAGTGCCTAGAATGGTGATTGCTGTGCTGGGTTCTACGGCATGAAATTCCTCAACAACGATTGCGGCTTTCGCGAAGCTGTCTCTGCTCTGAAGAGAGATTGAAGTCGTCGACACGAACACCAAAGCCAACGAGGAAGAGATTTGCGGCTCATGTTGTCAATGTTTCTCCAAATGAGGTAGGTTGTGTAGCTTGGAAGGTTGTATATCAATTCGATTTTCTTAGCCATGGCTGACTACCGTAAACCCGATATGTCTCTCGACATGGAGTGTACGCGATCTTCGAGTTCCCTCTTCTTCCTCTCCAACTGCTTCATTTCCTCTTCCTCCCGCCTTAGATCTTCCTCGCTAAGCACAGGAGCTTCTGGCTGTTCTTCCTCGGCATCCTCAATCTCATCCAGGAAGTCGCGATTGCGGTTCAATCGGCTGAACTCGCTAGTCTGCTGTTCAAGGCGTTCTTCGTAGTAGTCTATCGAGGCAGTGACTTGTGCGTGTCGTTGACGCATGGCTGCGATCTTTTCTTGTGCGCCTGGAATGGGGCTGGTTGTGGTTAGTTTGAGAAGTTCATGGAGGTACCTGAGCCCATACTATACTCCCAGTAGCTTCTCGGCTCCTTCTAGAAGCGACTCGACATCCACCTCGTTCTTGTTGTTGCCGTCGTATTTTCGGTAGCCCAGACCTGACCCTGCTCCACCACCCCCACCCTGTCGTATCCTCTCGACCAGGTTGTTGCCGAGAACAGCTGCTACTGCCGTGTTCCTTCTTGGTGCGCGGACAGCATTTGCCCCGCCTCCGGAAATGCTTGCGCCGGCTCCATTGGCGTTGAAGATTGTGTTTCGCCTATTAGCGGATGCTGACGGGTCGGTATGCTTGGGCGCAGCTGGCGGCGGAGGAACTGAGAAGAGAGCGCGTTCATGAGGTTCCGTATCTCTAATCAGGCTCGTGATATCATGGTTTTGAAGCAGCGCGTTTGTGAATATCTTGGGTGGAGCGAAGCTATCCTGTCAGTCGTGATATTGAGTGAGTTTGATATACATACTTCAATTCCGCGATTGACGCCGCGCAGAACGATATCTGCTCTAAATGCGCATCCAAAAGTGACATGGCAGACATTTATCATGGTATGTCGTGTTTCACGCTATGTGGGTTGTGTCGTCCTGTTGGTGATATGACGCGGGGGTAAACACGGCGGCCCGGCGATACTTTCCTCCGCCGACGTTCGTAGCAGCTGTACCTGGAGCTCCCACCTCACCACATCAACCAACAACCGCCCGCCTACCACCACCATCCCCACGTGACTTCCTTTCTTATTGTCGCCGTCACACATTCAAACACCATGGCGGACAGTATGGAAGGAGTAGTCGCGACCGTCGACGAGCCTAAAACCGAGGAGAAGGCAATTGAGGGTAAGTCACGCACCTCGACCACGCATCATGCCGTTTACTTCGAGATGTCCCTGCGCCAACTGCACGACGTCATGGCCGGTCCGCAAGATGTGCCCGAGTCACATGATGGCGACGGACCTGGCGTGCTGCAAGTATCTGTATCAGCGGGCTGACCCAACGACGGTAGACATCCGGGGCAACTTTGTCCTGCTCGAGCGCGCTGTAGCACAGTTCGACACACGCTTCACTCTCCGCGCCCTCCGCTCAATATCATCTCTCCGCAAAAGGCTCACCGACCGCGTACTATGCTCCGTCATCATTCTCACATATTCGCCCAACAACGCCACGGCACGGACGTTTATCGAGTTCATTGGCATGGACGGCGAGGCGATCCAGAGCGTTGTATCACAGTACAAGGAGGAGGTGCAACTTAACAAGAACAGCACCAAGGAGCCACTGCCAGAGGTTGACGTATACATAGCCATCCTCATCCAGGTACGTTTGTCAGCAGGCGGCATCGATTCGTGCTAATTATTGCAGGTGTATCTGTACGACCAAAAGGACTTTGAGGAGGGCGCCGAGTTCTCGGAGAAGCTGGTGGACAAGATTCGGGAGCTGAACAGGCGGACGCTGGACTCGCTCGCCGCAAAGGCATACTTCTACTTTTCGCTCTTCCATGAGGAAATGGACCCCAAGCCGCCATCCAAGCAGTCGCCCGTCATCAACATTCGCGGAAAGCTGCTCGCGGCTCTGAGAAGTGCCGTGTTGAGGAAAGACTCGGATACCCAGGCATCCGTCACCACGCTGCTCCTCCGCAACTACATCTCGACCGCCGACATCACGCAAGCCGATCTTCTTGTCGCGCAAACACAGTTCCCCCCGAACGCCCCCAATAACCAGGTTGCGAGGTACCTTTTCTACCTCGGAAGGATACGCGCGATCCAGCTGTCGTACACCGAAGCACACGAGCATCTCGTCAGCGCCACCCGCAAGTCGCCCTCCGCACACGTCGCGACTGGCTTCTACCAGGCCTCGATGAAGCTGCTGATTGTTGTTGAGCTGCTCATGGGCGACATTCCCGAACGCGATGTCTTCAGCCAGCCCCGCCTCGAGCGCGCCCTGGAGCCCTACTTTCGCCTTGTCCGAGCTGTCCGCGTCGGCGACCTTCAGGGATTCTTGAAGGTCGTTCAGATGCACTCCACGACCTTCCAGCAGGACGGTACCTACACGCTGATCCTCCGCCTGCGACAAAACGTCATCAAAACCGGCATCCGCATGCTCTCCCTGTCGTACTCGCGCATCTCCCTCCGTGACATCTGCATCCGCCTTGGACTCGAGAGCGAAGAGTCGGCCGAGTACATTGTGGCAAAGGCCATCCGCGATGGTGTAATAGAGGCATCAATCGATCACGAGAAGGGCTTCATGCAGACCAAGGTGGCTGGAGATATCTACGCGACCCGCGAGCCGGGCGAGGCATTCCACGAGCGTATCCGAGCATGCCTGACCCTGCATGACGAGTGCGTCAGAGCAATGCGCTACCCCATGAACCAGCACCGCCTGGAGCTGAAGAACGCGCAGGAGGCTCGGGAACGCGAGCGCGAACTAGCCAAGGAGATTCAGGAGGGTGACATTGACGACGACGATGCAGGCGGCGACTTTGAGGGCTTGTAGAGTGCTTGGGTGGCTAGAAGCTGTTTCTCTTCGACATGTACGATAGCTGCTTCAGAAGGGCATTGATAGAGTAGCCTGGTAATGAGTAGAAGCAGCATCTATGAATAACAGCATGAACCTAATCATCATTCTTGATTGCTGCCGTGGAGTGATGTGAATGTTTACTGAAGCCCACAAACGTCATCATTCGAGTTTAGCCCAAAGCAGCAATATCCGTGAACTAGCCGCCGCAGCTCCCCTCGCCCATGATTGCTCCCCGCAACCGCGTCAACAGATAACATTCTCAAACCGGGCAAGGGTACCAAACATGCTACTCCCATACCACAATGTATGTTGACATTGAGTGCATAACCAAGTACCTTCTCAGAGCTGACATGTTCCAGGATTGACGTATCCCGGCGTCTACGCCGCGCCATCCTTCTCAATGACCTCCTTCTCGTCAAGCGCATCATCCAGAACAACCCGCAAATACTGCGCAACCCAGATTTCGAGGACAAAAGCAATACAAGCCTGCATCTGGCCGCAAGACATGGCTTCACGCAAATTGCCGTATGAACTTACCATGAAAATAAGGAGTACGAGCTAATATCCCCAGGAATTCCTCATCGACCTCGGCCACGAATCCGATATGATCAGCCGCAACAACGACCTCGAAACGCCCTTGATGCTCGCCGCCGCCGCCGGAAAAGAAGAAACCGGCGTGACCCTCGCAAAGCGCTTTCCAGAATGCATTCCGTGGGCAGATAAACACGGGCTCGACGCCGTATATCCCCCTCCACCCCATCATCCCACCCCCATGATTACTAACACACACATCCCAGCTCATGCTTTCATGCAAATCCGGCTTCGGCACGCTCCACCTGATCCCCACGCTCATCCTACACGGCCCCTCCACGCTCTCTGCCTCGGACAACAACGGCAACACCGCACTACACCACGCCTCAGCCGCCGGCGAACTCAAAGCCCTGCGCATGCTCCTGCAATACGGCGCGAACCCGCTCGCTTGCAACGTGTACAGCTGGACCCCGCTGCACTACAGCGCGACGGTGGCGGCGGAGAGTTACTTCAAGAGTCTGATCATCGAGAGCGAGAAGAGTAAGGCGGAGGTCAAGCGGGAGCGGGCGGAGAGGGAGAGGAGGGGGAGGGCGGGCGTTAGGATCGTCACGGGGGATGATGAGGGGAGTGGGAGTCAGGGGAATGGCATGGAGTGGAGTCCTGTGGAGAGGAGGAGGGCGATGACGC
>Ga0265780_10006212_pt1 | contig 14882 bp, 17 predicted proteins | sample P1T30metagenome_FD_192432 | JGI IMG/M metagenome (GOLD analysis project Ga0265780, IMG submission 192432) | Plant litter microbial communities from East Loma Ridge, Irvine, California - P1 T30 | ecosystem: Environmental > Terrestrial > Plant litter > Unclassified | place: USA: California... | reverse complement strand
TATAGAACGCATCAGAATCAGCGATTACAAACTTGGCACGTTGGGCCGGTTCAATGACTCCATTAACGCTTGGATACATGCATGGAGAGTCTCCTCAAGTTCTTCCCTTTCATCTACACCGACGGCCATTTGTAGGACATCCACCTCTCCAATGTGCGGTTCCAATTGCCACTTCCTAATTGAAAATGCACGAAGGTATCGAGATACTGTTTCCAGACAGGGTCTCGCCCAATCATATATCCTAGCTCCTCAAACGTAAAGGCCGCATCCGGATTGACAATGCACAAAGTCTCAGGGTGCAATCGAACCTGTAGCTCAACTTCTACAATGTCGCTAATCATTGCATCCGCTTGACCCTCGATGACCGCTTGGTAAACTGCATTGTTGTCCTGCACCAACACTATCGTAGCTGACTTCAGATTCGCTCGGTCAAAAGCCTCATTGGTACCTCCGGGATTGACAGCGACCTTGACACCAGCCACATCAATGGCTGCCAGTGAGGAGAACCTAGCAAGATCTGCACAGCGCACACAGGCCGCTTTTCCCACACGCTGTATAGCAGTGGAAAAGAAGGCTCGTTGTGCGCGAGTCAGCGTGATGCTAACGCCGCTCATAGTTATGTCAAATTTTCCAGCGACTGTGTCGGCAGTCAAGTTCGCCCAGCTAGTGGGGATGAACTCGATGGGTTGGGCGAGTGAAAGAGAGTTCGACAAGGCCTGCGCGAGATCGATATCCGCGCCGATGTAAGTCGTGTTTAAGGCTGGCGTGGCGGGCAGAGCTGTTCGGTTGGACACCTTATACGAGAACGGCTTATAATCACCAGTTGTGCCGACTCTCAGGTAGCCACGAGACTGGATTTTGTCTAGATTTGAGGTCGCGTTTCCACATGGGGGCCAACTTGGTACTGAGTAGCTGTTGACAAGTCAGTCCATCAATGTGCAAAACCTGGTCTTCGTTCTGCAATGTTACCTTGAAGACAATCTTGTAATGTCATGCTCGCTCTCCGTTCTAGATACAGAGGAGGCACTAATGAGCGGACTTAAAAACAGGCAAACTGCCGCAAAAGTCGACGCTTTGTTCATCATGGCAACTGCGACTGGGGCATTTGGGCCTGAAGCCGGGATCTAGGTACTACTTATGCTGTTTCGGTCCAATGCTCGGCTCGGCACAACACCCGGCTTGATCTAAGAAATTCGAAATTTCAGTCATCCAAGGAATGGTACCGTCTTGTTAGTATTATGGAATGAAGCTCTCGCGCGCTCCACCGCATGCGCAAAGTATCAAATGTAACCTATGGATTGGTCATTGCAAGTATGTCATTAGTCTCGGCATGGCCTGATAGAAAGTAATAAGTGACGTCATCGTTCACACTGCAGGACTGCGTCCCAAGGTCGGGCCGAACGCGCCTCTAGACTCCGGTGGCAGCCTGTAAACTGTGACCTTCGGGCCAGAGACTATGACGGCAGCCTAGTCAGTGTTCCTACTATCTCTCGATTTGTCGTTAGCAAGTACTTAACTTGTGACGCTCGGTTAGCTCACATCGTGCATCTCTCTTCGCCCGCAAAGAGCCGACTTGAGTCTTCTCAAGCTCTCGACGAAGATTCTCCATCTCTAGCAGCTGCTCGTTTGGAATTGCAGCATCGTGCTGGTAATTTTCCGGCTTGCTGTGTGCGGTGTTGCAAAAGTTAAGCCTCATTTGGGCAATGAGGTCGGTATACAGCTTAAACTGGTGATCCGCGATGGTCTTTTTTCTCTATCAGAAATTGAATATCATTATCAAGGTGCAATCAGTGGTTTCCTGAGTGATGATGAAGTAAACGAAATACGACGACTAAAAAATGGAGAAGTGGCTTTGTGGAGGAAGCATGTTTGTTTGTCTGGTTGGCTGCATCAGGATAAGCCAACTCCCTTCTACGACCATTAGAACTTTCGTATCTCTTTCATGCTTAATCTCTCATCGAATCAAATTCGTTTTTTTTGATTTGTTTCACGACTCCCGTGAGCTACTTTGCTTTCTTCATTGTTTGGACAAGTGGATTTGGCTGAGTCTTATTCTAGCCGCAAGATTGTGCGCCTCTTCTTACTCCATACAAGGCGTATAACAGCGTCCCGTGTCTCATCATCCAGGTTTTCCAGCACCAGAACAGACTTTTCTGCACTAACCGGATGCTGAATGGTCTGGAAGCTGGACGAAGCCGACAATGTATTAGAGGAAAGAAGTTCCATCTCCCGATCTCCAAGAGTAGAGACTAACGACGGTATCATATGAAGATCTCTTGGTGATGACGGAGCTTTCCTGAATGTGCCGTTGGCAAGACCTGACACGCATTCCTGTAACGGATTGATGGCGACACGAGAGGCAGATTCTAAGCTGGTGGCGAGCATACTGTCCTCCACACAACCACTGAACATATCAGGCCAATTGAGAATGTGATCGTTACCATTCATTGCCCCGTTCACGTCTATGTGGTCGAAATACTAGGCCCGGGTGGGGTAACAGTGGTGCTGGACACTTCAGGGAATTGACTGCCACTGTTGGTAACGACCGCTTCGGTCCGGACAGGTGATATTTCTGAGCGCTTTGCGGAGGGATATGAGTCGATCGACTGTATGTCACCGGCTGCTGGAGTGGACTTCCTCGAATGCTGATCGAAGGAAGTATACCTGAGGTGAAATAAGCTAAAATCATGAAATTGGCGCAGCATTGGACTCACCTGTTGCTTAGACTGAGCGGGCTACGATTTAGGAAATATAGATGTAAGATCTGCGACCAATTGTTCCCCAGTTCAGAGACGGCGGCTCGGAGACGCTGATCCTACAAGACGTCAGTCATCATCACTGCAGCGACTTTCTCAACCAACCTCTCCTAATGACCAAGATGTAGTGCCGCTAATTTTTGGATTTAATGCATTGCACCAGCGCTTCTGACATTCTTCGAATTTTTGTTAGCATGGATGTGTGGCTATCTTCTCCCGAAGGCTACGCACGGTCTGGATTGCGAGTCTCCACAACCTCCGTGACGAGAGCCCATCTTTGACCGAATCGTTCCACAGCTACACGAAGGCGTTCGTCTTCGTCCCAGCTCCACATGCCTCTGTTGAAGTCATCCTTGATCTTAATCCATCGCCTGTGACTGTCCTTGTTCGTACGGCCGGAAAGGTGGGCAGAAATATTTACCCAATTGATCAGTTCCTCACCTGTGTTGGCGGCTGTCAATACTGAATGAGTCTGTGTGCAATCGTGAGTGAGACCTATACCTGAATCGGCAACGAGCGCTCGTAACCTGGAATCTTCATCAGCAGTCCACCTCTTTGCTACACTTCGCCTAATAGCCCTTCTGTTTCTTGGGTGTTGGTCCATAGCGCTAGCTCAGCCCTTCTATGACGAAGGGGGCACAAGAGAAGAAACATTGAAGCAAGATAAAGTATTCAACGCCCAATTACGTTGACAAGCGTACCTGCGTTGATATAGTTGTTTCAAGACACTAAGATGCAGGAGCTTGTAGCTTGTTCACGGTTCCGGACGTGATTGAGTTACACCCCAGCAGTACAATCGTGGGGAACCCTGTAACCCAATTTGGGATGCATGCACTAGCAATGGATTCGAGATCTACGTTCCTAGCGCTCGCGATCTTACAAAATTTCGTAGGCGGAGCACCTGGGGTTCTTTGTGGGTGGGGTGATTCTTAGACGCTAGACCAAAACGTGTGCGGCCCGAATTGCAACCCCAGTTTCAGTCTTGTGCATTTCCCATCGCAAACTTTTACCGACATCGTTATTACCTTCTTCAAATTTTTAAACTTTGGTAGCGTTGTGGGCGAGTAGCCGCTGTCAAAGGTTAGTAACTAAGCGGTGCTTTGCCAGATGAGTGACTGAGCAGTACCTGGCGAAATGAATAGCTGGGTAGTACCTTGCCAAACGAGCAACCGGGGAGCACCTTACACGACGAGAAGTTGAGACTCGCCCGATGAAGTCTTTTTAGTCAGCTTGCAAGAGTGTACCAAAATCAGTATCAAATCGAAAATTATGTCCAGACTTCTAGTACTGTAGCTGTATGAAACAAAGTAGCAGTCTATGGCAGCAATTTTTAGATTCCTGGCCTTTTAAAACTTTCGCGTGATGTGTAGACTACACCAAGGATGGCTTGCACCACCACACGATGCAAATCGTAGTTACCCGGCGGGTAAGTGACACGATCTTGAATCGCACCGTCGCCTTATGCGGTATCTTCGCCGCGTTTCCTATAAGCAATACGCTATCCCTTTTCGTAGATCGTACAGCCAACAGAGGACTCATCGGCGTGGGTTAAGCCTTTTGCTGCACTCTTAATGAAAGGCGGAGGCCAAACCACCGTTCTCAGCACGTCCACGAATTCTCTGCTCAACGACAGCGGCTTTTTCCGTGCATTTGAAATTCACTTGCCACGGTTCTAAGAGATCATAGCGATGCTGTTACTCTGATGCCTTCACGGCGCGGGGTCAAACCAGCAAATCTTCGAAATGCAAACAGCCAAACTTCGCGCATGCCTCGGGAAAGACTATGAGTTCATCTACGTAGATGCCCCAATCGCCTCAAATGCAGGGCCGGGCATGCTTCCCATGTTCGCTGGCGCTGGACCATACTACTCGTGGTTCAATGTTTCCGAGCAGAAGCGTGAGGAGGAGATCATGCATATTCACGGACTCATTCGTGCAGCCATCACAACAATAGAGGCAGGTGGTGAGGCCGGCGCCAAAGCGAGGGAAGTAAGCGGTATCATGGCATTTTCTCAAGGAGCGATTGTTGCTACAATGCTTCTGCCGCAACAACAGGCCGGCACGCTTCAAAGGTTACCCAAACTCAAATATGGCATTTTAATCTGCGCCGACTACTCGAATGCGTTGATGACTTGTGTCAAAATACCATCGGCACAGCGGGGCGATAGAGGATCGCCTGAGCAAGCTCGGTTGAACTTCCCCTCAGTTCACTTGCATGGAACCATCGACCCTCACGAACGGAAAAGTCGAAAGTTGATCGACAATCATTTCCATCGTTCATCATGTAAAGTCATGTGGTTCAATGGCTCTCATCAGTGCCCGAATGCACAAAGCGACTGCCAGAAAGCATCGGATCTCATCTCATCGTTGGAAGGTTCGCCGACTGGTTTGGATGAACAGGATGTGAAAATATTCAAAAGTCGATATGACAATCGTCAAGGAGAACTGGCGGTGGACTCGCCAATTCGGTGACCTTTTCGCACGGGTCAAGGTTGCAGTCCTATATTCATTCCAGACTTTTGCCGGTGCTCGAGATCAATTGTGGGGACATGGATTTCATGTTTTATATAACAATGAATATGTTGTGACTGAAGTAAAAATGGCGTTACAGCATTAGGAATGGAGAGCCACACAACCTAGGCTAAAGGATGCTGTGAGACGCTGTTGGAAGCATACAAAACGATCTGTAGATTATAGAGTATCTACCGCGAGAACACCAAATAAGGAATCTCATTCCTTCAATGGCGAATACCTATGTGTTTGTCGAGAACTTAGCTTTCAAGAGGAGTGCAGTATGCTGTCCGAGCGCAAGAAGACAAGGACCCCAAAATATCAATCACAGTGATTTCACAACCCAATCGCTGCTTGAACCAGTTCCTCAACTCAATAGATACAAGCGAGTCGACTCCCCGAGAGCTGAAAGGCTCAGTCACATTAAGCGAGCTGGCAGCTTTCATCAAAAAGCCAAACAAAGTTTTCCCGATTTCTGTCGCGATGTAGGTGACGGAGTCGTCGCTGTCCAAGATGGAGACGTCGACGGCCACCTCTGCGAGGAATTGTCGAACCTCGTCATTCCCTGACGAGGGGTCATTGCCGCGTTGATTCTCCACATTGAGGTAGAGCGCCATCCGTGGATCGTTTCTCCAGACAGTGCGCTTATAAGGCGCTGAGAGCGGCTGTGTCGAGCGTAGCCCGATAGCAAGCTGACACTTCTCAATTGCAGTTGGTGCTCCCCGCTTGATCATCAAATGCAGCGAGTCCAGCAGGTCTTGCTCATAAAGCACATGAGTCGAGGTGGTGCGGAAGTTCTCCAGCACATGGGCGTTACGGCTGACATATCCAATGTCTTCCATGATACCAATGTCGACCGTGGAAGCTGCTAGACCCATGTTTCGGCGGAATTCGGCGAAAGAATCAAGGAACGAATTACCTGCAGCATAGTTCGCTTGACCCCATTGTCCGACAAGCCCACTCCAGCTGCTAAAGAGTAGGAAGAAATCCAAGTCCAGACCAATATTCAGGGAGGCGTTGTGAAGATTCCAAGTCCCTTGTACCTTCGGCTGAGTTACAGTTTGCCAGTTTTCGTATGTCATCGAGGGAAAAGCAGTATCCTATCATGATATATTAGCAGTCTAAGATATTCTTAGCATGCGAGCAAACTTACGTGAAGAACCATTGAGGCTTGCAAAATTCCAGCAAGAGGTTTAGTTGCAGCAAGCATCGATTTCCTGACATCTAAGTCGTTGACAACGCTTCCTTGAACCATGGCTGCTTTGCAACCTAGTGCTTGCAGTTCGGCGATGAAGCCACTGTACGTTTCGACGACTCCAGCTGACCGAGAGAGAAAGATGACTGTTGAGTTTGTCAACAACCTGAAGAATCTATCGGTCAGAAAACGACTTACGCTCAGTAGCACCAGCCTCAGCCATCCATACCGCAATCGCTTGCCCAAGAGCGAATGAAACTTTTTGGGCCGGATCAGCTTATCTCCTGACTAGCGCAGTGTTTCAACACATACTTGTCGCTCTTTCTGACGTGCTCGGCCGCCGGATATTCTCTTTGCAGCACTAGTGCTTTTCACCGGCGGCACGATCATTTGCTGCCTCGCAAGCGACTTCCGCGTACCCCTCACAGGTCGTACTGTCCAGGGTATTGGAGGTGGAGGGATCATTGTGATGAATCTGATCATCATGACCGACGTGATTCCACTGCGCCTTCGACCTAAGTACAACGGCGTCTCACAGGTGGCTTGGGCACTGGGGACAATCATAGGCCCAATCATCGGTGGTGTCATTGCCGACAAAACAACTTGGCGCTGGATGTTTGTTTTAAACTTCCCATTCTGTGGTATCGGGCTGTTGATGGTTCCGCGAGTCTGTGAGAGTAGGTCTCGCCGACTTTGACTGGCTCGGCTCCTGCCTCTTCATCGCGAGCAGTACTTCTCTGCTAATCGGACTTTCTTGGGGAGGGCACCAGTACCCATGGGATGGCTACAAGACACTCATACATCTGTGTCTTGGTGCTGGAGGCTTGTTAAGTACTGTACTGTGGGAGGTCTCCCTCTCCAAGGAACCATTTATTCGCAGAACCATCCTACGCGACCGATCGCTCATGACTGCTTATCTCTGCACCCTAATTCAGGGCCTGACTCTTTATGGGGCAATCTACTACCTAGCTTTGCTGCTTCTAAGTGTGCAGGCTCGACAGCCATTAAACACTGGCCTAGTCCTACTTCCAATTGGATGCGGCCTTGTACCAGCGAGTTCTCTATTTGGCCTGGCAATCTCGCGTTTAGGTAAATGGCGTTGGGCGGGGTGGGCGGGGTGGGCGTTGAACACGCTTGCTATTGGACTTCTCATCTTGCTGCGCACATCGACTTCCATTGTGGCCATGGTCTTTCTCCTCTTAACTCTTGGACTCGGACAAGGCGGACTTCTGGTTGGACATAATTTTGCTGTGCAGGCTTTGGCCACGGTCGAAGACGTAGCCAGCGCGACCGCGTTGTTTGCATTTATGCGCTGACTAGGCCTTTGCTTGGGTGTCGTGATTGGTGGCGCTGTCTTCCAAAATCGATTGGCTTTCTATCTATCACAAGCGGGCTTACCGGCTACCATCTCCACAAATGCAGAATCCTACATCACAGAGCTGGTATCTCTGCCTGCCACGTCTACACAACGGATAGCCGTGACACAGGCATCCTCCAACGCCTTTGCCTCACTGTTCCAGGTCATGGTTGGGATTAGTGGACTCGGCCTAATTCTCAGTCTGACGCTGCACAGCGCGTCTCTCGATAAGAAACTCACATCGGCCCACAAGATTCGATGATAGGACAAGAGCTCAAGAGGACTGGAAAGTGCGGCTCTTTTTTGTCCTTTCTTAGCGACAGCGAGCAGCATGGAGCTGATGTGTGACTCGGGGAAAGCAACGCGTGAAATGAGCTGGCAGACTCCTTCTCAAGGTACTTTTTCGATTTCTGCTCGAGGGCCCTTTTCCACTCCTCCAACTCAACACCCGAGGCCCGCCAGACACGGGCCTCACCTCCACGGCCTGAGGCGGTGTGCAAAGTCTCTCAAAGTGCGGGAGCGTAGGGCTGACGACGAAAGCATTGGCGCGCCTAGAAAGGGGGTGTGTATATAGGTTTTGGTGTTCCACGAATGTTCCGCCGACCCGTTCCGCCGATCTGATCGTTGTGACGATCCTCACAACGCGCCCCTGACTCGGGAAGCGAACTTTGGAAGCTTCGCAATCCAACTAGGTGCTCCATGGAAGCGACATCATCCATCTCATTTGTAATCCTATGTGAAACGAGCGGTTAGTATAGAGCAAAGTTTATTGCTAGAATCAAGCCATGTTCGTATGCCTGAATCTACACCGTATCGACGACAAGTCATACCAGGTAGTCGTGCGTCTGCCGCACGTGTAGGTGTCAATACAAGGCCTGGACTGCTCCCTGAATCTGTGGAATAGCATGGTGGCGTAGTTAGTGCGATATATGCAGTGGGTGACCACATACGACTGACGTGAGTGTGAACCCTATCTGCATCGACTTCGAGCTCGCGATTGCAGTATAAGATTAGGATTTCTCCGACTGCAAGTCACCACAATTATCCACACGAAGAATCTATCATGCACTTTACCACTCCTCTCGCCCTTTTGCTTGCCGGGCTCCCATTAGCCATCGCTACTTCGAAATGCGGTAATTTCGCCTCGCCCATCGAGGGCCTGACCCAAGGCGGCTACCGCCTCGCCCACGCTATCGACAGCAAAAACTACACGCTTCTTGACCAAGCCTTCACAGACGATGTCTACTATGACAGCTCTGCTCTAGCACCCTATGGTGGGGTGGCGAAGGGGAAGCAAGCGGCCATTGCAGCCATCAAGGGTGCATATTATAGCGAGGGCGTGAAAATGGAGCATCTCGTCACAAATCTCTTCGTGATGAAGATGCAGAGTGCGGAGCGGGCGAGGGTGGTAACTGAGTGAGTCTCCTTCCATAGGCCTCGAGAGCAATGATTGTCTATTAAGGAGAGCTGACGAGTTTGTAGCATCACTTGGTCACATTGGGATTCCGCGGCGTTGGGGGATATTCAGAAGACGTTCCGGTTCTATTACCAGTGTGACGATATTTGGGTTTGCCAGGGTGGAGGGTGGTCATTGAAGTACAGTGTTGTGAAGAATATGGGGCCCGGGGTGGAGGCTCCTTACAAGGCGCAGCTTCTCGGTTCGAAATGACAAGGAAGGGGATGGACGGCGGACGGCGCTGGGAGCTATGCGTAGAGGACAGCCATCACGAAAAATGAAATTGATGAATCTTGAAGGTCGCGGAGATGTACCCTTCCTTGGAATTGAGTTGTGGTGAATAGCCCGATTAGGAGTGTAACATGGCCGGTCACTCAGCTACAATCATTCTCAATAGGGATGCAGTGTATACCGTCACACCAGTCAAAATTGGATATTGACCGGGCACGAATTTTGGCATGTGAAAGTCACGCCCGATCCATATCGTATTCTAGTGTGAAGAGTTGAGTCGTACCTGCTCTACTTCTCATCTAACATGATTGGGCCAGCTTGTCGTCGCAACGTCTACAAACAGAGGCCATCGCGAGCAATTCAACCAAGATCAAACACTAACTACGCCTTCTTCTCCCCAACCTCGTGCGTCTCTGTAACGTTGGGGTCCTGCACAACTTTCGCCGTAGACGCGGCAAGTTCTTCGCGCCCTTCGTTCTCCGATTCGAACAAGAACGTCAGCTCCTCTAGCGTCTTTCCATAAGTCTCTGGAAATAGGAAATAGATAAAGACGACCTCAAAGGCGAGCCATGCCACATAGACAATGAGATACTTCCAGCCTAGATCGTCCAGTCCGATTGGGTTGACATTGGAGCCAAACAGACTGGCGGAGCGTCCGAACAGCTGGAACCAGGACAAGCCTTTCGTACGAACATAGTAAGGAAAGATCTCCACCATGTATACGTACGTTAAGGCATTGTAACCAATGCAGTACGCAGGCTTGTACAGGAATATCATGACGAGTACGGCATAGCCGCTGCCTTTGGAGCCTGTGATAAAATTTCTAGCCTGGGCGATCGTCCAAGCTGTGTAGACGGCCAAAAGTGAAGATGCGCACAAAAGATACATCCGACGGCGAGGGAATCGCGGTGTTATACCAGCGAGGATCAGTGCAACAAGAAATCCCCACGCCTCTGTGCCGACATTGTATCGCACTTGCTGGTGCGGGTCTGTGATTCCAATTTGTGTTAATATCTTCACAAGATATTGCGAGATAAGGTTGTTGCCACTGAACTGAGTAAAAAGACCTAGTGCTGCGCCAATCAAGGCTCGATGCCGCATGCCCTTGGTCTGGAACAGCTCTACCCATCCCCGCTTCCGAGACTCGTTTTCAAGCTCTAGAGCTTTGCGAATTTCCGCCATCTCGATATGCGGCAGCTCGCTAGAAGCGTCGCCTTCGGCGTGGTACTTGATCAAGATCTCAAGTGCTTCTTCGCTTCGATCTTTCGAGACGAGCCAACGTGGACTTTCAGGGACCGTGAAAGCAAAGAGGATTTGTATAACGGAAGGACCAGCCTGTAGGATCGAAGGCAGTCGCCAGCTCCAGTCGTTTGGGATGAGGACGGTCCGTACGACAATTCCCGCACCGAGGACAGCACCAATACCAAAGAAGGCGTTAAACATTGATCCTAGGAAAGCGCGTTCCTTCGGATGCCCAAGTTCACCAAGTAGCGCAGCGCCACCGATGATGGCGTAGACAATGCCGTGGCCGAGAATCATGCGCGCGACGATGAACATTGCGACTGGCTATATGTCAACATCAAATCACGAGCTTTCTCCATCTCAGCTTACTGTTCTGCGCAAGTCCTTGCAGCACGGCACCAACAATCATGACAGCAGAACCGAACACGATACTCATGCGTCGACCAAACCGATCTGAGAAGAGTGCTACAAAGGGGATTGCAGTGATGCCTCCAAGATTATAGCATGCGACAAGAAGTCCGAGTAGACCTCCTTTGGGATGGTTGAAGTAGTTTTTCCAGAATACCAGTGCTTGCATACCATTCATCATGCTGGAGTCGAAGCCGGAGGTTGATTCGATGAACAAGCAGAAAGGTACAAGAAGTAGGTAAAGCTGGCGGAGGTTGGGTTTGTTCCACCAACGCACGTGATCGTTGGCAACGATGCGCTCGACGATGCCATCAACGCCAACGACTGTGGGAGCCATGGTTTGCGATGTATCGGTGGAAGGTGTGAGGAGAGACTTTGATTCTGCGGTTATAGTGTGGGACTGGCCATTATTTTAAGCTTGGAGAAGGGAGAATCGTTGCAGGTCAAGAAGCTTGATCGGTAAAACCAACACCATGGTTACTCTCCGATACGAAGACGGTAAGTAGGTTTTGTTCTTCGCTCCTGGAACAACGAACCAGAGAAGCGTAGCATGGCGCTAAAAGCTTACGGCCTTTCTGTGTCAGCTTCCACAGACCCAATGAGCCAACAAGCGAGTCGATATTTGCGGTGTTGCGGATCCTTCGCGCATGCTTTTCATATACAGTTCTTGGCTATGCGAATCAGACTAGCACACCCAAAGGAGGCATTTCAACCGGTAAAAGTATGTCTAGACCAAAGCGGTCCCATGGTGCGATCGCTTATATCTCATGTTCTTCCAGCGCTGATCATGCCAGGATCAGACTGGCCAGCTGCGGGGAACCGCGATTTCTGTGAATACGAAATTCCCACGACTCACGATCGTTTGTTGCTTAATGTCCGCTCAGTCAGCGTGTCCAGCGCTCATGCCTACCTGATTGCAGCCAACTAGGCCAGAACCGCGCGACTGTAAAGCATCCAATTACTACCCAAATCAGGGGACATAAGATTTCCGCGTATCATGCACCAAGAACAGAAACTAAATACAAGTCAAAGGTATACAACATTCAGCATCGGATATGCCAAGCCTGTCCCAACACAGACCCAAAAGGTAGCAGCCTTTCAGGGTATTTCTCGAACGCTGGCTAGCATTATTTGCAGCTCAGATTGAGCTCTCACTGCTACTGTCGTCAATAAGACAGAAATTAGCTTCGGAACCGCTGTGATGATCATCGAAGGAATATCTTCGCTGCACAGAAGCATTGCGCAGTTGCTCTCAGCCCCAACAGTGATCAACTCACAAAACCTGGCTACCTTTGAGGAACAACGCCAGTTTGCATGATGGCGAAGCAAATATTCCTGTGCCTCGGTCGAACTGAAACACGCATCTCTCAAGGTCCTGGCAATCGTTCCGTTATGGCCAAAGGTATTATGTGAAGTTATTTTGAAGGCAAAATGAGGATCAAGATGCCCGCCAAACCGGCCGGGGAGCATAACGCCTTGGTGGGTCGATGATCGTGCAAAGCATATTACGGATGAGCTTTACACCGTTGTCGTACGACGTTTGGGGAAGAGAAGACGGGCGCGGCAGCGGGGCAGCCACTGTAGCGCGTGGCTATTAATAGTCATTCGCCTAGCCGAAGAGCATTATTTACGCTCCGTGCGTATTCCTCGCAGCTGAAAGTAACATTTTCGAAATTTAGGCTCTCTCGAAGCGTTCTGTTGCTGCAATACACGAATCTGACCCGCGCACTGTCCACATCAATGCGCGGATTACACTACATTTGCATTTCCAAGGGCTCAAAAACGACCAACAAGGACCGTGCAGCCAAAAAATCACGACATGTATTCGGTGCTACAGCCAGCCCACAGTGGAACAGCAAACATGCAGTGCAAACGTAGTGTAATCATTCCAAGTCACGAATTCCTCTCGTGCATAGAAGACGCGATTATCTACCCCAAGACTGATGTGAGTTATGCTGTTGGTGCACAGGGACTAGGGGATCGCCACTAGAGTATTGCCCTTCCGTACTCCTCGCATTTGGAGGTGGTGCGAAGGGTCCATGGCTCATTCCTGCCCCGGGCGTCCGCGAGGTGTCCATCTCGACTGGGGGCGGCGAGTACGGTTGATACTGTTGCTCGGAGTATCTTTTGTAGCCCTTGTGTGCCGTGGGATCTGGACTGGCCGGTGGAGGACTCGCACTCATGTAGCCAGACGTGTCCATTTCTGATGGAGGGGCGCCCGTTGAGAGGTATGATTGGTGCGGGTCCTTAGGAACATTAGAAGCCGAGTGAATGGTTGGCGAGCCATATCCTTCTTGAATCCATGCAGCTTCAGGAGCAGGATTTGTTGCTGTCGGTGGTGGGGTGCGGCTTCGCTTGCGGCGGAAGAAGAATATTGCGATGATCGCAATGAGAAGGATGGCAGCACCGCCGACAGCGACACCCGCAATGCCACCGCTACTGAGCCCGCTTGAATGTGGTGCTTCTACACCTTCATTCGAAGATCCAGACTGACCGCTTGTAGGTGCCGTCAAAGTCGGAAGCAGACTGCTCGCCACGGTGGTTGGTTTGCTATCGGTGACTCCAACCGCAGTCAAGTTATTATAAGCAGCGCAGTCACTGATAGGTACTGCCAGCGGACAGGTCGGATTCTGGCACAGACTAAGCAGCATGGGTGGATTGGCGGAAGTGGCTGGGGCACAACGAATGTTAAAACGAGTATTTAACGATGTTTCGATCGAGCCAGCATCTTGCGACGATACACCAAAGTGCTGAGCTGCCAGAGCAAGCTGGCTGATGAAGTAGCCTAGCTGGTTGTACTCCAGGTTCATGAACTTGTGTGCATACGCCAGACTGATTGGTCCGTTGTTGTTGGGCAGCGGTCGAGGCGGTAGGGTACATCCAAATGATCGGCTGAATGCGACGAAGAAGTTACTGAATAAATGACTGGGACATTCAAATTAGCAGGTTCCATTATAAACAGAGAGAAGACGCGCTTGAACCTACTATTGATTCGAAGTATTGGCCAAAACCAAAGTCTGCGAGTCGCCTCCTTCAAGAAAAGAAGCAAGCGGTGCAGAACCGCCCTGATCCATCCAGTTGATACCGATCGCGGCATTGTTCACGTTCGTAGAGGCTCTTGTTCCGTTGAAGTACGATATAAGGTCAATGTCGTTGCCTTTGAACCTTCCGGGCCGGAGAATGCCAGTCAGGTCCGACGATACGTTGGGTAGAGTAGAGCCCCCTTCGAATGCAAGGCATACTACGTTCTGCATGAACCTCAACTGCGACTCGCTACTGTTGGTTCCAAACCGTTGTTGTGCATAGTAATCACAGACGGAGGCGCTTTCTGGCCGCTGGGCACACACAGATGGAAAGAAGATAGACAGATAGGCAAACAAGATCAAACATCCAGATCGCGTCGGAATTGCCATTCTGAGGGCGTGTTTACAAGGCCGTGAACAGAGTTGGAAGGATTTTCAAGTACTGACGACCAGGGCTCCACGCAGGTGAATTGTACTGTCTCAAGCCCAGCTGTGCTAAGCCATCAAGTCCATCTGCAGTGGCAAAAGCGCTTTAAGTTTGCCAATACGACAGTGGCGGCCACCAACAACTAGGGGTTGCTGTTATTCGCGTGTTGCACAGCATATTGTTGGCTTCGACCCGCGGTGGCGGAACCCTAGCCATTCGCGTAACGATGTTGGCGCCTCAAGGCGTAGCCTTTCCTTGGTATTTTGGGGGCTGAAGA
>Ga0265780_10006211_pt1 | contig 14882 bp, 7 predicted proteins | sample P1T30metagenome_FD_192432 | JGI IMG/M metagenome (GOLD analysis project Ga0265780, IMG submission 192432) | Plant litter microbial communities from East Loma Ridge, Irvine, California - P1 T30 | ecosystem: Environmental > Terrestrial > Plant litter > Unclassified | place: USA: California... | reverse complement strand
GGACGAGCAGGAAGTCCTCGGGCAGCTGGAACGGCAGCGACCGGATCAGGTCGCCGAACTGCCCGGCGAACTCGCGGTACTCGCGCGGGTCGACCTCGCGCAGCTCGGCGAAGCCCATGCCGCCGAACCGGGCGAAGGTGGCCGTGACGGCCCGTTCGAGCTCGATCGTGTCGGCGGTGGGCAGCAGCACCCCGAGGTCGCGCATGGCGCCGACCATGCCGCTGCCGTCACGCGACGCGGCCGCGATGAGCAGCTGACGCAGGCCGTTCCGGGTGCCGGTGGGCACCTCCCCCATCATCCCGAAGTCGATGAAGGTGAGGCGCCACGGCCGCTCGCCCTCGGCCGCCTCGACCGGGGTGACGAAGATGTTGCCCGGGTGCGGGTCGGCGTGGAAGAAGCCGTTGCCGAAGAGCTGGTCGAACATGACGGCCGCGAAGACGGGGGCGACCTCGACGGGGTCGATGCCGGCCGCGCGCAGCCCCGCGGCGTCGGTGATCTTGATCGCCGAGACGTCCTCGAGCACGAGCACGCGGCGGGTGGACCGCTCCCAGACGACGTCGGGCACGCCCACGCGGTCGTCGTCGGCGAAGTCCGCGGCGAAGCGGGCCGAGTTCGCGGCCTCGTGCAGGTAGTCGATCTCCTCGAGGCTGGTGCGGGCGAACTCCTCGACGAGGGCGGGCGCGTCGACCCGGTCGTACACGAGCCGGACGTGGCTGAGCCAGCCGCCCACCTTGCGGAGCGCGGCGAGGTCGACGTCGACGATCCGGTCGATGCCGGGGCGCTGCACCTTGAGCACGACGTCGACCAGGCCGGTGTCGGCCGCGTCGACCGGGCCGAGGACGGCGCGGTGCGCCTGTCCGAGCGAGGCGGCGGCGATCGGGTCGGGCGACACGGAGGCGAAGACCCGGTCGAGGGGCACGCCCAGCTCGGCCTCGGCGAGCGCCCGGATCTCGGGGAACGGCACGGGGGTGACCTCGTCCTGCAGCCCCTCGAGCTCCTTGGTGATCTCGGGCGGGAGCACGTCGAGGCGCGACGACAGGTACTGGCCGACCTTGATCATCAGGCCGCCCAGGTCGAGGGCGAGCACGTGGAAGCCGCGGGCGAACCGCTGCATCCGCCGCGGCCGGGTGCGGTCGGCGACCCAGCGCAGGCCGAGGCGCGGCAGCACCAGCTCGAACCACCAGGTCACGGCGAGGTGCCGGGACGCGAACCGCAGGATGCGGCGGTACCGCGCGCGACCGGCCCGGTCACGCACCGCGGGGCCTGCCTCGTCGGGACGGGGCGACGCCACCCCGGTCAGTCTCGGGCGAGGATCGAGTAGATGCGCCGACGGGCCTCGTCGAGCACCGCCACCGCCTCGTCGACCTGGGCGGGGGTGCCGGTTCGGCCGACCTGGGCGGTCGCCCGGGCGAGCTCGACGCCCGCCTTGGGCAGGGCGGTGCGGCGGTCGCCGGAGGCGCGCTGCGGCGCCCACGGGTCGGTCTCGTCGACGCCCGCGGCGGCCCGGCCGGAGTCGGTCAGCGACCAGACCTTGCGACCGTCGGTCTCCTCCGCCTCGATCAGGCCCTCGTCGGCGAGCAGCTGCAGGGTCGGGTAGACGGAGCCGGCGCTGGGCTTCCAGTCGCCGCCGGTGCGCTCGTCGATCTCGTGGATGATCTGGTACCCGTGCATCGGCCGCTCGCCGAGCAGGGCGAGGATCGCCGCGCGGACCTCGCCGCGGGGGGCGCGGGCGCCGTCGCGACGGTCGAAGGTCGAGCGGAGCTGGTCCATCGCCTGCCACATCCCCTCGAGGTCGACGCCGAAGGTGCCGGGGTTGCGTGAGGTGCCCATGATGATCTCCTGTCGAGGGTCGAGCGATGCCCGAACGATATACCTCGGGCCCCGGCGCGAGCGGGGCTGGCACCCAGGGTCGGAGTCGGCGCCCCGAGTGGTCCGTTCCGGCCCCCGAGTGGGCGGTGTCGATGCGCCGAGTGGTCGGTTCCGGTCGATGTTGGCGGCCCGAGCGACCGGAACTGACCGCTCGACGCCCGACGCCCGACGCCCACCGCTTCCCGGCCTCCGCCCGGCAGGATCGACACGTGGACGACGTCCGACCCGACGGACGCTGCCGTCCTGGGGCTGCTCGCCGTCGCGCCGGCCGCGCAGGGGCGGGGTCTCGCGCGAGCGCTGATCCGTCACGTGACGGATCAGCTCGCCGAGCTCGGTCACACGCGGGTCGTGCTGCACGCACTGCTCGACGACGCCGCGGCCCTGCACCTCTCCGAGAGCGAGGGCCGGGAGGCGATCGGCGAGCCGTTCGAGCACTCCCTGCTCGGTCGCCCGATGCGCACGTCCGAGCGCGACCTGCGTGCCGTCACGCCCGGCTGACGGGCCTGGCCCGCCGACGGGACCGACGCCTCCGTCGGCTGACTGCGCCGGCTCAGGACGTCACGGGGCACAGTTCCTGAACCGTGCACGACTCAGGACTGCGGGTCCCCCCGCCGCGCGGATCAGGACCGAGCTTCCTGAACGAGGAGAGGCAAGGGCGGGGCTGGCACCCAGGGTCGGTGCAACCGGGCCGGGGGGCTTACACTGGGGTCGACAGTTCGACGGACCACGCTCCTGGTGGTCGACGCGACCACACCGTGGATGCACGAACGCCTCAGCCGAAACCCCGACGGGCGGCGAGGCGGATCGCCTCGTGGTCGCCCACCGCGGTGCTCGACAGCGATGCCGACGACGCGACCAGCGCCTCCTTCGCCGGCCGCACCGCGAGCAGCCGGACAGCCTTCCGAGCCGGGCGGGACCCCGGCAGAACACCGACACCTCCGTGCGGGCACACCTCGCGCGATCCTCCACAGAAAGCGGCCAGCATGCCGAACATCGCGACCAAGCACTCCCTCGACCTCAAGAAGCCCCAGCCCCTGAAGCGCGGCGCCCTGCGCGTCACCCCGCTCGGCGGCCTCGGCGACGTCGGCCGGAACATGACCCTCTTCGAGCACAAGGGCAAGCTCGTCGTCGTCGACTGCGGCGTGCTCTTCCCCGAAGAGACCCAGCCCGGCATCGACGTGATCCTGCCCGACTTCACGCCGCTGCGCGACCGCCTGAAGGACGTCGAGGCCATCGTGCTGACGCACGGCCACGAGGACCACATCGGAGGCGTGCCCTACCTCCTCAAGGAGCGCCCCGACATCCCCCTGGTCGGCTCGAAGCTCACGCTCGCCTTCATCACGGCGAAGCTGCAGGAGCACAAGATCACGCCGATCACCCACGAGGTCGCCGCGGGCGACCACCACCAGGCCGGCCCGTTCGACCTCGAGTTCGTGGCCGTGAACCACTCCATCCCCGACGGCCTCGCCGTCGCGCTCCGCACGAGCGCCGGTCTCGTGCTGCACACGGGCGACTTCAAGATGGACCAGTTCCCGATGGACAAGCGGATCACCGACCTCAACCACTTCGCCCGCCTGGGCGACGAGGGCGTCGACCTGTTCATGACCGACTCGACCAACGCCGAGGTGCCCGGCTTCACGACCGCCGAGAAGGACCTCGGCGCCGCGATCGACCGCGTGTTCCGCGAGGCGCCCAAGCGCATCGTCGTCTCGAGCTTCGCCAGCCACGTGCACCGCATCCAGCAGGTGCTCGACACCGCCCACAAGCACGGCCGCAAGGTCGCGTTCGTCGGCCGGTCGATGGTGCGCAACATGGGCATCGCCTCCGACCTCGGGTACCTGAACATCCCCAAGGGCCTGGTCGTCGACCTCAAGCAGCTCAGCAAGATGCAGGACAACAAGATCGTCCTGATCTGCACGGGCTCGCAGGGCGAGCCGATGGCGGCGCTCTCGCGCATGGCCAACCGCGAGCACATCATCAAGGTGGGCGAGGGCGACACCATCCTGCTCGCGAGCTCGCTCATCCCCGGCAACGAGAACGCCATCTACGGCGTCATCAACAGCCTGATCCGCTGGGGCGCGACCGTCGTCCACAAGGGCAACGCCAAGGTGCACGTCTCGGGCCACGCCAGCGCCGGCGAGCTGACCTACTGCTACAACATCGTCAAGCCGAAGAACGTGCTGCCGGTGCACGGCGAGTGGCGCCACCTCACGGCCAACGCCGACCTCGCGATCGCCACCGGCGTGCCCGAGGACCGGGTGCTCGTCGTCGAGGACGGCGTCGTCGTCGACCTCGACCGCGGCCGCGCCAGCATCGCCGGGCGCATCCCCGCGCCCTACGTCTTCGTCGACGGCGCCACCATCGGCGTCGCCACCGAGGACGCCCTCAAGGACCGCCTCTCGCTCGCCGAGGAGGGCCACATCACCGTGCTCGGCATCTACGACCTCGCCACGCAGAAGCTCGTCGAGCCCGTCGAGTTCATCCCGCGCGGCTTCGTCGAGGCCGTCGGCTGGGAGGACCAGGCCGAGGACGTCGCGGCCAAGGCCCTCGAGCAGGCCACCGCGAGGGGCCACGTCGACGGCGAGGCCGCCGAGCGCGCCATCGAGGACGGCCTCAGCCGCTGGTTCTTCCGTCGCCACCGCCGCACGCCCGTCATCACGACGGTCGTCATCGACGCCGACTGACCTGCCCCCGGCCCTCAGGGGCCGTGAACCGACGCAGGAGGCTCCTCACGCGTGCGTGAGGAGCCTTTCGCGTCGTCTCGTCGGCCGAGGGGCCGGGCGTCGGGGTCGGGAAGGGACGCAGGAGGCGCGGAGCGCGTACTGATGGAGGACCCACGTCAGGAGCCCCCCATGCCCACAGCCATCGTCGCCGGAGCGACGGGCGACCTCGGTCGCCGCGTCGTCCGCGAGCTGCTCGCCCGGGGCGCCGACGTCCGCGTGCTCACCCGCCCCGAGAGCGGTGCGGCCGACCGCCTGTTCGGCGGGACCGAGGGCGTGGTCGTGACCCGCGCCTCCTACGACGACCCGGCGGCGCTGCGCGACGCGGTCCGCGGGGCCGACGTCGTCGTGTCGACGGTCAGCGGGGTGCGCGACGTGATCGTCGACGCACAGACCGCCCTGCTCGAGGCCGCGGTCGCCGAGGGCGTGCCGCGCTTCGTGCCGAGCGACTACTCGGCCGACTACCGGTACCTGCCGCCGCGGTCGAACCGCAACCTCGAGTTCCGGCGCGAGTTCGCCGGGGTGGTCGACGCGTCGCCGATCCGGGCGACGTCGGTGCTCAACGGCGCGTTCGCCGACATGCTCACCGGCCAGGCCCCCATCGTGCTGGCCGACCGCAAGCTCGTGCTGTTCTGGTCGGACGCCGACCAGGTGCTCGACTTCACCTCGAAGGACGACACCGCCGCCGTCACCGCCGCCGCCGCCCTCGACCCGGCCGCCCCGCGCTACGTCGAGGTCGCCGGCGACCGCGTCACCGCCCGCGAGCTCGCCCGCACGATGTCGTCGCTGACGGGCGAGCCGTTCCGGGTGCAGTGGGCCGGCACGACCGGCCTGCTCTCGGCGATGAGCAAGGGCATGCGGCGGTTCTCGCGCGAGACCGACGAGGCGTTCCCCGCCTGGCAGGGCATGCAGTACCTCGTGAGCATGTACAGCGGCGACGGCCAGCTGCGCCGCGTCGACAACGAGCGCTGGGGCGAGGGCCGACGCTGGACGACGACCCGCGACGTGCTCGCCGCGCACGTGGCCTCCCAGGCCTGACCCTGGCCCTACCTCTCCTCATTCAGGAACATGAGTCCTGCATCGCGTCGCGGGGGGAGCGGGCGTCCTGAACCGTGCACGGATCAGGACAGCCCGCGCCGTGATTCCTGAGTCGTGGCAAGCCCCGTCGGCAGGCCCCTGACCCCTGCCCTGACCCTGACCTGCCTCCCCTGCCCTTGCCCCTGCCCCTGCCTCCCCTGCCCCCCCTGCCCCGCCCTGCCCCGGGCCCGCCCGGTGAACCGTCACGAACGGCTGCTCGCGACGCCCTGAGCAGCCGCTCGTGACGGTTCGCGCGACGGCGCGGAGGGCAGACGAGGAGGCGGCAGCCCGGAGCCGAGACCCGTCACCTGTACCCCGCGACCAGTGGATGCCCCTTGACCGGGGGCCACGCTGCCGATAGGAATGACGAGCTGACGGCGCTGTCATCGACGACACGTGTACCCCGTCATGCGCGGCCGCTCCTGAGCGGCCCCACCCAGATCACGGGATCACCCGCAGGAGAACGACGATGGCGTCAGCTCGACCCCACCAGGCCGAACGACAGCAGCGAGCCTCAGCTCGCTGGAGGGATCGGACACAGCGGGCGGGGGTGATCCTGACCGCGACCGCCCTGGCGGCGACCGGCGCCCTCGTCGGCGTCTCCCCGGCGAACGCGGCCGGCACGACCAGCGCGGCCGGGCGCGACAGCGGCGGCGCCGGCGACGCCCGCGCGGCGGCCGTGCTCGGCGACGACTGGCGCACCAGCTTCGAGGCGGACGACGCGCAGCCCCTCGCGAGCACGCCCGCCGCCCCCGACGACCTCGGCACCGTGAAGGCCTCGAACGGCCTGCCGCCGGGCAGCCTGCTCGGCCACGTGACGAAGGCCTCCGCGAGCGCGGAGAACGCCCCCGGCGAGATCGCCGTCAACCTCACCGACGGCAACCCGGCGAGCAAGTGGCTCGCGTTCCAGCGCACGGCGACGATCACCTACCTGCTCGACTCGCCCCAGCGGGCGACCGAGTGGTCGCTCACCAGCGGCAACGACGCCCCCGAGCGCGACCCCCGCGCGGTGACCCTGCAGGGCTCCACGGACGGCGGCGTCAACTGGGTCGACCTCGACGTGCAGCCCGCGGTCGCCTTCACGGGACGCGGCGCGACGAACGAGTACGCCGTCGCGGCGCCGGCGGCCTACGACGCCTACCGCCTCGACATCACCGCCAACGCGGGCGGGAGCCTCACCCAGCTCGCCGACTGGTCGCTCGGCGACGGCACCGACGCCGTGCCCGAGGCCGGCCCGATGGTCACCGTGGTCGGCGGCGGCCCGGTCAGCGGCCCGAACATGAAGCCCGGAGCGGGCTTCAGCGGCACCAAGTCGCTGCGCTACGCGGGCGAGCACACGGCCGCGGAGGGCCGGGCCACGAACGTGCTGTTCGAGGGCCTCGAGCTCGAGATCGGCGACGACACCGAGTTCTCGTACAAGATCTTCCCCGAGCTGGGCGGCGACCTGCAGTACCCCGCCACCTACGCCGCGATCGACCTCGAGCTGGCCAGCGGCCGCACGGTGAACGGCGTCGAGGGCATCGTCGACTCCCACGGCGAGGGCGCCTCGGCCGCCGACCGCGGCAGCTCGAAGATCCTCTACGCCGACCAGTGGAACTCGGTGCGGGTGCCCCTCGGCGACCTCGCCGGCGAGACCGTGACGCGCGTCCTGTTCGACTACGACAACGCCGGCGGCGCGGTCGGCACCCGGTTCCAGGGCTGGGTCGACGACCTCGACCTCGACCCCGCCCCCGCGCGGGTCGACGGCTCGAGCCTCGTGAACCACGTCGACACCCGCCGGGGCACGAACTCGACCGGCGGCTTCAGCCGCGGCAACAACGTGCCGGCGGCCACGGTGCCGAACGGCTTCAACTTCTGGACCCCGATGACGAACGCGGCGAGCCAGAGCTGGCTGTACGACTACCAGCGCGGCAACGACGACGCGAACCTGCCCCGCCTGCAGGGCATCGGCGTCTCGCACGAGCCGAGCCCGTGGATGGGCGACCGGAACCAGCTCGCGATCCTGCCGTCGACGACGGCCGCGACCGCAGGAGGCGCGGGTGCGCCCGACGCCTCGCTCACCACCCGGGCCCTCCAGTTCGACCACGGGGCCGAGATCGCGCGCCCCGACCTCTACAGCGTGGCGACCACCAGCGGCCTCGAGGCCGCCGTCACGCCGACCGACCACGGCGCCGTGCTGCGCTTCGCCTTCCCCGAGGGCACGGGCCCCGAGGGCACGGACCCCGACGCGCGCACGGGCAGCGTGCTCGTCGACCGCGTCGCGGGCACCTCGGGCCTGAGCGTCTCGGCCGACGGCCGGGTCTCCGGCTGGGTCGAGGGCGGCTCCGGCCTCTCGGTCGGGGCGACCCGCATGTTCGTGAGCGGTCGGTTCGACCGCACGCCCACCTCCGTGGGCGCCGCCGCCGGCGACCGGGCAGGCGCGCAGTACGCGTCGTTCGACGCCTCCGCGGCGAGCGCGGGCAGCCCCGCCGGCGTCGTCGAGCTGCGGCTGGCGACCTCGTTCATCTCGGCCGAGCAGGCGACCCGCAACCTCGACCTCGAGGTGACCGGCCGCAGCTTCGACGAGGTGCGCGAGGCGGCCGAGCGCCAGTGGAACGACCGCCTCGGCGTGGTCACGGTCGAGGGCGCCCGCGACGACCAGCTCGCGACGCTCTACGGCAGCCTCTACCGCCTGAACATGTACCCGAACTCGCAGTTCGAGAACACGGGCACCGCCGCCGCGCCGGTCAACCGGTACGCGAGCCCGGTCGCCCCGACCCAGGGCGCCGCGACGGACACGACGACCAACGCGCAGGTGATGGACGGCGAGGTGTACGTCAACAACGGCTTCTGGGACACCTACCGCACCGTCTGGCCCGCCTACTCGCTGCTCTACCCCGAGGTGGCGAGCCGCCTCATGGACGGCTTCGTGCAGCAGTACCGCGACGCCGGCTGGATCGCGCGCTGGTCGAGCCCCGGCTACGCCGACCTGATGACGGGCACGAGCTCGGACGTCGCGTTCGCCGACGCCTACGTGAAGGGCGCCGTCGACGGCGACCTCGCGCTCGAGGCGTACGACGCGGCGCTCAAGAACGCGAGCGTGCAGCCGACCCAGAGCGGCGTCGGGCGCAAGGGCCTCGACCAGTCGCTGTTCCTCGGCTGGACGCCGTCGAGCACCGGCGAGAGCGTCTCGTGGGGCCTCGAGGGCCACATCAACGACTTCGGCCTCGGGCAGATGGCGGCGAAGCTCGCCGACGACCCCGCGACCCCGGAGGCGCGGCGCGGGCAGCTGAGGGAGGAGTCGGCCTGGCTGCTCGACCGCGCCCGCGACTACGGCACGCTGTTCGACCCGGCGACCGGCTTCTTCCAGGCGCGCGACGCCGACGGCGCCTTCGCCGAGCCGGCCGACACCTACGACCCCGAGTCGTGGGGCGGCGCCTACACCGAGACGAACGGCTGGAACTTCGCGTTCCACGCCCCGTTCGACGTGCCCGGCCTCGCCGCGCTCTACGGCGGGTCCGAGGGCCTCGACGCCAAGCTCGCCGAGTTCTACGGCACCCCGGAGGAGGCGGACAAGCCGGGCGGCTACGGCGGCGTCATCCACGAGATGGTCGAGGCCCGCGACGTGCGGATCGGCCAGCTCGGCATGAGCAACCAGGTCTCGCACCACATCCCGTACATCTCGGCCGCGAACGGCGACCCGGCGACGACGCAGGAGGTCGTCCGCGAGATCACCCAGCGCCTCTTCGTGGGCAGCGAGATCGGCCAGGGCTACCCCGGCGACGAGGACAACGGCGAGATGTCGTCGTGGTTCCTGTTCTCGGCGCTCGGCTTCTACCCGCTCGCGATGGGCACCGACTCGTACACGATCGGCTCGCCGCTCTTCGACGCGGCGACCATCCACCTCGAGAACGGCAAGGACTTCACCGTCCGCGCCGAGGGCAACTCGAACGACGCCGTCTACGTGCAGTCGGCGACGCTCGACGGCGAGGCGCTCGACACCGCCTCGCTGAGCCAGCAGAGCATCAGCCGAGGAGGCGAGCTGACGTTCCGGATGGGCGAGCAGCCGAGCGGATGGGCGGCCCACGCCCCCGAGGCCGCCGACCCGGCGGCGACGCTGGTCGACGCCACCACCGCCGGCCAGGGCGTGCTCAGCGCGAGCGACGGCACCGACGTCGCCCGCCTCGCCGACGACTCGGCGAGCACCTCGGCCACGTTCGACCTGCCCGACGCCGACGTCACGTGGCGCTCGGCCTCCGGGCCGGTGACCGTGTCGCGGTACACGCTGACCAACGGCGCGCAGGGCACCTCGTCGCCCACCGGCTGGACGCTCGAGGGCTCGACCGACGGCACCACCTGGCTGCCGCTCGACGAGCGCACGGCGCAGACGTTCCCGTCGGCGCTGCAGACGCGGCCGTTCACCGTCACCGACCCGCGGCCCTTCACCTGGTACCGGATCGCGACGACCGGCACCGGCGACGGCCGCGCGGCGACCCTCAGCGAGATCGAGCTGATGGCCGACCCGACGGCACCGGCCGGCGCCTTCACGCTGACCGGCAAGCCGGGCCTGACGAGCGAGGCGGGCGCCTCGTTCGAGAGCGCCGTGGCCACGCTGACCCGCGCCTCCTCGGCGGACGGGACGGACGGCACGGACGCCGGCGCCGTTCCCGAGGGGCTGACGGCGACGGTCGACTGGCTCGACGGCGATGGCCCGCAGCCGGCGACGCTGACGCCCACCGCCCTCGGCGGCTGGGACGTCACGGCCCCGGCCCGGGTGTTCGACGCCCCGGCGACGTACACGGCGATCGTCACGGCGCAGGACGGCACCGACTCCGCGACGACGACGGCCTCGGTGGTCGTCTCGCGGACGGCCCCGTCGTCCACCGACGCCTTCGACAGCGTCTGCCTCGGCGAGCCCGGGCAGGCCGCGAACTGCGACTACCTCGACGCCGGGTTCTCGCGGCCGTCGCTGGCGGGCAAGGGCTTCGTGCAGGGCGAGACGGTCGAGGTGCCCGGCACCGCGCTGACCTTCGACCTGCCGGCGGTGCCCGCCGGCGAGCCCGACAACGCGACCGGCCAGGGCCAGGTGCTGCCGCTCGACCTCGGCGACGACGTGACGCAGCTGTCGGTGATCGGCACCGCGACCGAGAAGCCGCAGCAGACGGTCGGCACGCTGACCTTCGACGACGGCACGACGCAGCAGCTGCCCATCGAGTTCGGCGACTGGACCGGCGGGGTGACCACGCCGTCGTTCGGCAACGTCGTGGTCGCGACGTCGGACGGGCGCACGCGGGGCGCGAACGGCTCGGACACGACCGTCGCGGGCGTGTACTCGACCGCGCCGGTGACGCTGCCCGAGGGCAAGCGGGCGGTGTCGCTCACCCTGCCGACGCAGACGGGCGACCCGCGGTCGGCCGGTCGGATCCACGTGTTCGCGATCGCGACCGACGGCACGCGCCTCGCACCGCCGGAGGCGCTGGTCGCCACGGGCGCGGAGGCCGGCCTGGCCGGGACCGCCGGCACCGAGGTCTCGGGCGCGCTGGCGACCGTGACCGGCGGGGTCGGCGAGACCGCGGGCTCGGGCGACGCTGCGGGCCCGGGCGTCTCGGCGCTCGTCAACTGGGGCGACGGCACGGCCCTCACGCCGGGCACGATCGTCGACGGCGTCGTCTCGGGGGCGCACACCTACGCGCTCGCGGGCAGCTACACGGTGACCGTGACGGTCGACGACGGACGCTCGAGCGCGGCGGCGACCACGACCGCCGTGATCGCGGCGGCACCGGTCGACCCGGGCCCCGGACCCGGCACCCCGGGCGACCCGGGCACGCCGGGCCAGCCGGGCACGCCGGGCCAGCCGGGCACCCCGGGCACGCCGGGTCAGCCGGGCACGCCGGGTCAGCCGGGCACGCCGGGCACGCCGGGCGACCCCGGCACGGTGTGGACGCCGTCGATCTCGGTGCTCGCCGACTCGGCGACGCGGGGCACGGTCGTCCCCGTCGACGGGAACGGCTTCGCCCCGGGCGAGCAGGTGACGCTGACGCTGTTCAGCGACCCGATCGCGCTCGGCACGATGACCGCCGACGCGGACGGCATCGTCCGCGGGTCGTTCACGGTGCCCGCCGACGCCACGACCGGCGCCCACGAGGTCGAGGCCCTGGGCGCGACGTCGCAGGTGGCCGTGCGCGCCGCCTTCGAGGTGGTCGACACGGCCCCGGCCGACGCGGGCCGCGCCCCGCTGCGGCCCGGCTCGTACGACGGCTCGCTCGCCTACACGGGCGGCGACCGCGACCAGGCCGTCGACGCCGGGCTGGTCGGCGGCGTGCTGCTCGCCGCCGGCGGGCTGGTGCTCGCCCTCGAGGCGGCCCGGCGCCGCCGCCGCCGGCACGAGGTCGCCGCGCGGTAGGGCGACCCCGCGGGCGCCCGACCGGTGCTGCAGCAGGCGGCCCCCTCCCCCACCGGGGCGGGGGCCGCCTCCTTCTGTCCTGGGGCTGCCCTGCCCCTGGCCCGTGTCTCGTGAGCCGACGCGAACGGCTCTTCCCTGCCCCGGGAACAGCCGTTCGTGCCGGCTCACCGCCCGGCGGGGGCTACTGGAAGGTCAGGAGGTCGCTGGTGTCGATCGTCATCGTGTAGCTGACGGTGAAGGGGACGTCCTCGTCGATCGTGTAGCGGCGCCCGTCGAAGAGCGCCTGCGCGTCGACGACGAGGTGCGCCGTGCCCGCGGCCTCGGTGACGAGCCACTGGCCCGAGACCGTGCCGGGCTGCACCGAGAGCGCCGGGTAGGCGACGATGCTCCACGCCGGGTCGCCCGTGACGCGGTCGTCGACCTGCCTGCCGAAGGGGCAGCCCGCGGGCAGCAGGACGGCCTGCGTGACGCAGTCGGTGTCGAGCATCGCGTCGAGCTGCTCCTGCAGCGTCTGCGAGAAGGAGGCGCGGGCCACGGTCGCGACGCTGGCCGACGACGTGCCCCCCGCGCTGATCACGGCCACCGTCACGGGCGGCGCCTCGAGGTAGGCGCTCTCGTGCGAGAGGGTGAACCGCGAGGGCGCCAGCACCTCGAAGCGGGTCGCGACGTCGCCGCTCTCGGTGGTCACCTGGCGGCCGTCGACGGTGAACCGCGGGTCGTTCTGCGGCGTGACGTCGAGGGTCGCGGTCGGGGCCTGCGCGAAGCTCCAGGCCTGGAACACGCCGAAGCGGGTGCCGGCCCGCTGCACGACGAACTGCGACCGCCCCGGGGTGCCGTCGAGCGTGTACGTCATCGTCACGGTGCGGGTGCCGTCGGCGAGCTGGAGCTCGGACTCCTCGCGCACGTCGGCGAGGCCGCCGAGCGACGGGACGGTGAGGAGGCTGTCCTCCAGCTCGTCGGTCGGCTCGATGCCCGCGAGGGTGAGGGCGCTGGCCGTGTCGCCGCGGTCGACGGCGTCGAGGTAGCCGCGGGCGAAGCCGCCGGCGCTGTAGACGGTCGCGTTGAGCGCCACGACGGTCACGGCGAACCCGATCAGCACGAAGAGCGCGGCGCCGCCCCAGATGGCGACGAAGGGCCACCACGACGACGCGCGCCTCCTCTCCCCCACGGACGAAGACATGTCCACAGCATAGGTCGGCAGAGGTCACGGACAGCCGTGCAGCCGAGGAGGCGCGGGTAGATTGGGACCCTCGCCGCGCCTCCTCGGTGCCGGCCCCCACCTCCGTCGAAAGGCCCGTGCCGACCGTGTCCGTCGCCCTCTCCGCCGAGCAGCAGGCCGTGTTCGACGCCATCGAGGACACCCGCGAGCACATCTTCGTCACCGGCCGCGCCGGCACCGGCAAGTCGACGCTGCTGAACCACCTGTCGTGGAACACCTCGAAGCAGGTCGTCATCTGCGCCCCCACCGGCGTCGCGGCGCTGAACGTCGGCGGGCAGACGATCCACTCGCTGTTCCGCCTCTCGATCGGCCTCATCGCCGACCACGACATCGACCAGAACAGCGAGCTGCGCAAGCTGCTCAACACGATCGACACGCTCGTCATCGACGAGGTGTCGATGGTGAACGCCGACCTGATGGACGCGATCGACCGGTCGCTGCGGCAGGCCCGGCAGCGACGGTCCGAGCCGTTCGGCGGCGTGCAGGTCGTGCTGTTCGGCGACCCGTACCAGCTGCCGCCGGTGCCCGGCGACGCCGAAGAGCGCGCGTACTTCCGCGACAACTACCGGTCGATGTGGTTCTTCGACGCGCACGTCTGGCAAGAAGCCGCGCTGCGCATCTACGAGCTCGCGTTCATCCACCGGCAGACCGAGGGCGACTTCAAGGAGATGCTGAACGCCGTGCGCCACGGCCGCGTCACCGCCGAGATCGCCGGGGCCCTCAACGGCGCCGGCGCACGGCCCGCCCCGACCGACGGCACGGCCATCACGCTCGCGACCCGCAACGACACCGTGACCCGCATCAACAAGGTCGAGCTCGAGCGGCTGCCCGGGCGCGTGCTCACGGCCAAGGCCGAGGTCAGCGGCGAGTTCGGCGGGCGGGCGTTCCCCGCCGACGAGGCCCTCGAGCTCAAGCGCGGCGCGCGCGTGATGTTCCTTCGCAACGACCAGGACCAGCGCTGGGTGAACGGCACCACGGGCACGGTGACGAAGGTGCGCGACACCGTCTTCGTCGAGGTCGACGGCGAGGAGCACGAGGTGCAGCCCGCCGTGTGGGAGAAGTTCGCGTACTCGTGGTCGGCCTCGACCAAGCAGCTGCGCAAGGACGTCGTCGCCGAGTTCACGCAGTTCCCGCTGCGGCTGGCGTGGGCCGTGACCATCCACAAGTCGCAGGGCAAGACCTACGACAGCGCGATCGTCGACCTCGGCAGCCGGGTGTTCAGCGCCGGGCAGACCTACGTCGCGCTGAGCCGCATCACCGCCCTCGACGGGCTCTACCTCACGCGGCCCCTGCGGCCCGCCGACATCATCGTCGACCTCGACGTGCGGCGGTTCATGAGCCAGGCGACGCGGGTGCCGGCGATCCGGGCGGCGGAGGACGCGGCGGCGGCCTCGGACGGGGACGGCGCGGGTGCTGGGGGTGCCGGCGGTGCCGGTGCGGCCGGAGGCGGCGCGGATGCCGGTACCGGGGCGGGCGCGGCGGGGTGAGCAGCCGCGGGTCGCCGACCGCGTCCTGTGCACCGGTCGTGTCTCGGGTGCCGGGGCGTCCTGCGGGGGTGCACCGCACCTCCTGCGGGGGTGCTCTGGCATGATCGGGGGATGACCTCGACGACCCC
>Ga0265780_10006210_pt1 | contig 14883 bp, 18 predicted proteins | sample P1T30metagenome_FD_192432 | JGI IMG/M metagenome (GOLD analysis project Ga0265780, IMG submission 192432) | Plant litter microbial communities from East Loma Ridge, Irvine, California - P1 T30 | ecosystem: Environmental > Terrestrial > Plant litter > Unclassified | place: USA: California... | reverse complement strand
GAGGGATAGGATGGGGGAGGGGGATGGCACAGGTGAGAGTGGGATTGTAGAATCTAGGGCGGAGTGAGGAGGCGAGGAGGGAGGAAGGAGGGGGTGAGGGGAATTTTGTGGGTGCTGGGTTTGTTGAGTGCGGGTTTGGAGATGGGATGGGTGGTGGGGATAGGCACAGTAGGTCGTGGGGATCTTGTATATTTTGTGTCAATTTCGGCGTGGCTTAAGTTACATAGTAGAACGTGGCTGTGGTCGTTTACTTGATGATTTGTGGTGGTTGTTTTGAGGAAGATGGACTCGAGATGGAGTTGTGAGGTTGCGACTTGAGGATAAAAGGGAGACAGCGAAGAATATCTGAAGAACTCAGAAGCATATGTAGATAATAATCTCAGGTACGGTGATGGGTCTTGTTTTGTTGTACGGATGTTGTCATTCATTGCTGTCAAGAGCATCGATGTGTATCATATACAAACAACATCGTCCCTCAACTTCGAGGCAGCTACGAATCTCAATCCATCAGCCTCGATACTAGTACGTACCTGCAGCCTAACCGTTCCTCAACAAGGCCAGGTACACGTACTAACCAGCTGAACATCAACCTGTAGACCCGGCATCTCCTCTGCAAATACCTCTCCAGCATCCCTCCGCAACCGCGCAACATGCCGGCTCATCTCCTCGCTCACCGACCTGTCCTTGTGCCTGAGCTCCAAAGTCAATCGCTTCAATCCTTTCAGTCGCCTAAGCATCCAGAAGAGATGATCGAATGCGCCCATGTAGCGATGAGCTCCATGGTACCTCCTCGTAGCATAAGAGTGAACAAGCGGAACCCAGAGCTTTACATGCCGCACTGCAGCCAGGCGCGTCGGGTCAATAACACGTGCTCTGCTGAATTCCTTCAGCTCGAATCGATGGATGACGAAGGTGTTGAGCGTGATGAGGAGGGTTTTCGTCTCGAGGTAGATTTGTCGGCACGAAGTGACTAGAGCGCGGTAGTGGCCTGCTTCGGTGCGCGTGTCTTGATATCGCACGATCATAAACCTAGATTTGTATGAAAAATAATCGCGGCAGAAATCGTAGCGTAGAGCGTATGCATACACCATGTTGCGGAGTTCGGGGGGGAGATCGAGGAAGCGGAAGGGTTTGCGGTTGCCGGGGGATCTGTGTCCGAAGAGTTAGCATTTAGTAGAAGGTATCTAAAAGAATTATATTACAACTTACCTTGCTGAGGTTGCGCCAAGTTTACTGAGAGCGTAATTGTTGCTCATGTTGTATGTCCTTCGAGTTTGGGCAGTGAACTTGTGATGACTCGAACAAAGTTGAGGTCGAGGTTGAGAATGGGGACTTAGGGTGTGGATTGAGCTTTGAGCGAGCGGCCTAGATATAGTATTGGGGTGTTCAAGAATCGGAGGGATGAATGATGGTCAAAGCGTTTATTATGAATAGGCCTCCTGGTGGCCATTTGCATTTGATCATGTATGACGTCTATGTATCTTTCTAGATCAGTGATTGGACTAGGAAAGACTTGGATACCGGTGTAGATGTAAAATAGCCAGAGTACTTGCGCTACTCTGGTAGAAGGCGAAGATCCACTTGCCATTTATCATGTATCATGTGTCTCGATGTTATGACGGAGCACGGAGTTCCGTCACAAAATGCTAGACGGCGCATACTACTGCGACATCGATCTGCCTACCACCTGACTGTTCGCCCAGAACCGACTGTGCATGAGCCAGAAGTCCAGACCTCATACCCTCGCGCATCTCGAACTCTTCAGCCGTCATCTTGCACGCAATCGTAACACAACCGACATTAGGCATTCCGCCCAACTTGTAGAGAAGATCTCGGAGCTGGGCCTTCACCGCGTTGTGATACTCCGGTGGGTCATAGAAGCCTGGGAACTTGAAGATGATGGAAATGTTGGTGATAGCCTCGAGACGTGAATTGTCGAGGACATTGCTGGCGAGGAATAGTAGCAGATCCTTGGAATATCCCTTGATCACATTGAGTGAAGTGGGCAGAAGTCGAGTCTCCTGGAGAACTTGGTGACAGGTCGCGGTGAGAGACAAGAAGTTCTTGGCCACATGGACTTTGATGGACGTATCCCAGCAGCCCATGACTTCGAGCTTGTAGTTGCCCATGGCATACTCATAGATCCTGTTGCGGAGCTCTGCGGGAAGGCGAAGCAGCGGCGAGCTATCATGGTTACGCAATGAGCTGTATGTGGCGTCAGTACTGGCTTTGTGCTAATTTTTTCTTTAACTCACATCTTCGTGTTCCTATCGACCTGTGAAAGACCTTGGCTGTCCATAGTTCTGTTGAGAGTTGAGGGCTGGGTTGGAGAAGCAGAGGTTGAGGGCTCGAGGTTGAGGAGTAAGAGTTCAGGCAGTAGATGAGGAGCCAGTGATATCAATGAGGGGGTTTTACGTAGCGCGGTACAAACAAAATAGCGCATGAGCAGCAGACGTGGCACAAGCGGGCAGGAAAGGCAGAAACGTGAGGGTGACGTAGCACCAACTTGGTATGTGCACATGCACAGATCTAGCAGAGACAGAAGTGGATATGTGAATGCAAGGAATTGGTAGATCATTTTGTTAGGCATCCATATATATGAAAGGCAGAAACCTCCAAACTGGACTAGTGGCGCTTTTCTGGTAGAATGAGCATCCGCCCAGTTATTCTACGGTCTGCGATACATCTTATTTGATCGACCCATGTAGAGCTGTACTACGTCACTGAAAAAGATACTTCATGTAACAGCCTGATCTGAAGACCGCGACATGGATCTGTTTCCCTCTTGATCGCCGGCCCAGGAGAATCTGTGCTTTAGCCAGTAATTGAGACCTCAATACAGAGCTCGCCTCGTATTCTTCCATATTCATGTGTAACATGATCCTAACACGGGCGAGGTTGCACAACGTCCTCAATCTCAGCAGTAGTTCTGTAAGACGTTCTCGTTCGTTGTAGCCTGTCTCCAGAGGTCCATAATCTTTGTTTGAATTCCTGTATGTGATGCAGACCTCTTCAATAGCCTGGAAAGGCGCACATTGCATGAATTTATCAGCAAAGAAATGGAATAGCTCGTTTGTCCATCCTTCTATTGGATTGAGGGATGTGGGGAGAAGGAGTGTCTCCTGGTAGATCTGACGACAGGTTTTTGGGAGATACGCTAAATCGAGTGGGTAAAATGTTCTGACGAGATGATCTCCGTAATGATTATACCAAACGATTTGGAAAATGGATTGGCTTAAAGCATACTCGTAGATCTTGTTGCGGAGCTCTCCAGGAAGACGTAGCAGCGGGGACTCTGTCTGGTTGCGGCGTGACCTACACATAGTATCAGTAATCATTCCTTCATTAGGTGTTGTTCTTCAACTCACATATCCATGTTTATGCTATCCATGAGAGGATCCTGGTCGCCCATGATTCTATTCGTGTCCTCGAGATTGTCGAAGTTGAGAACTTGAAGTGGAGGTGGAGGACTCCGGTAGGTAAGATAACGCAGTCATTTTATGTAGCGTAGCACGGAGGTAAAGCAAGAGCAGGAAACGCGGTCGAAGCGGGAGATGACGTAGTATGGAAGTGTCTGTGCAGAGATCAAGTAGGCAGTGAAAGCGTGTAGCCGGACGTGTGGGATTCATCGACCATTGTGTAAGGTATCTATGTATAAAGCCTTGAAGTCTCCGAACTATATAAGCTTAGTTTCTGACAGAAAGGACTTAATTTCGCGAGTCAAAGACATCCCCAAACTTCTTATAACTTCGGCGTTTCTTCCTTCTCACCAATGACGTTCAAGAAAGCGGTATGCACATGCTCCGTCAAATCCGCAGCCTGCAGCGACCTTCCCTTCTCCTTATACGCCAACTTCGAGCACTCCCTCGTGATACACGAGCCGCCATATGCCGCAAGCGCAAGCGTCTCGCTGGGCTCCATGTTCGTTCCGTGGTCCCAGATCTTGTCGTGATACGCTTTCCTGTACGCGAGGAGTGTCGCCAAACTACCAGTAAGAGTGTCTCCCTGACCACCGGAACGCTTCAAGCCACCCTCACCCTCGGAGATGAGTGTCTGGGAGCCGTTGGAAATGTAATCCTTAGCTCCCTTCTGGATAATGGTAACGCCGCCAAATGCTTTCGCAAGCTTGGAGCAGAGTTCCGAAGGGTCGCCCTCGTCGACGTTGACGCCCTTGGCTTTGGCCAGTCTTCCGAATTCGACGACGTTGGGGGTGAGGATACACTCTGTGCAGCCATCTACGAGCTCCGGTCTGGTCTGGGCTAGGTATAGACCGTCTGCGTCTAGCACGAAAGGAATGCCCTGTTTCCGCGCTTCTTGGATGACTTCGGCGCACGTGTCTTGCATGAGCTTGTCGCGACCGAGACCAGGGCCTATGACGACGACGTGGAGACGCGATAGCATGGCAACAACTTCTGACTTGATGCTTTCGATGTTCTCATTTTGGCCGACGTTCTTGGACTGGCGCATGTATGGATGCACCATGAGGTTGGGTGAGTATGTCTTGATCACGGCACCGGCTCCAGGTTCGCAGATTACGTGTGACTGTTGTTTTGATAAGCGTTTGTTTTGACAGATGTAAATTATGCTGATATGTACCATGTCGCAACCAAGTTTCGCTGATGCCATGGCGGAGAAGTATGGCGCACCAGTGTAGTCTTCACTACCGCCAATGACAGCTACACGACCCAATTGGCCTGCAAATATGTTAGGTGCCTAGAAGTCGCGAAACATAGTTCTGAAATCACCTTTGTGGAAGCTCTCCAGCATAGGCGGCACCATGTTGTACACCTTCTTGAGTAAGTCTTTTCGTGTTGCGGACGCCATGTTGATTATTTTAGAAGCTGCAGAGTATCGATTGTATTAGGTTCGAATCGAATTCAAAGAAGTCAGAGTATTGTTGGAAGTCGTGGGAGCTTGAATGATCAGCAGTTTTTGGTTATGCAGCTCAAATCTCAGCAAGACGTCATCAATACGTGGGGCATCGTGGAAAGACACGCGACGCGCCACCCTGCAATCATGTAGCAAGAAGACCGCGGAGGTGTCTCGAAACATGCGAATTGCATTGTCAAAGAAGTGCCATGAACACTCTGTAAGCTTCTTGTATAGCGATAAACATGCCAAAGTTTTTAGAAAAAAGTAGGTTGACAGTACGTAAGTTACCCGATGAGGTCGACTGCCACCAGGAGATGCAATAATTCGTGCGCATTCTGTATCATCTTAACTTCTATTACAGAGTAGCTATCATGTTATATACTAGCCTAAATAGAGTTAATATCTTATTAGTATGCCTCGAAGAGCTTAAATACCCTTAAAGTCAAACAGCTCAACTCAACCGCTCAACTAAACTGCGCTCCGATAGTTTAGGTCGCGAGGTAGCGCGCACGAATTATTGCCACACTTGGTGCTGTCTCTCCAGTCAAGTCAAGTGCAATCCTGATCTTCAGCGAAATATTCATTGCAACCCTATAAAAACACATGATGATGCATGCAAAAAGGCGGAGGGCAGCAGCATACACGAGGTCCAAATATATCATAATACACATCACCTCCCCAACGACCTCGCCTCCGCCTGCCCCTTCGGCCTAACATGCTCAATTCTCAACCACTCGCCATTAAACGCATTCGTAAGCCACCACGTCAACTCTGCCTCATCGTTAGCCACCTCCCTTAAAACCCCTCTTCTCCCCATGAAATTTTACTTACTATCATACACAATCTTATGCGCATTATGGAAATAAATACTATGATCCGAGTCTGGGAACACGTGGACGTCGTAGTTCTCCACGCCCGCGACGTCGAGCTTGTCGAGCAGGGTTAGTGTGTTTTGCATGTGGACGTTGTCGTCGGCGACGCCATGCATGATAAGGAAGCGCACGTTTTGGGCGAGCGAGTGCACGTCGGTGATGGAGGCGTTGTCGTAGCCCGTGGGGTTGTTTTGCGGGGTGTGCATGTAGCGTTCGGTGTAGATGGAGTCTGCATCATACTAATTAGAAAAGTTGGGAAGGGAAAAGAGAGGGTTAGGACGAACCGTAGAATCTCCAATCGGTTACAGGTGCGACGGCCATGCCGTATTTGAAGGTCCTGCCGCCGTCCATTTCGATGGTTTTGAGCGTGGTGAAGCCGCCGTAACTCCAGCCCCAGATGGCCAGCTTCTCGGCATCGACGTATTTCTTCGCAGCCCACATTTTGGCGGCGGCAATTTGGTCGTAGGCTTCGTAGTAGCCAATGTTGTCGCGGGTGATGCAGCGGAGCTTGCGGCCTAGGAAGCCAGTACCGCGGCCATCGACTGTAACAACAATGTACCCTAGGTTTGCGGCAATATAGGATTGGAAATCGACTTCGAATTTGCGTTGAACTTGCTGTGAGCCGGGTCCGCTGTATTGGTAGAATAGAACGGGGTACTTGCGCTTCTCGCTGAAGTGTGGCGGGCGGCGTTCTAGGACGTTGAGCTTGAAACCATCGACATCGATAGTCTGATATTTGAGGATGGGCAACTCATGCTTCTGTACCATCTTCTCGAGCGCCTTGTTCTCCTCCAGGACCTTCTCGAACTTTTCAGTGTTTGAAGGTGTGCTGACGATCTTCTGCCATGGGATGCCGGGACCTTGGTAAGACATCAGAGCATAGCCACCGCCCGTGGAGAAGGATGAATCGTAGTAAGCAGGGCCACTGTGGTCCATGACTTCGCGCTTGTCGGTGCCATTCAAGGCAACGACATAGGGATGGCGCTCCATGGAGCCTCTCTCGGTAGAGACGTAGTAGACGAGGTTGTTCTTCAGATCGACTCGAGATGGTGCCTCCACGACCTCCCACTCGCCCTTGGTCAGTAAGATGGGCTTATCGCTGTCCAGGGGAGTGAAGTAGCCGATGTGATCGTATCCCTCGTGAATGACGCTGTCGATATAGCCATCATCTTTGCGGCCCAACGAAGCATCAGCAGGAATGAAGGTTGTCTTATGAGACACCTCGAACCATCCTCCATCTAGCTCTGCAACATTCTCTTCTCGAATTGTCTTTCCGGTGCGTTTCGAAACGTCTATTAATATAAGCTTGAGGATGTCGCTCTCGCGGTTGGTCTCTCGAACAAGGACTTGCCCGCTCTTGCCAGCCCAGACGATCTCTGTGATCAAACGGTCCTTGTCTGTGAAGTCATTTTCGATATCGACCTTGAACATTTCGCTCTTTTCGATGTCATAGAACTGCAACGTCACGATCGGGTTTGGTGCGCCAGCCTTCGGGTACTTGATCTCGCGGACCTCAGGATAAGACTCCTTGCCAGCATTGGGCTCTTTCCCACTTGGGCGAGAAACAAAGTATTGTACGGGATATGTTGGTACCATAGATTCGTCGGTTCGCAGGAATGCAACATATTTGCCGTCTTCGGACCACCACGTCGCGCTGTTGTCCTGGAAGACTTCCTCTTCGTAAACCCAGTCAGGAACACCGTAGAAAAGCTCAGAGCCTCCATCATGGGTGATTTTGACGACCTTCTGGGAGTCTAGTTTGCGGAGGTATAGGTTGTTGTCCCGCGTGAAAACGATAGCATCCGACTGGGGCGAAAAGGAAGCGTATTGCACCCTGGCACTTTGATTCTCGGGATCCAGGGGCTCCCCGGTTTGTGTCTCGACATCAAATATCCAGTAGATTCCCGTGTAGGAATGCCTCCAATTCTTTTGCTGCTCAGACATCACAAGCACTTTCTTAAAGTCGGCGCTGGGCCAGACGTTGCTGGGGTAAATGAAGATACCTTCGCCAATCTGGAAGCTGCCTTTCTTCATCAAGGTGAACTTCTCGCCCGCATCTCCAGTATTGCCCTTGCTTCTGATATCCTCTACGACCAAGTAATCTTTCCCTGGGACGCCATTCTCGAGTAACAGGCCGTCCTCTCCCTTGGGACCTGCGATCCAAGAAACACTTTGTGACCGAGGATAGAACTGGCCGCCGAGAACGCTGTCGAGCGTGATCTTCTTCCCCGAGCCTTTGGTAGCGCTTGCGTCCGGGTCGTGCGGCCGCGTGGATGAATGCTTATAGTTGCCATTCATTAGGAACGACACCAGCGCCAGAGCCCAGCCGACTGCGCATATAGTGCCAACGATCCATAGTGTGCGTCGCGCCTTCTTGTCTACGGGTGTGATGGGGTGGAATTTGCCATCTTCGACGTCGAAATGTTCGCGCGCACGTCCAAGGTCACCGTTGCCATCGTCTGTATATTTCTCCGAGATTTTCGAGCGTGCGCCGTTGAATCCTCCGTCGTGGATGTGTTCTAGTACGAGCGATGTGGTCGATATGGAGGATGCAGAAGCCTCGGAGCCGTCTACTGAAGGGCGTGGCGATTCCTGGTGCTGTGCAAGCAGCTCCGTCTCTTCCGCGGCGCGCGGTCGCGGCATGATGGCAGTCTAATATGGCAGACAGAGACTACGATACTGTCATTGTAGTGTCTCAAGCTCTAAGATTGATACAGACTCCTGCGACCAAGTTGACGCGTGTCAGAGGCCGGCGCAATATGCGGAAGCTCGGTCACCGTTGCGGAGCTGGAGCGGAGGTGAGATACGTCGCGTTTGGCCCAAGCCACTCTTTGATACGTGGCTAACTACCGCTCGCACATGCAAAACACAAAGAATCATAGCAAGAATTTTCTATTCAGAGCCTATTCAGGACGAAATCTATTACAATATAGCAAGAGAGGCTCTTTGTAAGCCTCAGACAGCCTGGAGCCTGCTTCATGGTCGTGGCCACAAGATGCACGTTTTCGTCTTAGAGTAGTGTGCGAAAGTGCTTCTAACAGGATTGGCCATGAGATCCCATAATCGCTCTGCTGCCCAAACCAACGCCAAAGCAGCGCAGATTGATGCCGGTTTTGCGTCTGGTTCTACTCCAAAACGGACGAATGAGAAGCACTTTTGATGTTCGAGCTGTTACACTCCATCTTTTAGTGAACAAGCTTTCCCGTTAACGTCGTAGCCGGGGCTATGACTATTGAGGCAGAGGACCAAGGTAATCCTGGAGATTGTTAGCAGTGTAAGCATACGGTAGCAAACAGGGCGACTAACCTCCTTCATGGTGCCGACGGCGAACATCTTATCAACCTCAGATCGGAGACCCTTGATCTTGATACGAATGTTGGTGCCCTTCTCGATGACTTGCTCGCCGTTGTCGGTCCACTGTGGCGGTGTGGCATTTGCATCGAATGTGATATCTGATGGGATCATCTGCATGGTGTTAGTGGACGGGTACCTGCATAAGGCGCATGGCAGTCCTCACATTACGTCCTACGAATGCTTGCAGAGAGCCACAGTCCACGAAGAAACCGGTACGGAGGACTGAGGTGACTACACCGTCCATCTGTACCATGGTCAGCTCTCACCATACTAAGCACTGCCTAGCCCTGTGATCGAAACGTACCACCTCGCCCTTGTACGGCCGCCACACGATGGCTTTGTAGTGCACAATGTATTCCGCATGTCCGGATCCAGGCAGCACTTTTCCGTCAGAGATGTCGAAGGCATCCAGTATACACACGATGGTGTACTTTCCTGTGCTCGAGCCCTCCTCCTTCTGCAGCAGTTCGCGATGGATGTGCGACCGAATCAGGGGGCCGAAATACGACGGATGCAGCTGGATCGTCTTCTCAAGCTCTTTGAGGAAGAACATGACTGCGCGTGCGACAGGCTATCGGCGGTACGGTGGAGTGATGCGCGCGGCTTTGTACGTGGCTATGGGCGAAGTGCACGGGTGGGAGACGGTGGAGAGGGAGACTTCAGCACGGGTGCTTTCGAATTATGCGAGTTTATTGTCTTATTGTTCCCAACGTAGCGTCGGTGGTGAAGGAGAGGAGTGGTTGCCAATGCGCGCGCGCCCAAGAGACTCCCGCTACCAGCGAACCAGCCCTTAAATATGCGCTCTACAGTCCATGCGCGAAGATGCCAGTGTGTGCGCCGCTTGTGAATTCCGGATTCTACCGCGTAGGCAGAAGTGCGCGAAGGTGCGTGAGGCGTGGGGAACAATGGAAAGCTGGGGTCTGTGTTGATGATGCGCGGAAGCTCCAAGAAGTTCCTCTCGGCGCGGAAAATCAGTCTCGACAGCCCTGAGCTAATACCACGCGCTCACCTGCCAGCACTTGCGCCCCACTCCTCCATGCCGTGGGACCTTCACCTGCATTTGTCCGCCCAACACCGTGTCCGACAGCCGAGGCGCCATCTCCCGCTCACATCCTCCCAAGCATGTCCTGGTAGCCGATCCGTTCATCCTTTGACACGCGAGACAGTCCTGCATCCGGCGCCATGTCCCTCAACCTCGAGAAGCAGCTCCAATTCGTACGTCATTGTTGAACTTCCCCAGACAGCAGACGCTGACCAGAATCTAGTATGGAGCATATCATCACAACCACGTACGTTTCAAGAGCAGCACGACATTTCACATGTCAGCTAACGTAGCCATGTCTATAGGTCAACGTTGCTGTGCACATCATCTGCGTGCCGCCAATCTTGTTGACGGCCTTTTTGCTGGTAAGACATTCCACGTGTTCATGTTACCATATTCTAACTTCCCCAGCTCACGAATACCCCCGCCGTCCCGCTACCATCATGGCTCTCCGTGCCGAACCTCCCCCTTAATGTCGGAACGGCAGCTGCTACCTTGTATTCGACCTTGTACATACTCATGGAGCCCGTCGCCGGAGCCATGCTCGCGCCCATTCTCATCGGTGCGACAGCCGTTGCCAACCACTTGACATCGACGTACGGGTCCACCGCCAACTACTGGGCAGTCGCAGTAAACGTTGTCTGTTGGATAGCGCAATTCATTGGACACGGCAAGTTCGAGGGAAGAGCCCCTGCGCTGCTCGACAATCTCGTACAGGCCATTTTCCTCGCACCGTTTTTTGTGTGGTTCGAGATCCTCTTCTCGCTTGGCTACCGTCCAGAGCTGAAGCGTCGCATCGACCAAGCCGTTGAGCAGGACATCCGGAAATTCCGCAAGAGTAAGGAAAATCAGAATGGCTCCGCTAAATAAAAAATACCTACGTTGTGTGCATACTGTACAAACCACCACAAGAAGCCGGCGGATCTCTCGGAAGGCAAGGATAGAACAGGAGGGCCAAAGAGACTGAAGCAAGTTTAGGATTTGTGAAGATACCGTAGGCGGATATAGCATTGCATTGGAGCACCAGGCGTTTTGAGCTGCATAACGAGTCGGCTAATGTTCTTTTGTTACACAGATGACAGCCGTGTGGATGCGTCGGTGTGTCGATTGCGGGATACCTAATTAGATGATTGGTCTGCTTGTCGCCCCAGTTGACTGCGATAATCTTGAATAGGTAGTAGAAGAATCAAACGAATTGCTGTGTGGGAGCCCTACTTGTATCTACTTGCCTCGGTGAGATATACCACTGAAGAAACGACAGTAACACCAGGCTCCGGCAAAATATACCTTTAAAGAGAGGCCTGGAAACATTCAGTACTGCAACATGGTCTCGTCTGATTTTGTAGAAATTTTTGAATATATCCAGGATACTGTTTCGCTCCTTTCGTTCAGTGAAGGAGGACAGATATTCTGCAGGTGCCTGGTGATAGGTATGCACAGAGCTTCTGTAATATATTGCCGAAGCTCGGGTGAGACCAAGATTTCGCAGTGAGCTTCTGGCGGCAGGATCAGAGCTTCCACTCGACGTGAAAACTTGAGGTCGACGTGTGTGCGCAATACTAAAGCCGACCACTCCAGCACGATAATTGGTAAATCCCATCCCCAGATATGGTGTTGTGCGGTTGATAGAGCTGGTCCGTGTTGTTGCGGCTTTTTGGGTTAGTGCTGCGCTTGGCGGTAGCGCTTTCCTCCCGAGCGACCGCAAGTCTTTTGCTTCCAGCAGAGCTCCATCTTCCACTCCATCAACATCTCCCCTCTCTCCCTTCTGCATCAATCTCAATTGATTGCAGAGCTATACCAATAGCCTCTTGAGCACCACAGCCATGTTCTCAAGAGCCATCCGCCAGTCGAGCCGCCGGGTCGCTGCAATCTCTGCTTCGAGCAGAATTGCCAGCAGCATCGCTACGGTAAGTGAAATGTTCCGCCATCGCAATCATCGCAACCATCGCGCCACAGCCATCTTGCGCAGCTTCTGGACTCGTGCCGCTGGCGCCGCGATGCCATTGGCCCCCCAATGGTGCCTCGCAGCCATCGCGGTTCTAGCTGGGCGGCGAGGCGAAGAGCTCCCACTACGCCGAGACCAAGTTACTGACCACCATCTTCCACCAGACCCGCGCGCCTGCTTTCGCCCAGGTCCGAACCTACGCCGAGGCAAAGGCCACCCCCACCGAGGTCTCTTCCATCCTTGAGCAGAGGATCCGTGGAGTCCAGGAGGAGAACAGCCTCGCCGAGACCGGTCGTGTCCTCTCCGTCGGGTACGCCAAACCAGAACATCGCAGACAAAAGAGGATTGGAAAGCTGACGAGGATGACAGTGACGGTATCGCCCGTGTCCATGGAATGAACAATGTCCAGGCCGAGGAGCTCGTCGAGTACGTGAAACCCAGTTCTTGATCTCGGAACCACAAAAGCTAACGGAAGTGCAGGTTCGCCTCCGGTGTCAAGGGCATGTGCATGAACTTGGAAGCCGGCCAGGTCGGTGTCGTGCTTTTCGGTTCCGATCGTTTGGTCAAGGAGGGCGAGACTGTCAAGCGTACCGGCGAGATTGTACGTCTGCGAAGTACTCTGGGAAGCACCAAATGCTAATACAATCTACAGGTCGACGTTCCCGTCGGCGAGGCTCTCCTCGGACGTGTCGTGGACGCCCTCGGCAATCCCATCGACGGAAAGGGTCCCCTCAAGACCACCCAGAAGAGCCGTGCTCAGCTCAAGGCCCCGGGAATCTTGCCCCGTCAGTCCGTCAAGGAGCCTGTCCAGACTGGTCTCAAGTCTGTCGACGCCATGGTTCCCATTGGCCGTGGCCAGCGTGAGCTGATCATCGGCGACCGTCAGACCGGCAAGACCGCTGTCGCTCTCGACGCCATGTTGAACCAGGCCCGCTGGAACCGCGGTTTGTCTCCCCTGTTCGTGCGGGAAGAGAAAGATTCTGACAAACTGCAGGCACCGATGAGAAGAAGAAGCTTTACTGCATCTACGTCGCCGTTGGTCAGAAGCGATCCACCGTCGCCCAGCTCGTCAAGACCCTCGAGGAGAATGATGCGATGAAGTATACCATCATCGTCGCTGCCACCGCCTCTGAGGCTGGTAAGTCCCTTCCCCCACCACACATATTTTCGACATGCACTGACATCTACCAGCTGTATGTTCTTCTATCTTACCTGTGTGACATGTGTAGTATGTACTGATGACGTTCGAAGCCTTTACAATATCTGGCACCGTTCACAGGCTGTTCTATGGGCGAGTGGTACGTGGCTATCTTTTCAGAGTTCATTTGTCACCTAAAACTAACCTGAAGGCATCCAGGTTCCGCGACAATGGCAAACATGCTCTCATCATCTACGACGACCTCACCAAGCAGGCTGTCGCCTACCGCCAGATGTCATTGCTCTTGCGAAGACCGCCAGGTTGACACCCCCCTCCCCCTCTCCATCGAGACACATGCTGACATTCTGCAGGTCGTGAGGCGTACCCCGGTGACGTCTTCTACCTCCACTCTCGTCTGCTTGAGCGTGCGGCCAAGATGAACGACAAGCTTGGTGGTGGTTCGCTCACTGCTCTCCCGGTCATCGAGACCCAGGGCGGCGATGTGTCTGCCTACATCCCGACCAACGTCATCTCCATCACCGATGGCCAGGTATGTTTCTCCTCCCTCTTCTCAAGTCGCCAATCTAACCTTTCCCAGATCTTCCTCGAGGCTGAGCTCTTCTACAAGGGTGTCCGCCCCGCCATCAATGTCGGTCTCTCCGTCTCTCGTGTCGGATCTGCCGCCCAGGTCAAGGCCATGAAGCAGGTTGCCGGGTCTCTCAAGCTCTTCTTGGCCCAGTACCGTGAGGTCGCCGCCTTCGCCCAGTTCGGCTCTGATCTTGATGCCGCGACTCGCCAGACCTTATCCCGCGGAGAACGTCTCACTGAGCTCCTCAAGCAGAAGCAGTACTCGCCCATGGCTGTCAACGAGATGGTGCCTCTCATTTATGCGGGAGTAAACGGTCTCCTTGACAATGTCCCCGTCAGCAAGATCCTCCAGTGGGAGGCCGACTTCCTTGCCCACCTCAAATCAAACGAGACGGAGATGCTCGAGACCATTGACCGGGAAGGTGCGCTCAGCAAGGACCTCGAGTCCAAGCTGAGGGAGGTTGCCACAAGCTTCACCAAGCAGTTCTTGTAAATGGATAAGGCTTGAAGAAGAGTGGGTAAACCCTATTTTACCATTTCCGAGGGGAGCAAAAAAGTGCTGATTGGTCCTCGTGGAATAGATGTATAATAGAAGATGCGTCCTCGCCATCAGCTGTCTCAATATGGAAGATTTGTTCGTTTTCTGCATTGAACATGGCGGATGCTGCGATTGTGGTGCATGACCTCCTCTGTCCAAGATTCGAGTACCCTAGTGATTCCCTTTGCGCTGTTAGCGGTAGATAGCTTCGAATGGTGGGCTTGTATATCGCGAATTCAGCTTTGTTAAGTTACTTGGCCTTGTTATGAGTGATTATGCTTTCTATTCTTCGATTTTATTGGAACGATTGGGAAGGCTGAATATGTTCATTTGACTACTGGAGCTCCGAAGCACCCTAATACAGCTGCGTGTTGCTTCAGGCACCTAGATGGTCTCTTCCCCTAAGTTGGTTTTATTGATATCATGTCACATCATAGAAGTATGAGCCCCACCAGGTGCAGCAATAATTCGTGCGCGTTCTGTTCAGATTCGATCGACTATAAAAGAGCGACTATAATTTTATATACAAGTCTG